>Ga0116134_1000248_pt1 | contig 28586 bp, 18 predicted proteins | sample June2015DPH_19_5_FD_89737 | JGI IMG/M metagenome (GOLD analysis project Ga0116134, IMG submission 89737) | Peatland microbial communities from SPRUCE experiment site at the Marcell Experimental Forest, Minnesota, USA - June2015DPH_19_40 | ecosystem: Environmental > Terrestrial > Soil > Wetlands... | reverse complement strand
GCTGCGAGCTAGGAGTTGACCGCCAACAGCGAACGACGAATAGCGAACGACTAACGACTAACGACTAACGACATGTTCTTTCTCGACCACATCTACCTGATTCCGCTCTTCCCGGCCTTCGGGGCCGCGATGATGTTCTTTTTCGGGCGGCGACTGCAGAAGGCCACGGTCAACGCGGTCTGCGTCGGCGTGGTCGTCCTCGCGTTCCTGTTTGCCTGCTTCACGGTCGTCGAGTACACCAACTTCGCGCATGGCACGGGACATCCTTTCGAGAAAATTGTTTATACCTGGCTGGGCAGCGGCGATGGCCATCTGAATTTCGTTAAGCGCGACGGCACGCTCGCCGCATTCAATGCTGACGCCGGGTTCCTGCTCGATCCGCTCTCTTCCATTTGGCTGCTCTTTGTAACCGGCGTTGGCATGCTGATCCACATTTACTCCGTGGGTTACATGGCGCACGAGGGCGGTTACTACCGCTTCTTCGGATACATGAATCTGTTCATGTTTTCGATGCTTACGCTCATCCTGGCGAATAACTACATGCTGCTGTTCGTGGGATGGGAAGGCGTTGGCTTATGTTCCTATCTGCTGATCGGTTTTTATTTTCATCGTAAGTCGGCCAGCGATGCAGCTAACAAAGCCTTCATCGTGAACCGCATCGGCGATGCCGGATTCATCCTTGGCGCGCTCACGCTCTCCTGGTATCTGGGCTCGTTTCGCTTCACCGACATCAACGTGCTGGCGCGTAGTGGGCACTTCGCTATTGGCGATCCCATTCTCACCGCCGCCGCGCTGCTGCTTTTTGTCGGAGCCTGCGGTAAGTCGGCGCAGATTCCTCTTTATGTCTGGCTCCCCGACGCGATGGAGGGTCCGACGCCAGTTTCCGCGCTGATCCATGCTGCGACCATGGTGACCGCGGGCGTGTACATGGTTGCGCGCTCGAATGCCGTGTTCGTGCTGGCGCCGACCGCGATGAAAACCGTCGCTATCATCGGCGCGCTTACCGCCGTGTTCGCCGCGTCCATCGGACTGGTGCAGAACGACATCAAACGCGTGCTGGCTTACTCCACCGTCTCGCAACTGGGATACATGTTCCTCGCGCTCGGCGTTGGTGCGTTTGCGGCGGGCGTTTTCCACGTGTTCACGCACGCGTTCTTCAAGGCGCTGCTCTTCCTCGGTTCGGGTTCGGTGATTCACGCCATGAGCGGCGAGCAGGACATGCGCAACATGGGCGACCTGCGCGGGCGCATCCCAACCACTTACAAAACGATGCTGATCGCGACGCTGGCGATTATGGGCATCCCGCCCCTGGCAGGCTTCTTTTCAAAAGATGAAATCCTCTGGCAGGCGTACCGTTCCGCCTACGGCAGCTTTCCGTATCTCTGGCTGATCGGCTTTGGCACCGCGCTGATGACCGCGTTCTACATGGCCCGGCTCATCTTCCTGACTTTCTACGGGCAGCCGCGGATGAGTCATGAAGTCGAGCACCACATTCATGAATCGCCCAAGTCCATGACCGGCCCGCTGGTGGTTTTGGCAATCTGCTCGGTCTGCGCCGGATGGCTGGGCGTGCCAGCGAGTTTGGGCGGGACCAACGCTTTTGGAAAATTTCTGGAGCCGGTATTCGCGCACGAGGCTTCTGTGGCTACAGCTGAGCCGCAAGAGCCCGCTGGCGAAGAACATCGCGGCTTGGAGTGGACGTTGATGTTGCTCTCGGTCGGGGCTGCGGTGGTGGGTGGAGGATGGGCGCATCACTATTACGCGAAGGCCGGCAAAGATTACCCCGAGCCCATCGCCGTCGATGCTCCGCCGCTCTATAACGTGCTTTATAACAAGTATTTTGTTGACGAGGGCTACGACTACATATTCACCGGACGCCGCAAGCTTGGCGACATCCGCCTGGGCGCCATGGGCGCGGGCGAAGCGTCGTCATGGTTCGATGCCAAGGTAATCGATGGAGCGGTCAACGATGTTGGCTGGGTTACGCGCGCGGTGGCCACGCTTTCGACCTGGTGGGATAAGTGGATCATCGACGGCCTGCTCGTCAACGGGCCGGCCATTCTTGCGCGAATGATCTCTTATCCTACGCGCCTGTTCGAATGGGGATTGGTGCAGTGGTACGCGCTGGTCATGGTCGCGGGCTTGCTTGGCTTTGGCGTGTATTACGTGTGGAAGTAAGCCGCGAGTTACGGGCTGCGAGCAACGAGCGCGCATGTCAGTGGTAAGTAGCTCGAAGCTCGTAGCTGCTGGGAACTAAGACCTGGCAACTGAGAACTGTCTTTATGCAGAGTCACATACTTTCGATCATTCTCTTCACGCCGCTGGTGGGCGCTCTCGTTCTCTTGTTCGTTCCCAAGGAGAACAAAGACGCGATCCGCTGGATTGCGAACATCTTTGCGCTCGGCGGGTTCCTGATCTCGCTGCCGCTGGTGCCGATGTTCTGGGCGCTGCGCTTCGATACTACGCAGCAGTTCAAGTTCCTCGAAGGCACGGCCAACAACTGGATACCCTCGATTGGCGCGGGTTACAACCTGGGCATTGACGGCATCTCGTTTCTGCTGATCATGCTGACCACGCTGCTGGGATGGATCTCGATTCTTTCTTCGTGGACTGCCATCGAGATCCGGGTGAAAGAATATTACGTCTGGTTTCTGGTGTTGCAGACGGGAATGCTTGGCGTCTTCATGGCGCTCGATTTTTTCCTCTTCTTCGTTTTCTGGGAAGCGATGCTGGTGCCGATGTATCTGCTGATCGGCATCTGGGGCGGACCGCGCAAACTTTATGCGGCCATCAAGTTCTTTCTATATACGCTGCTGGGCTCGGTGCTGATGCTGCTGGGCATTCTGTTCCTCTACTTCCATCACCACACGATTACTGGCGTTTTTACGTTCCACATTCCCGCCCTTTATCAAACGGCGCCGCTGATTCCATTCTCCACGGCAATCTGGCTCTTTGTTGCTTTCTTTATTGGATTTGCCATCAAAGTTCCGATGTTTCCGTTTCACACCTGGCTGCCGGATGCGCACGTGGAAGCGCCCACCGCCGGCTCCGTCATTCTGGCGGGCGTTTTGCTGAAGATGGGGACGTATGGATTCGTGCGTTTCTCGCTGCCCTTCTTTCCCGCGGTCGTGTCGCATCCCAGAGTGCAAAACTGGGTGATCGGATTGTCGCTGGTTGGCATCATCTATGGCGCGCTGGTTTCGCTCATGCAGAAGGACATGAAAAAACTGGTGGCGTACTCTTCCGTGAGCCACCTGGGCTTCTGCACGCTGGGAATCTTCGTGCTGAACTCGGCGGGCCTGACCGGCTCGGTGCTGCAGCAGATCAATCACGGCATCTCGACCGGAGCGCTGTTCTTGATCGTCGGCATTTTGTATGAGCGCCGGCATACGCGCGAGATCGTGGAGTACGGCGGCATCTCGAACGTGATGCCGCTCTACGCGACGATTACTATGATCATGTTCCTCTCGTCGATGGGATTGCCGCTGCTGAATGGATTTGTCGGCGAGTTCACAATTCTGCAGGGAGCATTCACCGCCAACTGGAAGTGGGCAGCGTGGGCGGCGCCGGGCGTGGTGCTGGCCGCGGCTTATCTGCTCTGGCTCTATCAGCGCGTCTTCTTCGGTACGGTGACGAATCCGAAGAACGAAAAGCTGCATGATCTTACCCCGCGCGAAATTCTTACGTTTGTGCCGCTGATCATTATGGCGCTGTGGATCGGGCTTTATCCGAAACCGTTTTTCCAGATCCTTGAACAACCAGTCAATCAGCTTGTGCAGACGATTCATGATAAGTCCAATGCGAATGCGCCGGTGAACGCGCAGGTTACGCCCGCGCCAGTTCCGCAGTCGCTCGCCGTCGCCGGGTCGAAAGCCGTCAGGCCGAAAGCCGCCGGAACGACCTCCGCCGGACCGAAAGCGAGTAACTAAGTGCGAGGCCTCTCACCAACTGAATACCGGTTGATGTTGCCGATGGTGGAACTCACCATTTTTGCGCTCGGCATTCTGCTGATCGACCTGATGGTTCCGCGGGGATGGAAGTGGATCAACGCGGTGGGCGCTTTTGCCGGCGTGGTGTTTGCGGCTGCGTGCGTATGGCAAATTCAGTCGACGCTGCCGAGGGGCGCGCCCGGATTCTATAACACGCTGTTAGTCGATCGCTTCGCCATCTATTTCTGGTATCTGTTTCTGGCGGGAGCGGCCATCGCCATCCTGGGGTCGGTCCACTATCTCGACATAGAAGATGAACACCACGGCGAGTATTATGCGCTGCTGCTGCTTTCCGTGGTGGGCATGATGTGCATGGCGGCGGGAATCGACATCGTGCTGATCTTCATCGGGCTCGAGCTGATGGCGATCTCCACTTACGTGCTGGTTGGTTTCTTGCGCCGCGACCGGCGCTCGAACGAAGCGGCCTTGAAGTATCTGCTGCTCGGCGCATTTTCGTCGGGCATCTTTGCCTACGGCCTCTCGTTGTTCTACGGGATTTCCGGCAGCACTAATCTCGCGATCATTGCCCGCGCAGTCTCGGCGCAGAGCCCGCACAATCCCGTGGTGGTGATCGCGCTGCTGGCCACCATGACCGGATTGCTGTTCAAGATCGCCGCCGTTCCCTTTCATCAGTGGGCGCCGGACGCTTACGAAGGCGCGCCCACCAGCATTACCGGCTTCATGTCGGTAGCGGTGAAAGCGGCGGCTTGGGCCATGCTGCTGCGCATTCTGCTGTTTGGGTTGTTTCCTCTGCGCTCGGTTTACACGCCCGTGATTGTGGTCGTCGCCATCGCTACGATGACCGGCGCCAACTTCGCCGCGCTTACGCAGACGAACACCAAACGGCTGCTCGCTTACTCCTCGATTGCGCACGTCGGCTACATGCTGCTGGCGTTTGTGGCCATGGGAACTTCGCAGCCCGGCAGCCCTGGCTTTCAGGACGGCTTCAAGGGAATCCTAATCTACTTACTCGTCTATACGTTCATGAATCTGGGTGCGTTCGCGGTGATCACTTCGTTGCGGCAGCGCAACGTGATTGGCGACGAGCTCGACGATATGGCCGGGCTCTACCAGCGCGCTCCGGTCGAAGCCGTGCTCATGCTCCTGTTCCTGCTTTCACTTGCCGGCATTCCGCCCGCCGCCGGCTTTCTGGGCAAGTACTATATCTTCCTGAGCCTGATCGAAAGCGGACATTACGGACTCGCCTCGCTCGGCGTGTTCTACTCGCTGTTCGGACTTTATTACTATCTCAAGATTGTGAATGCCATGCTGATGCGTACGCCGATGGAGACTGCACGACTTCCCGTCAGCCTCGGAATGCGTTGCGCGGTGGGCGTGACGGCGCTCGCGACCATCGTGATCGGGGTTTATCCCGAGCCTTTTATTCGCGGCGTGAACTGGTCGCTCGGGATTGTGCAATCGCCGCACGTGACGGTGATGTTGAAGTGAGGCGGTTAGCTCTTGGCTTTTAGCTGGCCAAGCCAGGTTAGCCACGGGCTTCCGCCGGCGTTGCCGTAGCTAATCGCAAAGCCTGCAGCAGCATCAAACTCAGGAAGAACAGACACCAAGCCTGGTGCGGCATCACGGCTTCTGTCCACCAGCGCGACTGTTGCAAAGCCCTAAAGTGATTTGTGTGCTGTAGTTGTTCCAGAGCGGAGCCACCCGGCACAAGAAATGGGAGAATCAGTAGAAGGGTTCCTTCCGCCAGCAGTTTCAGGCGTCCGGAAAACGCCACAAAACCCCATGCCAGTGGGAAAATCAACAAAGAGGCGTCGTATAGCCTGTGATACACCGGTAACAGGCTAAGTACAGCGAGCGCGCTCAACTCCAGTAATTCGTCTCTCTTGCTGCCTGCCCGAGTTACGAAAAAGAGCCACACGATGCCCAGCGTCGAGGCGATAAGTACCGCTACGATATTGGCCGTATTCCTATTTCCAAGGATTGTGTAGGCCGGGACTTGCAGACTAATAAGACCAAAGCGGATTGGATTAAGTTCCGTGAAGTCACCCAAGCTGCCAGGAGCGAATAGCACCTTATTATCGTATAGATAGCTTTGCATCCAGGGCGCGGCAGCGACCTCCAAACGAATAATGGCAACGGCGGCCAGCAATGTTACCAACGCTACGGCAACCAGCGAAAGTCGCCATTTACGGCGAACCACATAGTAAAAGAGGAAGGGCAGACCAATCTGCGGCTTCAAGGCAATCGTAAGTGCAATGAGGACTCCAGCCCAAGTGTTGTGTTCGAGGCGAGCCGCCCAAATGGCAGATGCGGTTAAGCCAACTGCCACAATGACAATACTGCCCGCTGCCAGCCCGGTATGAAAGGGAGCTAGAGCAAGCGCGAATGCCAGGAAAGCATACATGGACTGCGGCGATCGCCTAAGGCCGGTCAGTGACAGGAGCGATACGACCATTACTGAATATGCCAGGAGACTAACTACCAGCCACAAGGCCTGCGCAATGTGCCAGGGAAGAATAGCAATCGGCGCGAGGAGCACAAAGCAAGTAAGGGGATAAGCAGTCGGAATTCCTCGCTTGTAAACTAAGGAACCATCGGCCAGATTTGTAGCCAGGAAGTCGGGGCGGGCGGCGCCGATGGGCCAGAGTCGCACCAGATTCGCGGGGCTGTAGGGGTCCGTTCCTTGAAGCCAGGCGCTACTTTGAATGTATGGAGATATGAAATCGTTAAAGTCCCTATGCTGCGCGAATCTTACGGGGCCGCGCAATAGTAAGTCGGCACCCGCAAGCACGACTAGAATCGCGAGAACCACTCTCCAGCCGACTTTACTTTGCATCGTGTTGTCCGTTGATAGCTCCTCGACTGCGTGCTCGCCAGCACTACGCACTGAGCAAGAACTGGACATTTTACTGCATAAGGCTCCAACTATAATTGGGCGAGCTGGCGGCTTGGTTTAGAATTCCTTCAAATGCCCGAGAAGCCCAGCCCCGAGTCCGGCACGTCTGCAGGGAAGAGGGATCCCCTCGTCTCGCTTGCTCGCTATTCCGAGATCGGGTTCATTATTCCGGCGGCGATCTTGCTCGGTTTTTTTTTGGGCAAGCTGGCCGATTATTGGCTGCACACTAAGTGGCTCTATCTGGTTGGGCTGTTGTTTGGCGCGGTGGTTGGATTTTGGCAGATGATCCGCATGGCTGTGGGCGCTTCCAAAGATAAAGATGAGTGAGAGCGAGCATCTCGACGGGCCCGCTGGAGCACCGTCGGCGGAGACTCCCGGTCAACGCACAATTGACGAACTCTCAGTCGATGAGGTCTCAATCGATGATCTCTCAATCTATGAGCGCATCATTCCTCGCGTGCTGCGCAACATGCTGGTGGTCAGCGTTCTGCTGCTGGGGCCGGCGTTCTGGTTTTACGGTTGGGTGGGATCGATTGGGTTTGCCTTCGGGGCCGCGGTTTCCTACGTCAATTTCCGCTCGCTGACGCGCGGCGTCGAGGGCCTTGCCGATCGCATCGTCAACCGCAGCAGCCGGGAGAAAGGCGGCTGGATCGTCCTGCGTTTCGTGGTGCGCTACGGGTTGGTGGGAGCCGCTGCCTATGCTATATTCAAGAGTTCTTCGTGGGCTTTTCGCGGCTTTCTGTGGGGTCTGTGCGTGCCGGTGGCGGCCCTGATGGCCGAGGCGTTATGGGAAGGGTACATGGCTTTCCGGCGGGGATCGTAACTGAGGACTGGGTCGTCCCTCCGGGGCTTCCGTCGTTCTCCACTTTTCCCAGCGCTGAAGCCCTCCACCCCATCACGCCAAAACCGGGCGTGCTGGGGGCCCCGGCGCTGGGGTAAGCTGGTTCGCCCCTCCGGGGCTGATTGAGTAGTGAAGTCTGAAAATCGTAAAGTCTGAAATCGCATGGAACAACTGGTTTTTACCGCACTCCTGAATCGTTGGTTTGGCGCGCCGGTGCTGGCGTTGCTCCTGAAGCTGCACATTCATCCCAAGTATCCGGCGACTCCCATCACGAATGCGGTTGCCATGGAAATTCTGGTGGTGCTGCTGCTGACGATCTTTTTCATCGTGGTGCGCACCCGGCTTTCGGTGGAGCGTCCGGGTGGGTTGCAACACTCGGTGGAAGTAATCCACGGATTTATCGGCGACATGGCCGATGAGGTGATCGGGCATCATTCCAAGAAGTACGTGCCCTACCTGGTCACGCTCGGCATGTTCATCCTGAGCTGCAATCTGATCGGCCTGGTTCCCGGACTGGAATCACCGACCGCAGTGCCGGTTGTGCCGCTCGGATGCGCGCTGCTGACCTGGTTCTACTACCACTTTCAGGGCGTGCGGACCAACGGGCCGGTCGGCTACTTGAAACACTTCATCGGGCCGCAGGAGGGCATGCCGATGGCTGCCCGGGTGTTGCTGCCGATCCTGTTGTTCCCGATTGAGTTATTCAGTCATGCGGCCCGCGTCCTTTCCCTGACCGTCCGTCTTTTTGCCAACATGTTTGCCGGGGAAATGGTCACGCTGGTTTTCTTTTCGCTCATACCGCTGGTGGTCCCGGTTGTGTTCGACGGACTGCACATCTTCGTGTCGCTGATTCAGACTTATATTTTCGTACTGCTCTCCTGCGTTTATCTGGGGGAGGCGACCGGGCAGGAACACTAGAAGATCAGTACCCAGTACCCAGTACCCAGCTGCCAGTGAGGCGTTTTTTTCTGGGTACCGGGTACTGGTTACTGACAACTGCTTTTCAGCGTGAGGGCGCTGGCTTACTTGAGCACGGCGTCAACCACCCACTGGGGGGCAATTCATTAAGGAGAAACAAAATGCGGAAAATCGTGATGTTGTTGTTCGTGATGATGATGTTCTCGATCATGGCTGTCCCGGCGTTCGCGCAGGGCGGCGCAGGCGCGGCTGGTTCGACTAACTGGGTGGCAATCACTTCTGGTTTCGCGATCGCCATCGCATCCGGCTTGGCGGCGCAGGGTCAGGGGCGTGCCGCGTCGGCGGCGTGCGAGGCGCTCGGACGCAATCCGGCCGCCCGCGCGGGCATTCAGGTGGCGCTGATTCTTGGTCTTGCCTTCATCGAGTCGCTGGTGCTGTTCGCGCTGGTAATTATTTTCGTGAAGGTGGTATAGCCGGGTTGGTGGTTTGCTGGTTTGGAAACAGCCTCTGCGCGCAGAGGCTTTTCTTTTTATGGCTTGAGCGCGCGTGATGATTTATTGAGAGTGCGTGAAAACTGGGCCGTCCCTCCGGGACTTTGCGGGTTTTTCTGGATCTACCCCGGGCTGAACGCGGGGCTAAGCTGGCTCGCCCCTACGGGGCTGGATTCTTGAGTGTGCGAGCGCACCCGCAACTCCCTAGAGCTGAGAACTGAAGGCTGAGAGCTTGCTCTACGTTTTTCGTTCGCCGGTCCAGTTGGCAGCGCGATTGTCGGGACTTTTTTGCAGGGCCTCGACCAGGACCCGGCGGAGGCGGTAGCGGCTGTCGAGATCCATGCTGACGAATTCGAACCCGATTTCATTGACCCGGGCGCGGCGGAGCAAAACCTCGGCGCGGATTTTTTTCACGCCCAGAGAGATTTCAACGCGGGCTTCGGAGCCGACGCGGAGATTGTCGTTGCGCGTGCCCATGCCGCCGCCCAGACTCATCTCGCGCATGACAATGTTTGACTTTCCCCAGGAACTGGAAAGGGTGGCGGAGAGAGTTCGGGGCAGGATGATGCGTTCGTAGCGGCGTTGGCGGACATAGGGACATCCGGGGCCGGAATCGAGCGGAGCGATGGCGAGTTCGCCAGCCTCGAGGCCGCTGTCGGCGAGAGCCTGGGTGCCATAGCGGGGATCAATCTTGGAGAGCGCCTGTATGGCGGCGATTCTCAATTCGCGGTGCTGGCTGTAGCCGAAGAGTTTCTTGTCCTCGACGATGGCGCGCAGAACGGGGACGGCCTCGACCTCGCGCAAACGGCCGAGGGACTCGATGGCTTTCAGTTGCACGAACGGGGGACGGTTGTGCGCTTCCCCGGCGGTGGCCAGCGCAATCAGGCTGGAACTGGCGCTGCGGTCCTGGCTCATGCCGATCTCGTCAATGGCCTCGGGCAGGATAAGGGAGTCGAGTAGTTCGAGCAGTTCGAGCAAGGTGCGTCCACGGTCGGGTGCGGCGCCGTAGGCGATCTGGCGAACGATGACGTCCTGATAGAAACGGTTGAACTCGGCCATGCGGGAGGGCAGCAACTCCAGCATCTCAGTCACCGCGAGGCGGCTCAACAAGCCCACGGTCGAGGCAGCCTGGCGCGGCTGGCCAGAGCGCAGCATGTCGCGCAGATCGTCGATGGCGGGTTGCCCGAGTTCGCCGACGATTTCGACAATGCGATCGCATTCGACGCGTTTCTGGGCGCGGAAGAAACGCTCGGCAAGCTGTTCGACGGAGGTTCTGGGAAGCTGCTGCAGGACGTTGATCAGATCCTCGGGAACTTGATCGGCGTTGATGGCTTCTTCGATCATCTCGGGCATACGATTTTCGATGCCGACGCGGGAGCGAAGATCCTGGCCCAGGAGAGGCCGGTGGTGGGCTACGCTTTCGAGCGAGCAGCAGAGTTCAGCGATCGCTTTGTACTTTCTGCGAGTGCAGGCCTCCTGCCCGAAGCGCGCGAAAGCGGCGGCCAGCAGGCTCTGAATCTCGGTATCGCTTTCCTTCCCCAGTTTCTCGCCGATCAGGGCGAGGGCATTGGGCATGACTTCATCCGGCGCGGTGCCGTAGAGGTCGGCGAGTTGAGCCAGTCCGGTAGCCGTCTTGCGGCGTGGCTCGGCATCTTTGGCGTCGAGGCCGCTGCAGTAGTTGGAGAGAATTTTAGCGGCGAGCTCATCGTCGTCGCGTTCAAAAAGAATTTCGACGAACTGGCGAATGTTGCGGGGCGGCACGCAGGCCGCTTCGCCGGAGAGCAGGACGCTCTTCTTGCCGGCTTCGGGAATCTCAGCCCAGAACATGCGGTCGAGAATGTCGGCATGGGACTCAACCAGCACGCCGGCTTTCGATAATTTATCTTCCTGAACCCGCAGGATCTGGCGCAGCGTGTCCATCTGCCGGCTCATGTGCTCCATCATCTCGTGGACGGCGTTGACCTTGACTTCGCCGTGCTCATAGCGGTCGAGAGCGAATTTGATGGCCATACTCTCCGCGGCCTTCATCAGCAGCGGGGTGTCATTAGTGTCGCTGGGGTTGTTCTGAGAAGACTGCTTGGCCAGACTCTCGAGCAATTGGGCGAGATTGACCTTGGCGCCTTCGGGCGCCTTGCCGAGTTCGACCTTGAGATTTTCCGGGGAAGCGTTGGGATCCTGCATCGCCTGGCCAAAATGGGTGAGCAGGCGAATCGTCTGGATGACTTCCTCTTCCTGTAAGGCAACGACGCCGCCGGTCCATGCTCCTAGTGGCGATGCTCCGCCGGACGATGCTCCGCCGGGCGATGCCCCGACAGACCCTGGTTCGCCCGAGCCCGCGCCGCCGGGAATGGGAATGTTGGGGACGCTGCCGAAGGGCGCGCCTCCGGGTCCGCCCGAACCGCCGCTACTCGCCCCCTGAGCAGCAAGAATCAACTGAAGAAGTTTCTGAGGGTCATTGAGCCACTGCTTGAATTCAGGGCCGAGGGCCTGGGCGGCGAGTTGGGCAGCGATGGAATATTCGCCAGTGGCGGGGTCGGCGGCGACAAACTTGACTTCATTGATGCGGATGGAGGAATCCTTGTTGTCGCCGAGAGTTTCCTTAATTTGTTTGGCGAAGTCCTGCGCTTTGGAACCACCCATGGCAAAAGCGCGGACCAGGCGGGTAAAGTCGTCGATTGTGACCTGGTTGGAAAACAGGATGCTGGAGAGCCCGGCGGCGGTCAACAACTGGGCGAAGCTGCGCTCGGCCTGTCCGGCTTCGAGTGGGATGCCATCGAGAAGAAGTTTGTTGTCGGAGACTCCGAGTAGAAAACCAGTGTCACCGGTTTTGGGCACCGCCTGTTGGAGTTCGCTCCAGGCGGTCTCGAACTGGCCCTCGGTGCGTTTGTGGTTTACTCCATACAGCCGCGTGTACTTGATCAAAATATTAAGGCTGTGCAGGAAAGACCGAGCGGACGCGCTGCGGCTGGCGTCGGTTTGAGCGGCGTTAACGATGGCAGCCTCCTCTCAGTACATGGAGCGTTGCCAATAACACTATGCGGGAAAGTGACCTAATGCACGATTACGGAGGTAATTGAACCGAACCAGAGGATGTCTACACTACTGACGGCTGCCTACACTGAGGTACAGCGCCTTTGGGATGCGGGCGCGCTACACTGGTGGCGCGAGTGCAGTACCCAGTACCCGGTTGCCAGTAGCCAGCCATGAGGCCTTTGGGATTTTGGGTGCGCGACGCGGGAGAAATGGCAGATGCCGCGTCTCTACGGAAAACTTATCTGATGAAGATCGGCGTGCTTTTTTTTGGAGTGTTGAAGGACGTGGTCGGACGGTCGGGCGAGACGATTGATCTGCCGGATGCGGCGCGGGTGCGGGACGTACTGTCCTATTATGCGCGCGAGGCTCCGCGGTTTGAAGCGATGGCGTCGTCGCTGGCGATTGCGGTGAATCAGGAATACTCGGAACTGGAACGCGAGTTGCGCGAGGGCGATGAAGTCGCGTTGTTGCCTCCGGTGAGTGGCGGATCGGCGGGAGGCGGAGAAGTGCGGGATGAAGTCAGAATCGTGCGCGAGCGTATTGATGCGGAGGCTGTGCTTGCGCGGTTGAAGCGTCCGGCGGATGGCGCGGCGGTGATTTTCGAAGGCGTGGTGCGCGACAACACGCGCGGGCGGCGCACGCTCTATCTGGACTATGAAGCCTACGAGGCGATGGCGCTGAAGCAGATGGAATCTCTGGCGGCGGAGGCGCGCACGCGTTTTGCGGTGCGCGGAGCGTCGATCGTCCACCGGCTGGGCCGGATCGAGATTGGGGAGACGAGCGTGTTGATCGTGGTGGCTGCGGCGCACCGGGGCGCGGCGTTTGAGGCCTGCCGATGGATCATCGACACGCTGAAGAAGACGGTGCCGATCTGGAAGAAAGAATACTTTGAGGATGGAGCCGTATGGGCGGACGGAGAGGCGTTTCCCGAAGAAATTCGACGGCCGGAAGGCACGGCAGGGGAGCGGTCTGCATCCAAATGATTGAATCATTGAATCATTCAGTTATTGAATCACTGAAATTTTGGAATCTTGTGACGAAGCGCATCCTAAACGTCTTATTCTTCCTCTCGATCTTTTGCACCACGGTGGGTTTGATAGCAGAGGAACCGGAAACCACGTTCAAGTCTGACGTGAGGCTGGTGAACGTGTTCGTGACGGTGACGGATGCGCGCGGGGCTCCGGTGCCGAATCTGCAGAAAGAAAATTTTCTGCTGAAGGAGGACGGCAAAGAGCAGAGGATCGCGATCTTCAGCCGGGAATCGGCGCTGCCGCTGTCGATCGTGCTGGCGGTGGATACGAGCCTGAGCACCAGAAAAGATCTGCCGCTGGAGCTGACCTCGGCGCGCAAGTTCGTGCACGCGATTGTGCGGCCGCAAGACGGACTGGCACTGTACAAGTTCAGCGAGGAAGTGAGCCAGATGGTGCCCTTCACATCCGACTTGAAAAAGATCGACGCCGGCATCGACCGGGTGCGCAATGGTTCGGCGACGGCACTTTACGACGCGATTTATCTGGGATCGCAGGCGCTCGGCCGGCGGCAGGGAAGAAAAGTGATGGTGGTGATCACCGACGGCGGTGACACCATGAGCCAGATGAACTACAAACAGGCTTTGCGCGCGGCTCAGGAGTCGGAAGCAATTATTTACAGCATCATCATCGTGCCCATCGAAGCGGACGCGGGACGAGACACGGGCGGCGAGCACGCGCTGATTCAGATCTCATCGGACACGGGTGGAAAGTATTATTACGCCACGTCGCTGGCGCAACTGGACGACGCTTTTCGCCAGATCAGCGACGAACTGCGGACGCAGTATCTGCTGGCGTACTATCCCTCACAGCGCTATTCGAATTCGGAATTCCGTCAACTGCGGGTGGACCTGGCGAACGCGCCGGCGGGCGGTCCTTTTCAATCGCACTATCGCGCCGGGTATTACACGCACAAGGGGACGTTCTAAGCGTCCTTCTCCCGGGATACACAATTCCAAAGTCTACCCTACCAAAAATCATATATCCGCCTTCTCTCAGAGCCTCAGGTTGGGCCCTCATCTGCTTAGTAAGTATTTTGTTTACAATACAATACATGAAGTGGTGTTAAGGTGTGTTGTCTTGGATTGTGAATTGCTATGAGTCCTCTAACTACGGGTCTGCTGATTTGGACCCTACTCATTGCCAGCTCGCATTGTCGCTGAGACGTTTGAAAGAAACGTTGTCATTATGTTTGCAAGTAACCGGTTTTGTGGTTTCCGTTCCCTTTAAGGAGAGAGATCCATGGCTAAGAATCGCGTGCTGTTTCGCATTTTGATCCCTGTGTTCGTGCTGGCGCTGATGGTGGCGGCCGCGTTCGCCCAGGAAACCACGGGCGGCTTGCAGGGGGTTGTAAGAGATCCGTCGGGCGCGGTAGTCGCGAACGCGCATGTGGAGTTGGTCGGTTCCTCGCTGGTGGGCAAGAAAGAATCGCTGACCGACAGTGCCGGATACTACCGTTTTGCCAACCTGCCGCCGGGGACGTATACGCTGAAGATCACAGCCCAGGGCTTTTCGACCGCGAAACGCGAGGGTCTGACTCTTGAAGTCGGCCACCTTCCCACAGTGGACTTTAAGCTTGAAGTGGGCGCCAGCTCAACGGTGGTTGAAGTGACCTCCGCCGCCCCGGAGATCGACGTAACCACGGAAACCACGCAGACAAACATCACCCAGGAAGTCGTCCAGGATGTTCCGCACGGACGGTCGTTCCAGTCGGTGATTCAGTTTGCGCCTTCGGCGCGGAGTGAACCTCTGGCTGGCAGCACCGGCAACCAGGCAATGTCCAGCGGCGGTAACGGGACCGGCGGACAATCTCCGGGCAGCGGCGGTAACGGGGGTTCAGCCGGCTTTTCCGTGGCCGGTGGCGCCGATTCTGAGAACTCATACCTGGTCGAAGGCCAGGAAACCGCAGACTCCATCGGAGGATTCTCGCACTCGAACGTGCCCTTCGATTTCATTCAAGAAGTTCAGGTCAAGACCTCAGGCATCGAGGCCGAGCACGGCGGCGCCCTCGGTGGCGTCATCAACGTAGTAATGAAGAAGGGCAGCAACGCCTGGCACGGATCTGTGTTCTCGCAGTTTGAGTTTGGGGGGTGGGATGGTTCACCCACTGCTTTTGACCGGTACGATCCGCAGTACACGCCCACAACCATTGGGAGCGGCGCCACGGCAGCTTGGCAGGATTCGCCTTACCAGAATTACCAGTCCAAAAAAGACAAGTACAGTGACATCTTCCCAGGAGCTACGTTTGGCGGCGCCCTCTTGAAGGATAAGGTTTGGTTCTTCGCTGGGTTCAACCCGGAGTGGGACGATCATGAGCGGAACGTCGTGATGAGCGTTGGCCCAACTTCCTTCAGCCGCAATTATCAGACCTATTATACCTACGGTCGTTTAGACGCGGCGATCACGCAAAAGGTGCGCGTGTTTGGTTCCTGGCTCTATCAGTATCAGCGAGAGAGCGGTGAGGTTCTGCCTTATGCAGATTCGACGACGGGCCTGTATAACCAAAGCTCGACGACTCCGACGTATGTATTCGGGCACAATCTCGGCAATGCCGCCCCCAACGTCACCACCAACGTTGGTGCGGATTTCACCCTGACGCCCCGCGTGGTGGCCACGGTTCGATGGGGCTATGCGTTCCAGAACTATCACGACTTCGGCTTCCCCACAACCGGCAACGTCAACTACTGGTCGACCAGCGGCGCAGGTGCCACCGAGAACTGTACCGTGGTGTCGCCTGCTACGACCTGCACGGGCCCGACGATACCCACTAATTCTCCCCTCTCTCAGACTCAGGGCTACTATAGCGCCGCCGAGAATCAAAACACCACCAATTATGACGCGACCAAGCGCAATCAAGTGGATGCGGATTTGGCGTGGTTCAAGAGCGGATGGTGGGGCACGCACAACATTAAAGGCGGCTATCAGCTGACCCGGACGACCAACTCTCTTCTGCAGCACTGGAACGCACCAGAGATCAACGTCTTCCCAGGAGCCGGTAATTTCTACGTGCCGCAAGGATCATTTGGCGCAACTAACTGCGCGGCCTATGTTGCGCTGTACGGGGGCTGCGCTGGACTTTATGGCTATGCCACCATTGTGGACTACGGTTCCAATGGTCAGGCAACCAGCATGAATCATGGTCTGTTCATTCAGGATGCCTGGACGATCGGGCACGGCGTCACCATCAACGCAGGTATTCGCGTCGAGAAAGAGTATCTGCCCGCCGAAGATCAGCCAGCCGGCGGAATTTCCAAGCCCATCAACTTCAGCTGGAGCGACAAGCTAGCTCCCCGCATCGGCGCGGCTTGGGACGTTTTCAAAGATGGCAGGATGAAGGTGTTCGGCAGCTGGGGTGTCTTTAACGACACTATGAAGCTGAACCTGGCCATCAGCTCGTTTGGCGGCCAATACTGGCAGAACTGCGCTTACGCCATGGACACCGACCAGATCCAGAACCTGAATCCTGTCTTTGGCGCTGCCTACCGCTACTGTATCGGTCCCAATGGTGGTTCCCAGGCCCTCTTCCCAGGCGGCGTCGGCGCGACCCCTGCCGGCTTTACCTTTCTGGAAAACCAAAACTTCCGGACCTTCCCCACGAGCTGCGCGACTTGTACCGCGACAGAAGAGGGTGTTGCTCCCGGACTGAAGCCCTACCGTCAGCACGAAGATGTGTTGGGCATTGACTACCAGTTGAAAAAGAACCTGGCGTTCGAAGCGCGCTGGGATCGCATCCGTAACGACCATGTCATTGAGGATTCCGCCATATTCAATCCAAATATTGGCGAGACCTTCGTGATCGTCAACCCCGGTCAGGGAGTCAATAAAACGTTCGACGGTTTCTGGAATTTCCTGTACGGGAGCCCCAGCGGATGCGGCACCACCGGCCCCAACTCGCCTGGACCCTGCCCACCGAACAACATTCCGGCGGCTCGCAGCTATGACGGCCTGGAGTTGAGGCTGACCAAGATGTCGAGCCAGCATTGGTATGGGATGTTCTCCTACACTTACAGCCACTTCCGGGGCAACTACACCGGGCTGACGAGCACTGACATTGGAGACGGCGGCGGCGGTCGCAACGCCCCGAACAACAGCCGAGCCTTTGATGAGCCGTTCTTTTCGTGGGGCGCCAACGGAGAGTCGTCGAGCGGAGATCTGCCGACGGATCGTCCCAGTTCTTTCAAGGGCTACGCGTACTACGAGTTGAACCACAAGAAGTTTGCCACCGACTTTGGCCTCTTCCAGTTTGCGTACCAGGGTACCCCACAAACCACCATCGCGGACGTGGGCTATTCGTTCGCGCCGCCCTCCGGTGCGTTCCCAACCTACCTCGTTGGTCGCGGCAAATGGGTGGATGTCAGCCAGGATCAAACCAGCGGCGCAATCACAACCGGCAATCCGCGCGTGTTCCGTACGCCGTGGTATATGGAGTCCGACTTTAACCTGCAGGAGAACTACAAAATAGGGGAGACCAAGGTTGTCAGCTACTCGATAACCATTCCGAATCTACTGAACCAGCGCGCAGTTACCGCATACTACCCCTTCCTCGAATCACAAAACTTCGGGCAATTCCTGGCACCGGGCGGCCAAACCCTCTATCAGGCTAACAGTATTCCTTCCTATTATGCGTACGAGACGGGCTACAACTGGCAGTCGTTGCTCACCAGTATGGGGGGCAACACACCGCAACTGCCGGGTGCCAAGGCTGGCGTCGGAACAGGCGTTGCGACCATCAACAGCCAGTATGGGAAGCCTTATCTTGAACAAATCAGCCGCACCATCCGCATGGGGATAAAGTTCACCTTCTAGGCAGGTGGCAAACCATTTTTCAGGGAGCCGGATTTCCGGCTCCTTTTTTTGTGCTCCGATCCTTAGTGCTCTGACGAGCGGCCGGAACTGGCTCGGACCCCGCCTTGGGATCTGGTCCAGAAAAACACGTACATCGCGCCACTGAAGTCTCGGCATCTAGTAGACTGTTCTATTCGATTTCAGTTGAAAATCATTGCAGTTGAAACCAGGACCCTTAAACGCGGAATCGCTTGCCGGTTCTACTTGAGGTTCTGCTCCCAGGAGAGTGGCACTTTGTTTGATTGGTCTGGCTTGTGGTCTGCCTTGCAAGTTCGTCGTTCTCTGCTCATTGGCCTATTGCCCCTCGTTATTGTTGCGGTCACGATTATCGCGCTCGCCAGTTCGTTGCGGGCGCAGGAAATAGCCCAGGAAAATCCGACGGCCGGCACCATTCAAGGCACGGTGCGGGACGACGTCGGCAGCCCCGTGGCAGGGGCGCGGGTTTTGTACCGCTCGCAGGACACCGAGACCAGGGGCCAGGTGCGCACCGGCAAGGACGGGACGTACGTTTCCGAGACGCTGCCGCCGGGCGCTTATGTGGTGCGGGTCGAAGGCCGGGACCTGCTGCCGTCCGAGATCAGCGTGAATGTGGTGTTGGGGGCGGTGGCCACGGCGGATTTCAAACTGGAATGGATCAGCCCCGGGCCGCTGCGGCTGGAGAGTACCTTCACTGGCGATGCCCGCGATACGCTGCCGATTGAAGGGCAGAACTACCTGAATGCGGGCCGGATTGATCCGGGCGTGCAGGCGGTGGATGGAAGAATTTATGATCCGGGCAAGGGTGGGTTCCAATCTCTCTCCATCGACAGCCAACTGGGACGAACCACGCACTACGACTTTGATGAAGTCGAGGTAATGGATGAGACCAAGGGTGCGTCCACGATGAACCTGCCGGCCGAGGCGGTGCGCGAAGTGATCGTCTCGCGAGCCACTCCGGAAGTGTTTCAGTCGCTGAACGCGGCGGGTGCGGTGCGGGTTACCACGCGCTCCGGTGGGGAGGAATGGCACGGCAATCTGTTTGGCAATCTGCAAGACCGGGTCCTCGGCCTCGCGGGGTTTCCCTCAGGCGGTCCGAATTACAGCCGCCAGCGGTATGGATTTGGGGCGGGCGGAGCGGTGATCAAGGACAAGGCGTTTTTATTCGTCGGCGGAGAGCGCAGCAAGCAAGATGGGGATTTGCCGATCCAACTCGGATTCCCGTGCTCGGGTGCGTACGTTGCAGGATTGTGCGGCACAAGCGCTGCGAACGAGATCAGCCTGCAGAGCGCGTTTTTTCGCGAGAACATGCTGACGGCGCGGCTGGATTATGACGTCAACGAAAACATGAAGTGGTTCGTGCGGCTCAGCTACGACAACGCGAACGAGATCGGGCCGTCCGACAGCCAGTCGAATTTTCGCAATCAGCTCAACGTTCCGGCTGCGGTTTTCGGGCTGGATTGGAACCGGGGACGGTTTGTGAATAGCGCGCGCTTCGGCTATCAGAAGATGGTGAACGCGATCAATCCCGCCCTGGCCGATTCGGCGCCGGCGCCGTTCCACATGCAGATTGGATCGTATGCCCTGGGGCCGAGCGTGGCCGGTCCGAGGCAGACGGTTCAGCGCGATCTTTTCGGGCGCTACGACAGCAGCACGATCTATAGGATGAATCATACGTTTCGCTTCGGTGGAGCGATTCATCGCATCGCGCAGGGAGATTTCTACGCGCCGGGAAATTATGGGCCGTCGGTGACTAGTTCGAATGGACTGGATGTGATCGCGGCCATCAATAGCAATCCTCTCCTCTCGCCGCTTTACCCAGGCGATCTGCGCGGAGCGGCGGACAATCCGCTGAACTATCCCGTGGGCACGGTCACGATTTTCAACGGTCTCGGAAATTTCAGCGAGAACTCAGCCTTCAACCGGTCGGGCGGCGGACACTTCGACACCCGCCTCGAGGGCTATGTGGGCGACACCTTCAATCTATTTCCGAGCGTTAACATCAGTCTTGGCGTGAATTATGTGCGCGACACGGGGCGCACTGACAGCGACTTGGCGCCGCTGCCATGTTCGGCGATCAACACCACGATCGTGAAGACTCCACCGTGCGTCACTGGTTTGATTCTCGATCAATTCGGTCTGATTACAAACAATGCCACGGGCGGGCACCAACTCCTCGGCCAGCGCGTGAACCAGCCCAACTGGAATTTTGCGCCGCAAGCTGGTGTGGCGTGGGATCCAGCACACAATGGGCGGATGGTGGTGCGGGCGAGCGGCGGCTTGTTCTACGACAATTTTCTGCTGCAGAATGCGTATCAGGATCGCATCAACCGCTTGTCGAACGGGCAATATAACCGCAGTCTGACGCTCTGCCCAACCGGGACCGTGCTGTTTCCGGATGGATCTCTGGTGAGTTCGGTGAAGAGTTCCGGGCAAACGCTGGATATCGCTACGCAGATTTGCGGCCAGCCGATCGGTGCGGTGGAAACGGCAATCCAGAATCTGCAGTTGCAGTTTATGAACGCGCAGTCGGCGGTGACGGGCGGCCAGAACGTGTACTCGCTCGCCAACAGCCTGGCGAATTTTGGCGGCCTGCTGGCGCCCGGTTTCAAGACGCCCCGGGTGGTGCACATGGACTTCGGAATTCAGCATCAGATCGGAGAGCGCGGCATGTTCTCCATCGACTATGTGCGCGAACTCGGCACCCAGTTTCCGCTGGGGATTGACACCAATCACGTGGGCGATGTGAGCTACATGAACGACGGCGACAATTCAAACCCCTTGCTCAATAACTATGCGGCGGAGTTGTCGGCGATCAATGCCACGGTGGTCCCGGCGGGCTGCGCGTCGGCGGCATTCGCGGGCAGCAGTTCGCAGGCCGCCGTCACTTGCTATCTGAATAAAGTGACGGGAGCAAGCATCACCGATTTCGCCCGCAATGGGCTGGACTCTTCCAATGCGTTCTGCGGACCTTTTCCGTGCCCGGTCCTGGGCAAGCAGCAGGCGGCGTTCGGCGGCGTCAATCCGGCGGTGGGATCGAACATCATGTACTTCCCGAGCGGACGGTCGCGATACACAGGCGTGCACCTGTCGTACCACGGGGTCAGCGGAGACAACCCGATGCGACATTTGCGGCGGCTGGAGGTGGCGCTTTCATACACCCTCTCGCGCTATCAAAGCAACATAGCCGAGCCCAACGGCAGCGGGGGAGATTATTCGTTGATGAACGTGGCGGAGGATTACAACCGGCCGCACCTCGGGCATTGGGGGTCCTCGGGACTGGACCGGACGCACCAGTTCACGTTCACTCCGACCGCGGATTTGCAGCAAGGGCTGCGGCTTTCGTTGATCGCGCATGTGGCGTCGCCCCTTCCGCTGAGCGTTTATGTCCCGCAGCAGGACGGGGGCGGAGTGGCGGGGGAAATTTTCCGCAGCGACCTTACCGGCGACGGCACGGTGGGCGATCTTCTGCCGCAAACGCATATTGGAAGCACGGGAAAATATTCGACCAGCAATCTGACCCAGGTGATCCAGAACTACGACACCAACTATGCCGGACACTTGACGCCGGCGGGCGGCGCGCTGGTGGCTAGCGGATTGTTCAACCAGAGTCAACTGCTGGCGCTCGGCGCTTATGCGCCTACGATTGAAGGCGGGCAAGGGCTGCCGAACCATTTTGCGCAAGCCACCTGGCTGAAGACGATGGATCTGCGTTTGAGCCGGCCGTTCCAGGTTGGAGAGCGGGTAAAGCTGGAGCCGAGCGTCTCCGTGTTTAACATTTTCAACTGGGCCAACTTCGGAGGCCCGGGAAATCAGTTGAGCGGCGTGCTGAACGGAGCGCCCGGCACCTCGCTGAATAACTCGAGTTCGGCGGGATTCTGCGGCAACTCAGCCACCTATTGCACTTCGCGGCTGGACCGGGTTCTGGCCGGTTCGGGCACCTATGCGAACGGCGCTCCGCGGCAAATGGAGTTTGGAGTGCGCATCACGTTCTAGCATCGTGACCGCGTGATGAGCATAAGATGGAGGGACGGGCGTCATGCCCGTCCAGCTGGGCGCGCTCGGCTCTCCGCCAGCAAGCCTTGATTGTCAGCAGTAATCACGCGGTCGCGGCAAGAACATTTCCACTTTGATACCGATCACTTGCGCCAAAAGCGCAAAGTTTTTGCCTTAAGAAGTCTTTTTTTTCGCAAGGGCCTCATTATTGACTTGACTTGGTTTGCGGATGCGCTAAGCTGCGACAGTCAGTGCAGGCGCTACTCTTCCCCTGTAGCCCGCACTGGGCTCGGGTTTTGGAGCCTTCATCATTGTTAAACAAAATTTCCAGGAGGGATTCTGCGGACTCCATCGTGCAGAAGACCGCGGGTGGCCCAAGCTCGTCAAGTGATCTCTACCTGGCCTCACAAAATTCCCTCTCAGGGGACGGAGAAGAAAACTCATGCAAAACCAGAATTGGCGATTCGCGAGCAAAGTAATCGCTGTAGCGGTAGTGACCCTATTGGTAGTGAGCTTCACAACCTTGGCGGTGGCCCAGCGCATAAGTGGAGAAGAGAGAAACTCCATTTTTGCCGCAGCGTCCAGAGTATCCACGAGTGTTAAGGGAGTCACCGTTTTTGCGGCTCCGCCGAAAAACTTTGATCCCTTGACCGCAACCAACCGTGAACTGCTCAGCTATGGCTTGCCGCAGCGTCCCGACAAGACGGCCGACGCGAAAGGCTATGAAATATGGGAACGAGCAATGTTGGCGTTGAAGCCGGCCGCCGCAGCCGGGGCTGGGCACACGTCAGCGAATCCGATGACGGCCACCGATGTCAAAGCGCTACCGTATTCGAGCCGGGAGATGATGGGGGGCAACCAGACCGCGGGGCCGAAAGACGACGTTAGCGGCGTGACCTTCTATACTTCCGGCAACTGGAGCGGCATCGCGCAGACCAACAAGCTGCAGGCATGGAATAAGAACACTTCCTTCGACGAAGTCGTATCGGTCTGGCCCGTGCCGACGGCCAACCATGCGTTTGGCAACCTGCCCTGCTCGGAAGGGCCGTGGTGGTCGGTGACCTGGAACGGCATCGACGGCTTCAGCAATGGTGACGTGGTGCAGGGCGGCAGCAGCCAATATTGGGACGGCGGCGGTTGCGGCGGCGCGGTTCAGTACTACGGCTGGGTCGAGTGGTATCCAAGCTATTCGATCCTGGCGATCTACTGCGGCAGCAGCCCTTGTACGGTGAGCCCTGGCGACGACTTCGAGGTAGTTACTTTCGGTGCTGCGGGAATCGCTGAGCAATTTGTGTTTGTCGAAGACATCACGCAACAGTGGTCGGGAACGTTCGGGCTGACCTATATTACGGGGCCGGGAGTGGTGGGCAGCAGCGCGGAATATATTGTTGAACGTCCGTGCTGCAATGGCAGCAACCTCTTCCCGCTCGGCAACTACGTTTATGAGTTCTTCGACGACAGCTTTGCCTATGACGGTAAGGGGACGCTGTTCTATCCGGGCAACTCCGGTGCGGCGACCGCCATCATCACTATGCAGGCTGACGGGGCGGCTGGCAGCCAGGATATTTCGTATCCCGTCTTCTACGGGAGTTCGGGAAATCAGGGCAAATACAGCATCTGGTTGGCGGATGAGAATTGCGCCTTCTCGGGTGGTTGTGCGGTTGGTCCGTAATCGCTTAACGGCTGTTTGACCTCTTTACGTACTGAAGGCCTGCCACGTTGGCAGGCCTTTTTTATGCGCTCACACTCAGGGTGCCGGAATTGGAGGCTGAGCTGATCGTTTGGGACTTGTGGCCGGGGTTGCCCACGTCGCTCTCAAGAGCGGCAAAGGCCGACTGGGCTTCCGCGAGATTACCCGATTCGAGTGCTTTACCGATGGCCTGGAGATCCTGGTTGCGATCGGCTCGCCCGAATGTCTGCCCATTCTTATCGGGGCCGGTCTGGCCGAGGGCGGTCAGGGCGGCGAATTCCTGCTGGGCTGCATTCACGTCGCCGGCTTTCAGGTCCTGTCCGAGTTGCGTGACATCGGCTTGCCGCTGCTGGTGGTAGGCTTGCAGTTGCTCGTAGATCGAAGCCGCTGGGCTGCCTGATGCGGTGGCTGGAGTGCCGCTCGGCTGCGAGCTGGTGAGGTTTACGACCGCGGCTGGAGTGGCCTGCGCTGAAGCTGTCGCATCGCGTTGCTTACTCGTAAGCGCAGCAAAGGCTGACTGCGCTCCCGCCAAGTCGCCGGATTGCAAGGCTTGGCCCACGTCCTCGAAATCCTGGACGCGACTCGATTTGTCAAACGGTTCGGAATTGGCGAAGGGCCCGCCTGCCCCGAGTGCAGCCAGGTTGGTATAAGCCTGCTGCGCGCCTGTCAAATCCCCACTCTGAAGAGCGCTGCCGAGCTGCTTCAGATCGGTCTGACGGGCATGGTAGAAGCTCTGGAGCTCCTGAAAAATCGATGAGCTGGAAACCGCTGCTGTTGACATAGTTTTCTCCCGATGGCGCAATGCCGTTGACTCATGACTTAGGCCTAATTGCTGCCTAACCAACTCCATCGGTTGAACCGGGGAATGACTTTAGAGGAATCAGACCGTTACCAAAGTCCATAGCGACGCAACCGAGGCAGATTGCGCGACAGGAATGGGCCGGAGATGGCTGCTCCGGCCCGAGTTACCGGTTGGGTTTTAGGCGATCATCCTCAGGCGATCAGTGTCTTTTCGAAATGCTGGCAGAGCGTGGTCTCCAGCGTGTAAAGCTTGCGTACCGGGGGATTGGCCAGGTAGGGTTTGAGGATCTGCTCCAACCTGGGCGACCACTCTTGCTCATTGCGCTCCAGGTTCTTCTTGTCGGTCCAGAGAGTAACCGCCAGCACTTTTTCGGTCCTCATCTCGGGTACAAGGGGAAGGATTTCGAGGAAGCCATCCTGTTTCTTCAGAATGGGAAGGACCTCTTTTTTCACGACGCGAATGAATTCGTCTTTCTTCTCCATTAGCGGAACGAACTCAAGGATGCGAGCATACATGGGAAAGTCTCCTTTCGTTCTTGGAATTGTGAAATCAGTTCCGCGAGACTTCTGTCTGGTCCCGTCTGCGGGCTTGGATGGCAGAGTACAGCGGAGCCGGGACGTTTTCAGTGATAGACGGGCAACTCAGGTGTGACGATTTTCAGTGAAATTGTTTCAAAATGGGAAGCTGGCTTCACTCCCCAGTTTCGTCCATTTTCCTTTTTTCCACGCCGCAATTATAATCAGCAATCACCGTAATCCCATGCAAGTGTTGACGTAAAACAAGCCCCAACCAGGAGGCTGCATCGTTCCTGGTGAGGCTGGCCCCGGTGAGAAGGTAGTGGCCAGTTCAATTCTGTATTCGGTCAGTTGTGCCATTTTTTTTGCATTCCCTGGAGGCGCAATAGGAAACATGAAGAAACTTGTCCACTTCGCTCTGGCAGCTCTTTTTCTTCTCGGCATTGCTTCCGCTCAGAACATTCCGGCAGTCGATATATTCGGGGGCTACTCCTACCTTAACTTTGACCTGCCCACCAGCTCCAACACCTCCTCTCAGCGGCTGGCTTTCCCAGAAGGCTGGGAATTTTCCGCCTCGGTCAATCTGTTCCATCACCTGGGCGTTGAGGCAGACGTCAGCGGCCACAACCTTAGCGATTGCGGCGATACTCAGGGTTTGAACTGCAAAAATCTCTCTTACATGTTTGGACCGCGCTACACGTTTGGCAATCGCGGCCGCCGCCTCACCGGCTTCGTGCACGGCCTGGTTGGTCGAGATAATGCCACTCTTATCTACTCCGGGGGCTCCCTGGCAGATACCTCGGTCGCGGTAGCTGGCGGTGGCGGTATTGATTATTGGGCTTGGCGTCACATCGGATTTCAGTTGGGCCCGGTCGATTACTTCTACACCCGTCACCTGAACGCCTTCGGAGTTCCCACCCAAAGCAGCTTCACCGCCGCTGCCGGAATCGCTTTTCGATTTGGCGGCGAAGTGCCGTCGAGTGAGCCCAAGCCAGCCAAGCCAGCCAAGGAGGCCAAGGCTGAGAAGGCGCATCGTTCTTTGATTCGGCCCTGGCATAAGACTTATCCCCCTCCGGGGCAAACTTCTACCAGTCAACCTTCGACGGTCGCCGCCAATCGGACGGCTCCGGCAGCGGTGAATCTGCCGGGCCGCGGAATGCAGATCACTGCGTTCGGCGCTGTCCTCGGTCCCCAGGAATTCGACGGAGCGAAAATTCTCGAGATCGTGCCCGGAGGCGTCGCCGAGATGGCATCCTTGCACGTCGGCGATCTGATCAAGTCCGTGGATGGCAAGCCAGTAAGGACGCCGATGGAACTGGCAGCTGAGCTGTCGGATAAATCCGGGAAAGTTCGCATTGGCATTCAGCGGGGCGATTTTGCCACCGAGACGTTGATCCTGCTGGGCCGCTGATCACAGCCGCAAACTCGGATGTCGACTGGTCGGGACCGTCTTGAGGGTAAGGTCAACGTCGGGGAGAAACGGGAAACTGGCGCGCCCGGAGAGATTCGAACTCCCGACCTACAGCTCCGGAGGCTGCCGCTCTATCCAGCTGAGCTACGGGCGCGCGGTGGTACGTTGAGTTTACAACCTTCGCTGGTCGCCTTCAAATGGGATCGGTTCATCGGGCGAATTTCGATCACTCGATCACCCGATGCTCTTAGCATCCGCCCACTTTCCAGAAGTGTTCCTCCTGGTAGTCGAGCTTCAGCAGACGATTGCGCGGGTCGTGACGCTTGCCGCAGTTGGGGCAGGGAATGAAGCTGCGGATGTGCATTCCTCGCCGGTCGTAATCCTCGGTAACGGCAAAGCTGGCGCCGCAACTGCATGGGATGAGGAACATGCGAAGCTTTTTCTTGCCTTCCGCCTCGTGCTCGGGCGCGCTTCGCTTCATCAGTTCTCAGCCTTCGACCGCCGCCATCGAACCTTTCTTTCGCTTGTTCGACTGCAGAATCTTCTTGCGCAGCCGCAGCGATTTCGGCGTGACTTCGACGAACTCATCATCGGCGATGAATTCAATCGCCTGTTCAAGATTGAGATTGCGATAGGGTACGAGCCGGATCGCTTCATCGGAAGTCGAAGCCCGCATGTTGGTCAGCTTCTTCTCACGCACGATGTTGACGTCGAGATCCGTGTCTTTCGCGTTTTCGCCGATGATCATGCCTTCGTAAACGTCCACGCCCGGGCCGGCGAAAAGCACGCCGCGCTCCTGCAGATTGTAGAGGGCGTAGGAGGTCGTAAGTCCGGGCCGGTCGGCGATCAGCGCGCCGGTCGGGCGATGCGGAATTTCTCCCTGCCACTCGATGTACCCGGCAAAAAGCGCGTTCATAACGATGGTGCCGCGCGTGTCGGTCAGGAGCGTGCTGCGCAGTCCGATCAGTCCGCGGCTGGGCACGCGGAATTCAACGCGCACGCGCCCATAGCCGTGATTGTGCATGTTAGCGACTTCGCCCTTGCGCGATCCAACATGTTCCATGACCACGCCCACAAATTCTTCGGGAATATCGACGGTGAGGTGTTCGACCGGCTCCATAAGCTTGCCGTCGATGTGCTTGGTGACGATCTCCGGCTTGCCGACCATCAGCTCATAACCCTCACGGCGCATCATCTCGATCAGAATGGAAAGCTGCAACTCGCCGCGCCCAAGAACCTTGAATGAGTCAGTGCTGCCCGTCTCTTCCATGCGCAACGAGACGTTGGTGAGCAGCTCTTTATCGAGCCGCTCGCGCAAGTTGCGCGAGGTAACGTAATTGCCTTCGCGTCCGCAAAACGGAGACGTGTTGATGGTGAAGAGCATGGCAATCGTAGGCTCGTCGATGATGATGGGCGGCAGCGGCGCAGGATTCTCCGCGCTGGTAATAGTTTCGCCAATCGTGATGCCTTCAACGCCCGCCACGGCAATGATGTCGCCCAGCGAAGTTTCCGTAATGTCGGTGCGCTTGAGCCCGGAAAAACTGAAGAGCTTGGTGATTTTTGTCTTATGAAACGACCCGTCGCGCTTGGCGATAGCAACGTCTTCTCCAGTCTTCATGGTTCCAGAAAAAACGCGGGCAATGGCAAGGCGTCCGAGGTAATCGCTGTAGTCGAGATTCGCGACCAGAATCTGCAGCGGCCCGTTAGCGTCTCCCTGCGGCGCGGGAATGGTATCGATGATCGACTCAAAAAGAAGACGCAGATCCTCGCCCGCCGCTCCCTGATGCACCGCAGCCGTGCCTGCCTTGGCGTTTGTATAAAGGACGGGGAAGTCGAGTTGCTCTTCCTTGGCGTCGAGGTCAATGAAGAGGTCGTAAACCTCGTTGAGAACTTCCTGCGGACGCGCGTCCGGCCGGTCGATCTTGTTGATGACAAGAATCGGCTGCAGATTAGCCTCCAGCGCCTTGCTGAGCACGTAGCGAGTCTGCGGCAGCGGGCCTTCGCTGGCATCGACGAGCAGCATGACGCCGTCCACCATCTTGAGCGCCCGCTCCACTTCGCCGCCAAAATCGGAGTGGCCGGGCGTGTCCACAATATTGATTTTTACCCCCGCATAAAACACAGCCGTGTTCTTGGCAAGGATGGTAATGCCGCGCTCGCGTTCCAGATCGTTCGAGTCCATAACGCGCTCGGC
>Ga0116134_1000245_pt1 | contig 28761 bp, 24 predicted proteins | sample June2015DPH_19_5_FD_89737 | JGI IMG/M metagenome (GOLD analysis project Ga0116134, IMG submission 89737) | Peatland microbial communities from SPRUCE experiment site at the Marcell Experimental Forest, Minnesota, USA - June2015DPH_19_40 | ecosystem: Environmental > Terrestrial > Soil > Wetlands... | reverse complement strand
TCGCGTGCAGGTTAAGCCGTGGCCGGGACCAACGTCAGCGCGCTGCTGAGGCATTTCGAATTGCCAGCGCCCGCGGGCATCGCCGGCGAGCCCGGCGGCGTGGAACACGGCGGCGGCGAACACGGCGACGACGAACACGGCGGCGGCTACCAGGCCGGCGCGTCGGCTGACTGGCTCGACAGCTTCAACCCCGACGACGGCAGCCTGCTCGGCCGCGTGCACACCACGAGCTCCGCGGGCTACGACACCGTCATGAGCCAGGCGGTCGCGGCCGCGCGCAGCTGGGCCGATGTACCGGCACCGCAGCGCGGGGACCTGGTGCGCCAGCTCGGTGATGAGCTACGGCATCACAAGCGCGAGCTCGCCGAACTGGTCGCACTCGAGAACGGCAAGATCATCGCCGAGGGACTCGGCGAGGTGCAGGAGATGATCGATATGGCCGACCTCGCGAACGGCCAGTCGCGCATGCTCTATGGCCGCACCATGCACTCCGAACGCAGCCAGCACCGCATGTACGAACAGTGGCATCCGCTCGGCGTGGTCGGCGTCATCACCGCCTTCAACTTTCCGGTGGCCGTGTGGTCGTGGAACGCATTGCTTGCGGCGGTATGCGGCAACGCCACGGTCTGGAAGCCGTCGCCCAAAACCCCCTTGTGCGCGCTGGCGGTACAGCGGCTGTGCGATCAGGTCCTCAAGCGCCACGGCGCGCCGGCGATTTTTCAATTACTGATCGATGGCGGCGCGGAGCTCGGGTCACGGCTGGCCGCCGATCGGCGCGTCGGCCTGCTGTCGTTCACCGGCTCCACCGCCGTCGGGCGCCAGATCGCGCAGACCGTGGCGGCGCGTCTGGGTCGGAGTCTGCTCGAGCTCGGCGGCAATAACGCCATCATCGTCGATGAGACGGCTGACCTCGCGCTCGCCGCGCGTGCCATCGTATTCGGCGCGCTTGGCACCGCCGGCCAGCGCTGCACTACCACGCGCCGCGTGCTGGTGCATCGATCGAAACTACCGGAGCTGCAGGGCCGGCTGATTCATGCCTACAGACAGGTGCGAATCGGCGATCCACTCGACCCCACGACGCTGGTCGGACCGCTGATCGACCTCAATGCGGTGCGCAGTTTCGAGCGCGCCATCGCAACCGCCAAAGCCGCCGGCGGCCGGCTGCTGGTCGGCGGCAACGTGCTGCCGCGGCCGGGCCACTACGTCGAACCGGCGATCGTGCTGGCACGCAACGATTGGGAGATCGTGCAGCACGAGACCTTCGCACCCATCCTGTACCTGATCCCGGTGGATTCGCTCGATGAAGCGATCCGGCTGCAGAACGAGTCGGCGTACGGATTGTCCTCGGGCCTGTTCACCCAAAGGCTGCAGCACGCCGAGCTCTATTTGAGCCATCAGGGCAGCGACTGCGGTATCGCCAACGTTAACGTCGGCACCTCGGGCGCCGAAATCGGCGGCGCCTTCGGCGGCGAGAAAGACACCGGCGGCGGCCGCGAGGCCGGTTCCGATGCCTGGAAAGCCTACATGCGCCGGCAGACCAACACCGTCAACTGGAGCTCGGCGCTGCCGCTGGCGCAGGGCATAGAATTCGACATCGCGCCCTGAATCAGCGTCCGGGTAGTTGAAGCTCGACGCGTGCGCCGCCCAACGCTATCGAGGTATCGATGTAGAAGCGGCCGCCGTACAGCGCCACGGTCTCGCGTACCATCGCCAGCCCCAATCCATGACCCGGCACATGCTCGTCGGCGCGGACACCGCGCTCGGTGACCCGCGCGCGCAACTCCTGCGGGATGCCCGGACCATCGTCGTCGACCACGATCGACAGCCGTTGCGGCAACGCGCGATCCGGATCGAGCTGTGCGCTCACCAGCACGCGCGAACGGCACCATTTGCAGGCGTTGTCGATCACGTTACCGAGCAGTTCGAGGATATCGCCGCTGTCGCCGAGGAAACCAAGTTCCGGCGGCACATCGATCTCGATGTGCAAATCCTTGCGCGCATGCACTTTGATCAGCGCGGCGCGCAGATCGGTCACCAGCGCCAGCACCGGCACCGGCGCCTGGCCGAGCGTGGCGCCGCCGCTGGCCGCGGCGCGCTTGAGCTGGTGCTGCACGATCTGCGCGATGCGGTCTATTTCGAGCTGAATGCTCGCCTGCGATCGGCGCTCATCGGTCTCGGCGCTGCCGAGACTGGCGCGGATCACGGCCAGCGGGGTCTTCAGGCTATGCGCCAGATTGCCGAGCGTGTCGCGGTAGCGCGTGATGCGATTGCGCTCGGAGTTGAGCAAGGCATTGAGGCCCTTGGTCACGCCAGCGAGTTCGCGCGGATAACCCTCACCGAGCAGCGAGACGCCGCCGCCTTCCAGCGCCGCTATCTCGCGCTCCAGTCGCCGCACCGGGGCGAGCGCGCGCCGCATCATCCAGGCCATGGTGGCGAGCAGGACCAGCGCCAGGGCGCCGAACCAGCCGGCCATCCGCTGCCGAAACAGCCACAGCTCGCGCATCTGCGGCGCCGTGCTGTCGCCCACGGTGAATACCAGCTTCTTGGAAAGACCCGAGCCGTAGGCCCACTGCAGACCGCGGCTCAATTCCGCGACGGTAGTGCCGTCACGCGCGAGTTCATAACGAAAATCCACTCCCCCGATCGGCAGTTTGCCGCCGAGCACGAGATCGGTACCGGCAAGCGAGGGCGAACTCCAGAGCACCTTGCCGCTCTCGTCGCGCAAGGCGGCGTACTGTCCCGAACCCGGCACGTCGAGTCGCGACTCCGGGTCGAGCAGATTGACCACGAGCTTGCCGTCGAAATCCAGATCCACCGCCGTGACCAGCGCCACCACCTGTTCCTCAAGCCGCTCGCGCAGCGCCGCGGTGGTCTGCTGGCGAAATACGTAGTCGATGGCCGAGGCGGTGAGCACGAAGAACAGCAGCAGCGGCAGCGCCACTGCGATCAGCAGTCTGCGGCTGACCGACGGCGGTGCGCGCTCCATCGGCGGCGCGGGAGCTCAGGCCGGCCGACGCGGCAGGCTTAAGCGATAGCCGCGGCCGCGCAGGGTTTCGATCGGTTTAATGAGCTCGTCCGGATCGAGCTTGCGTCGCAGCCTTCCGATCAGCACTTCGACCACGTTGCTGTCGCGATCGAAATCCTGTTCATACAGCCGTTCCGTGAGGTCGGTCTTCGAGATCACCTCGCCGGCGCGCAGCATGAGATGTTCGAGGATGCGGTATTCAAAGCTGGTCAGCTCCACCGCCGCGCCGCTCACGCTCACCGTTTGCGTACGCGTATCGAGCTCTACCGGACCACAGGCGAGCTTGGGGCTGGCCCAGCCGCCGGTCCGTCGCAGCAGCGCTGACAGGCGCGCCTGCAGCTCGCCGAAATGAAATGGCTTGGCGACATAGTCGTCGGCACCGGCACTCAGCCCTTCGACCTTGTCCTGCCAGCGATCGCGCGCGGTGAGTATCAACACACCGTAGGTCTTACCGCGCGAGCGCAATTGGCGTATCAGTTCGAAACCGGACAGCTTCGGCAGGCCCAAGTCGATGATCGCGACGTCGATCGGAAATTCGGTCGCCGCATACAACCCTTCCTCGCCATCGGTCGCCAGATCGACGCTGTAGCCGGCCGCCGACAAGTCGGCTTTCAGCACTTCGCGTAACGCCGCTTCGTCCTCCACCACCAGCACGCGCACTCACGACCCCTCGATGCCGCCGGTCACGGCACTTCCGCTCCACTGCGAGCGTCCACGCGCACGATCCATACCTTGCCGCCCGCGGACAGCAGTCGAAATACGTACAGCCGTCGGCCGCCCTGATCGGCAATATCGGCGCGCACCACGCGCGCACCATAGCGCTTCTGCACCAGCGCCATCGCCTGCGCGCGCGAAAGCTCGTGCTCGGCGCGAGTCTCGGGCGGCGGCGCGGGGGGCTGCGGGCTGGCGGCACTCAGCGCCACGGCGCCGAGCGCCGCGGTGGCGCACAGCGCGCTCGCCAGCCGCCACAGCCAGTGCGCCAACCGACGCCGCCGATGCCCGGAGGCCGGCTGTTCCACGCCTGGTGTGCCCGGGTCCGCTGTCATCGATTCGCCGCCCCATGCGCCCGTCGGCACAATGCAATGAAGGGCGCGAGCCTAGGCGGGCCGCTGTGAACCGGGGCTGAATCGGCATCTATTCCTCTTTGGTCAAAGACTTGGCATCACGCCAGAGTTCGTCCCACCGCGCCGGGTCGAGTTCATTGAGCGCCAGCCCGCCGCGCTCGGCGGCCTGCTCCATGCATTCGAAGCGTCGTTCGAATTTTAGCGCAGCGCGGCGCAGCGCGTCCTCCGCGTCTACCTCGAGATGGCGCGCCCAATTGGCCACGGTGAACAGCAGATCACCGATCTCGTCCGCCACCTGCCGGCGATTTCCAGCCGCGAGCGCGCTGTCGACTTCCGCGAGTTCCTCATCGATCTTGGCGCGCACGCCGGCGGCCGCTGGCCAGTCGAAGCCGACGCGGCGCGCACGGCGGCCGAGCTTGGCGGCGCGCGCCAGTGCCGGCAACGCCCGCGGTACATCCGACAGTACGCCATGCACACCCGCGGCCGCTCGCTCGCGCGCCTTCTGCGTCTCCCAGGAGACATGCAATTGCGCCACGTCGACCGCCTTGCGTTCGACGAAGATATGGGGATGGCGCCGGATCAGCTTGTCGCGAATCCCGCGCGCCACCGAGGCGAAATCGAAGCTGCCAGCCTCCTCGGCCATACGCGCGTGGAACACAATCTGGAACAGCAGGTCGCCCAGCTCATCGCGCAGGCGATCGAGATCACCGCGTCCAATGGCGTCGGCGACCTCGTAAGCCTCCTCGATCGTAAACGGCGCAATGCTGACAAAATTCTGCTCTCGGTCCCACGGACAGCCGGCTTCGGGGTCCCGTAGAGTCCGCATCAGCGCCAACAGCGCCTCGAGTTCGTCGCCGGCGGCGCTCAAGTCAACCCCTCGGCGAACACCTCGCGTAGATTCGCCAGAATGCCCGCGGTCGCGCCCCAGATGTTGTATCGGCCGAAGGCCAGCTCCCAGGTGTCGACTTCGACTTCGCGCATCGTGCGCCGCCCGACGCGGTAATTCTCCGCGCGCAGCGCAAACGCCAGCGGCAGCTCAAACACTTCAGCCACTTCCGTGCCGTCGGGCTCGAGAGTCAGGCCGGGCTGCAGTAAGGCCACCACCGGCGTGATGCGATACCCGGTTTGCACGACATGGTCGGCCAGGAACCCGATCGGTTCGATGCCGGCGGCGGCAATGCCGATCTCCTCCTCGGTTTCGCGCGTCGCTGCGGCCGCGATATCGGCGTCCTGCGCTTCGAGCCGGCCGCCAGGAAAGCTGATCTGACCCGCGTGCCGCCGCAGATGGCTCGCCCGTACCGTCATCAGCAGCGTCGGCGTGTCCGCTCGATCGATGATCGGCACCAGCACGGCCGCGACCTTCAGCGGCGCCGGCCAGCCCGCGCGCAGCCGCGCCCGCACGACCGCAGATTCACAAGCCAGGCCGGCCGGCCGGCAGTGCTCGAGCCGATGATCGGGGACAGTCAGCAAGCGGCGGCGCAGCCGCGCCCGCCAGTCGGCTGGCAGCTCATGCGCAAGGGTAGGCGCCAGCGCGGCCATAGAGCGATGCTCAGCCCCCGCCGCTGCTGCCACCCTTGATGCCGCCGCGGGTGAGCTCGCTCGGATCGAGCAGCCGATCGAGCTCCTCGCGCTTCAGGTCGGTCATGCCGGCCGCGATCTCGCGGATCGGCTTGCCCTCGGCATAGGCTTTCTTGGCGATCGCCGCGCCCTTCTCATAGCCAATCACGGGATTGAGTGCGGTCACCAGGATCGGGTTGCGGTCGAGCGCTTCCGCCAGGCGCTCGCGATTGACCGTGAAGCCCTCGATCGCCCGATCGGCCAGTGCGCGCGATACATTGGCGAGCAGGCCGATGCTCTCGAGCAGGTTGTAGGCGATCACCGGCAGCATCACATTGAGTTGAAAATTGCCGGACTGCCCGGCGATCGTGATGGCGGCATCGTTGCCGATCACCTGCGCTGCGACCATGGCCGTGGCCTCGGGAATCACCGGATTGACCTTGCCGGGCATGATGCTGCTGCCCGGCTGCAGCGCCGGCAACGCAATCTCGCCCAGGCCCGCGAGCGGCCCGCTGTTCATCCAGCGCAGGTCATTGGCGATCTTCATCAGGCTCACGGCGATGACCTTGAGCTGCCCGGAGAGTTCGACCGCGGCGTCCTGTGCCGACAGCGCCTCGAAGAAATTTCGGTTCGGCTCGAAGCCGATCCCGGTCAGGCGCTTGAGTTCGCCGCAGAACGCGCCGCCAAAGTCCGGGTGCGCGTTGATGCCGGTGCCGACGGCGGTACCGCCCTGCGCCAGGCACAGCAGCCGTGGCTCGGTAGCCCGCAAGCGCGCGGCGCCGTTCTCGATCTGCGTGCGCCAGCCCGAGAGCTCCTGGGCGAGCGTGACCGGCATCGCGTCCATCAGGTGCGTGCGGCCGGTGGTGACGATGCCAGCGAGCTCGTTCTCCTTGGCCTGAATCACCTGCGCCAGATGCACCAGCGCCGGCAACAGCTGCTCGTGCAGCAGCAGCGCCGCGCTGACATGGATCGCGGTTGGTATCACATCGTTGCTGCTCTGACTCATGTTGACGTGATCGTTCGGGTGCACCGCGGCGTCCGCCTGTGCCGCCAGGTGCGCGATCACCTCGTTGGCGTTCATGTTGCTGCTGGTGCCCGAGCCGGTCTGGAACACATCGATCGGAAACTCGGCATCGTGCGCGCCGCTCGCGACCGCGGCCGCGGCACCTTCGATGGCGCTGGCGATGCGCTGATCGAGCAGCCCGAGGCGCGCATTGGCCGCCGCAGCGGCCTGTTTGATCAGCGCCAGAGCGCGAATGAAGCCGCGCGGCAGCCGCAGACCGCTGATCGGAAAATTCTCGACCGCGCGCTGCGTCTGCGCACCCCAGAGCGCGTCCGCCGGGACTTTCAGCTCGCCCATGCTGTCGCGCTCGATGCGAAAGGATGCTGAGGACATGATCGGTGTGGCTCCGGCACGGTGCGGCCAATGCGTTATCATGGCTAGTCTAGCATTTCGATGATTCGCGGCATCCTCATGGAACCTTCTGCTCTGACTGCGCTCTCGCCGGTCGATGGTCGCTACGCCGCCGCCGCCGCGCCGCTGCGCGAGTACTTCTCCGAGGCCGCGCTGATCCGCGAACGCATCCGTATCGAAGCGCTGTGGTTCGAACAGCTCACGGTGCCGCGGCTGCGGCTGCTCGCCGGCGCTCTGCCCGCGGCCGTGCTCGAGCGGACAGCCGCCCTCGCGCGCGATCCGGGGGCCAGCGCGGCCGGCGCCGTCAAGGCGATCGAGCAACGCATCAATCACGACGTCAAGGCGGTGGAGTATTTCGTGCGCGATGAGCTGGCGGCCGCCGGCGCCGGCAGCGCGGCGCTGGAGCTGGTGCACTTCGGCTGCACCTCGGAGGATATCAACAACCTCAGCTACGCGCGGCTGCTCAAGGGCGCACGCGCGAAGGTATTGCTGCCCGAGCTGAGCTCGCTGCTCGCACTGCTGCGCGCGCTGGCGCGGCAGCACGCCGAGCTGCCGATGCTCGCGCGCACCCACGGCCAGAGCGCAAGTCCCACCACCTTCGGCAAGGAGATGGCCAACGTCGGTGCGCGACTGAAGCGCGCACAGCGCCGCCTCCAAGCCGTCGAGATCCTCGCCAAATGGAATGGCGCGGTCGGCAACTACAATGCGCATCACAGCGCGCGGCCCGAAGTCGACTGGATAGAACTGAGTCGCGAGTTCATCGTTTCACAGCAGCTGATCTGGAATCCCTACAGCACCCAGATCGAACCGCATGATTGGATCGCCGAATACTGCGATGCCTGCGCCGCGGTCAATGTGATTCTGATCGATCTGTGTCGCGACCTCTGGGGCTATATCTCTCTTGGCTACCTGCGCCAGCGCGCGCTGCCCGGAGAAGTCGGCTCGTCGACCATGCCGCACAAGATCAATCCGATCGACTTTGAAAACGCCGAAGGCAACTTCGGCATGGCCAACGCCATGCTGCGATTCTTCGCCGACAAACTGCCGATCTCGCGTTGGCAGCGCGACCTGACCGACTCGACGGTGCTGCGTAATCTCGGTGTCGCCCTGGCGCATGGTCTCGTCGGCTGGAAGGCGTTGCAGCGCGGCCTTGCCAAGATCAGTCCCGATCCGGCACGGATGGCGCAGGATCTGAACGGTGCTTATGAAACCCTCGCCGAGGCGATCCAGAGCGTGTTGCGCGCCGCCGGCATCGCCAACGGCTACGAGTTGCTGAAGGATTTCACGCGCGGTCAGAGCATCGACGCCGCAGCCATGCGAGGCTTCGTCGCCACGCTGCCGCTGCCCGAGGCCGAGCGCAGCCGGCTCGCGGCCCTGGCGCCGCCGCAATATCTCGGTCTCGCGGCCAGCCTGGCGCGCCGCTTCGCCGACGAGGACGAATGACATAATCTGATTATTGGCGGAATAGAGGCCAATTCGATATCCGCCTCACACAGCTCAGGCTGGCAACTGTGATCCGGTTGGCGATCGATCCCCTGCCGCTGTCTCTACCATCGTCCTGCATAAAGCTCATAAAGCTTGAACAACGCAGGCGAGCCAGTGACTGGGACTAGGGAAAGCCGCACGACGACTTCGGCACGCCTGTCGAGCTTCGGGCTCGAAGACGGCCCGATGACGACGGCCGTGCTCGCCGAAAGGCGGCCGGCGACCGAGACCCTGCACGTGCTCACCAGCTTCGACGAAGTACGCGCGGCAACCGAAACCGTCGCCGCCAGCGGCCAGCGGCTGATCTCGATCATGACGCCGGACCTGGAGCCGGAAATCTACGATCAGGCCGCGTTGCTCGAGATCATCAAGCGCTTCGTGCTCGGCCACAGCTTTGCCAAGGTGCGCGTGCTGATGCGCGACCAGGCACGTCTGAGCGGCGGCGCCAATCGCTTCATTGCGATGGCGCATCGGCTTACCAGTTATCTCGAGATCCGGATTCGCGCGCCGCAGTATCGCGAGCTCACTGCCGCTTACTGCATCGCCGACGACCGCGCAATTGTTTATCGCCTGCGTGCCGATCGTGCCGAGGGCATCGCCGGCTTCAACAATCCCCCCATCGCGCGCCAGTACCTGCAGGAATTCGATGCGGTCTGGCAGGCGAGCGCGATCGAAGAGCGCGAGGTGCGGGTCGCCCGCAGCTGATCCTGTCTGCTTCCGGCGCCTGCCGCTACGGCGCGGCGCGCGGTATTCTTTGCCATGGTCTGGAAACCCGAGGTCACGGTTGCGGCCGTCATCGAGCGCAGCGGCCGCTTTCTGCTGGTGGAGGAGCGCATCCGCGGCCGCCTGGTGCTGAACCAGCCGGCCGGTCATCTCGAGGACGGCGAAACGCTGCTCGAGGCGGTGGTTCGCGAGACGCTCGAGGAAACGGCCTGGCGCTTCACCCCCGAATCGCTGCTGGGCATCTACCAGTGGCGCAGCCCGCGCGGACATACCACACTGCGCTTTGCTTTCACCGGTACCGTGCAGGGCCACGATGCGGCCCGGCCGCTCGATCCGCCGATCGTGACGACGCACTGGTTCGCGCGCGAGGATATCGCCCGGCGGGCGGCACGACTGCGCACGCCGCTGGTGCTCAGATGTATCGACGATTGGCTGGCCGGGCGACGCTTGCCGCTCGACGCGCTCACGGCGGAGTTCTCCGATCCAAGGCTATCGCTAAAGGTGCCCTGAGCCGTCTGGTGGCAGGCCACGCGGGAGGTATCGACACATAGGGAGAATTTTCGTTGATGAAAATTCTCCCTATGTGTCGATACCTCCAGGGTGTCATGAGCCGCCAGATGATTCACGGAACCTCTACAATAGGAGCATGAATGAGAGCCTTGCCACCGTGAGCGCATCGAGCGGCGTGCGCGTCGTCGTCGGCCTGTCCGGCGGCGTCGACTCCGCTGTCGCGGCGCTGCTCCTGCGCGACGCCGGCTACGACGTACAGGGCCTGTTCATGAGCAATTGGGAAGAGGACGACGGCTACTGCACGACCGCTCGGGACTACCAGGACGCACGCAGTGTCGCCACCGAGCTGGGCATCGTCCTGCATCGGGTGAATTTTGCCGATGAGTACCGCGAGCAGGTATTTGCTCATTTCCTGGCGGAATACCGCGCCGGCCGTACTCCGAATCCCGATGTGCTGTGCAATCGCGAGATCAAATTCGGCCTGTGCCTGAACTACGCGCTGCGGCTCGGCGCGCAGCTGTTCGCCACCGGCCACTATGCGCGGCGCCTCGAGCTCGAGGACGGCTTGGCGCTCTATCAGGCGCGCGATCGTGACAAGGACCAGTCCTACTTCCTGCACGCGGTCGCGCGCGAGCGTTACGCTCGCGTGCTGTTCCCGCTCGGCGAGCTGCTCAAGGAGCAGGTGCGCGAACTGGCGCGCGGTGCCGGCCTGCCGGTGCACGACAAACCCGATAGCACCGGCATCTGTTTCATCGGCGAGCGGCCATTCGCGGATTTTCTGGGCCGCTACGTGCAGCGCGCGCCCGGGCCGATTGAAGCACTCGACGGACGGCCGCTCGGAGAGCACCGCGGCTTGCCGTTCTACACGCTCGGGCAGCGGGCCGGGCTCGCGATCGGCGGCGCGCGGGGTTGCGCGCAGGAGCCGTGGTATGTCGCGCACAAGGACACGGCGCGCAACGCGTTGATCGTGGTGCAGCGGCATGAGCAGCATCGGCTCGAGGCCAGCGCAGTGGCGACCGGGCCGCTCAACTGGCTCTGCGCGGCGCGCACCGGCAATTTCGATGCCGGCGTCATGCTGCGCTACCGCCAGCCCGAGCAACCGGCGACCGTGTCGGTGCGGCCCGACGGCAGCGCCTGGATCGAATTCGAGGCGCCGCAGCGCGCAGCCACGCCCGGTCAGTTCGCCGTGCTCTACCAGCAGGGGCGTTGCCTGGGCGGCGGCGCCGTCGAACAGGTTCGCCTCAAAACGGAGCAGCACATCGAGGCGAAGCAGCAGATGTCGGCGTACCCGCCGCCGCGAGCCCCCGATATAATCCGCGGATTTTAATCTGCCGCCCACGTGGCGCGCCGCAGCCGGAGGCATAATGAGCGATAGCTTCAAAGCGCGCACAACCCTGAAGTCGGGCGCTCATTCCTATGAGATCTGGAGTTTGCCTGCGCTGGGCGCGGAAAAAGTCGCGCGCCTGCCGTATTCTCTCAAGATCCTGCTCGAGAATCTGCTGCGCTTCGAGGACGGCACCGACGTCACCCGCGCCGATATCGAGGCGCTGCTGAACTGGGAGCCGCAGGCCGCGCCGTCGTACGAGATCTCGTTCACGCCCGCGCGTGTCATCATGCAGGACTTCACCGGCGTGCCGGCGATTGTGGATCTGGCGGCGATGCGCGAAGCCATGACGCGCCTCGGCGCCAACGCCGACGAGATCAACCCGCTGGTGCCGGCCGAGCTGGTGATCGACCACTCGGTGCAGGTCGACAGCTACGGCACCGCGCATTCGCTCGCCGACAACAATCGCATCGAGTTCGAGCGCAACGCCGAGCGCTACGCTTTCCTGCGCTGGGGCCAGTCGGCGTTTCGCAATTTCAAGGTGGTGCCGCCCAACACCGGCATCGTGCACCAGGTTAATCTCGAGTACCTCGGACGGGTCGTATTCGAGAACACCGACCGCGGCCGGCGCCAGGCCTACCCGGACACCCTGGTCGGCACCGACTCCCACACCACCATGATCAACGGCCTCGGCGTGCTCGGATGGGGCGTCGGCGGCATCGAGGCCGAGGCAGCCATGCTCGGTCAGGCCGTGACCATGCTGATCCCCCAGGTCATCGGCTTCAAGCTGACCGGCAGCCTCATTCCGGGCGCGACCGCGACCGACCTGGTGCTGACCGTGACCGAGCTGCTGCGCAAGCACGGCGTGGTGGACAGATTCGTCGAATTCTTCGGCGATGGCCTGGCAAATCTGCCGCTGGCCGACCGCGCCACGATCGGCAACATGTCGCCCGAATTCGGCAGCACCTGTGCGATCTTTCCGATCGACGAAGAAACTCTGCGCTATCTGCGGCTGTCGGGCCGCTCGGCGGAACACATTCAGCTGGTCGAGGACTATGCGCGCGCCCAGGGGTTGTGGCGTGTCGATGGCGCGAGGGCTGCCGACTACACCGGCGTGCTCGAACTCGACCTGAGCAGCGTCGAGCCCAGCCTCGCCGGCCCGAGCCGCCCGCAGGATCGGGTACCGCTGCGCATCGCCAAGAGCACCTACCGCAAGCATCACACGCGCATGGCCGAGGAACGCGCCCGCAGGAACCCTGCTGTCGCCGGCACGGCGCCGGTCAGTGTCGACGGTAACTCCTTCGAACTGCGCGACGGCGCCGTGCTGATCGCCGCGATCACCAGCTGCACCAACACTTCCAATCCTTATGTGCTGATCGCCGCCGGACTGCTGGCGCGCAACGCCCACCGCCTCGGTCTGAGCTCCAAGCCCTGGGTCAAGACCAGCCTCGCGCCCGGCTCGCGGGTCGTCACCGACTATCTCGAGAAAGCCAAGCTGCTCGACCAGCTGGCCAGTGTCGGCTTCAACCTGGTCGGCTATGGTTGCACCACCTGCATCGGCAACTCCGGCCCGCTCAAGCCCGAGATCTCCGCCGGCGTCAAGGCCGGCGACATCATCGGCTGCTCGGTGCTCTCGGGTAATCGCAACTTCGATGGCCGCGTGCACCCCGAAGTCAAGATGAACTTCCTGGCCTCGCCGCCGCTGGTGGTCGCGTACGCGCTCGCGGGTTCGCTCGACATCGACCTCAACAACGAGCCGCTCGGCAGCGGTGCCGATGGCAAGCCGGTGTACCTGCGCGACCTCTGGCCGGCGCCGACCGAAGTGGCCGACTACGTGCAGCGCAATATCAACTCCGGCATGTTCCGGCGCAACTACGGCAGCGTGTTTACCGGTGATGAGCGCTGGCAGGGCATCGCGGTGCCCGCGGGCAAGCTCTCCGCCTGGGATCCGAAGTCGACCTACGTCAAGAATCCGCCTTACTTCGAGGGCATGACCATGCAGCCCCCGGCGGTGGCCGCGATCGCCGGCGCACGCGTGTTGGCCCTATTGGGTGACTCGGTCACTACCGACCATATCTCGCCGGCCGGCAACATCGCCAAGACCAGTCCGGCGGCGCGCTATCTGATGGAACAGGGCGTGCGGCCGGGCGATTTTAATCAGTACGGTGCGCGCCGCGGCAACCACGAAGTCATGATGCGCGGCACCTTCGCCAACATCCGGCTGCGCAATCTGCTCTTGCCCGGCACCGAGGGCGGGATCACCGAGTATCTGCCGACCGGCGAACAGATGAGCATCTACGACGCCGCGATGCGCTACAAGGCGGACGGGACCCCGCTGATCATCATCGCCGGCAAGGAATACGGCACCGGTTCCTCGCGCGATTGGGCCGCCAAGGGCACCATGCTGCTCGGCGTGCGCGCCGTTATCGCCGAGAGCTTTGAGCGCATCCACCGCTCCAACCTGATCGGCATGGGCGTGCTGCCGCTGCAGTTCATCGACGGCCGCAACGGCCAGTCGCTCGGCCTCAGCGGCCGCGAGAGCTACGAGATCACGGGCTTTCACGGCAGTGGTGCACGCACCGCTGTCGTGCTCGCCACGCCGGCCAGCGGCAGTCCGATCCGCTTCGAAGTGCGCGTGCGCATCGATACGCCGAAGGAGCGCGAATACTTCCGCCATGGCGGCATCCTGCCGTTCGTGCTGCGCGAGCTCGCAGGCCAGAGCCGCGCCGCCTGAGCCGCCCTCCGAGCGCGTGCCTTGAACAGCGGCAGCCTGGCGGTATTCGATCTCGACGGCACGATCACGCGGCGTGACACCCTCGCCCCTTTCCTGTGGGGCTTTCTGTGGCGCCGCCCCTGGCTGCTGCCGCGTGTGCTGCTGGCGCTACCCGCGGCTGCGAGATTTGTGTTCAATCGCGATCGCGGCATCCTCAAGGGTGCGCTGATTCACGCCACGATGGGCGGCGCGAAACGCGCCAGCGTCGAGCGTTGGGCCGCGCTCTTCGTCGCCGGACTGCTGCATCAGGGCCTGTACGGGGAAGCACTCGGCGCGATCGCGATGCATCGCACGCGCGGCGATCGGCTGCTGCTGATGTCGGCCAGTACCGATCTGTACGTGCCGCGCATCGCTCGAGCGCTCGGCTTCGATGAGACCATCTGCAGTGAGGTCCGCTGGCGCGCCGATGGCCGTCTGGACGGCCGCCTCGCGACCGCCAATTGCCGCGGCGAGGAAAAGCGCCGCTGTCTGGCGGCGGTGATCGCACGTGACGCGCCCGGCCGCGTGTACGCCTACGGCGACAGCCGCGCCGATCTGGCCCACATGCAGCTCGTGCGGGAAGCGTATCTGGTCAACGCGCCGGTGCGCCTGACCCAGCGCGGTAGCCCGCATGTACGGGCCCTGCGGTGGCGCACGCGCGCTGGCCATCAGTCCGACGAATAAAATGATGCGCCGGCTGCAGCGGCACTGGCAGCGGCTGCACCCGGCCGCGCCGCCGCTCTCGCGGCCGTGGCGGCGCTATCACCCGGCACGCCTGGTCGTTACATCGAAGTCCGCGCTTCCCAAAGCTCAGGAAAGAGCCTGAGCCGCAGCGCCTTCGCCAGATAGCTCACGCCCGCCGTGCCGCCGGTGCCCGGCTTGTAGCCGATGATGCGTTCCACGGTCTTCATGTGCTGGAAGCGCCAGATCTGGAAACGATGATCCAGGTCGACCAGGCGCTCGGCGAGTTCGTAGAGATCCCAATCCTTGACGGCATTGTGATACACGCCGAGCCAGGCGCCGGTCACCTGCTTCGAGGGCTCATAGGGCTGAGTAAAATCGCGCACCAGCGATGTGACCGGCACGCCGTAGCCCCGCTGCGACAGCAGCCGCAATACTTCGTCGTATAGACTCGGCGCCGCCAGCGCGCGCGCCAGCGCCGCGTAGGCTTCGGGATCGCGCCGGTGCACCTCGACCATGTCCGCGTGCTTGTTGCCCAGGGTGAACTCGAGCAGGCGGTACTGCACCGATTGGAAGCCCGATGAGCGCCCCAGAAGGTTGCGAAACGACGAATAGTCCGCCGGCGTCATGGTCGACAGCACTTCCCATACCGCAAGCAGTTGCGCCTGCACGCGACCGATGCGCTCGAGCATCTTGAAAGACGGATCGAGATTGTCGCGGCGTACGCACTCGATCACGGCGTGCAGTTCGTGCAGCATCAGCCGCATCCACAGCTCGGAGACCTGATGCACGATGATGAACAGCATTTCATCGTGCTCGGTGGACAGCGGCTTCTGGGCGTCGAGCAGACGATCGAGCCGCAGGTATTGGCTGTAGGACAGCGAGCTGCCCAGATCCCAGTGCACGGCCTCGTCCGACAGATCGACGCGGGTGGCACCATCTCCCGCCAGCGGTGGCGGCTCCGGCCTTGAGGGCGGGTCGCTCATTTGAAGATCCACGACGGCACGCGCCGCCAGCCCTGCAGCAGCTCGCGATCCAGCGCTTTGCAGTCGGGCTCGTAACGCGCGACCTCGGCCCAGAAGCGTGCCGAATGGTTCATGTGCCGCAGGTGTGAGAGCTCGTGGATCATCAGGTAGCGCAGCACCTCGGGACGCTGAAACAGCAGGCAGACGTTCAGACTGATCGTGCGGCGGCGCGAACAGCTGCCCCAGCGCGAGCGCTGGCGGCGCACCTGCAGGCGCCCGGGTGCCACCGCCATTTGCGCAGCGAGCGCCCGCAGCGGTCCCTCGAGGCGCCGCCGCGCGCGTTCGACCAGCCAGTTCGCGAGCAGGCGCCGCAGCCGCGCGCGGTCATCCAGTCGGCCCCTGAGCTGCAGCTCATAGCCGGCGATCTCGCGCAGGCCTACCTGCCCGGCGCCCGCAATCGCGCTGCAGCGCCATTCTTCATCGATCGCCGTCAATGACAATACGTCGGGCGGCAGCGGCCAGTCGACCGCGGGTACTGCGCGCCGTCGTTGGCGCTCGATCCATTCGCGATGTTCGCTGACAAATTCGGATACGCGCCTCGGCGGCGTGCGTGGCGGCACGACAATCTCGACGCCGCCGTTGCGGAACACACGCACGCTGAGGCGGCGCGCGCGCACACTCTGGCGCACTGACCAGGCGTGCTCACTGCTATCGAAGTCCCAGAGTTGCAATTGTCGCAACATACGGTTCTGCCCGGCCATGCAGCTGCGATCATATCAGGCAGAGCCGCTTCACATTACAGTAGCGACATGCAGTGGATCGATATCGGCGCCAATCTGACCCACGATAGTTTTGACCGCGACCGCGACGCGGTGATTGAGCGCGCGCGCCGCCACCAGGTAGTGCAGATGATCGTGACCGGCGCCAGCGTGGCGGGCAGCGCCGCTGCGATCGAACTCGCGCACCGCCATCCGGGCACGCTGTTTGCCACGGCGGGCATCCATCCGCATCACGCCGCGCAGCTGACTGCCGCCGATTTGCCGGCATTGCGCCAGCTGCTGACGCAGCCGCAGGTGGTCGCCGCCGGCGAGTGCGGGCTCGATTACTACCGCAACCTGTCGCCGCGCGAAGCGCAGCTGCGCGCCTTCGAGTGGCAGCTGCAGCTCGCGGCCGAGAGCGGCAAGCCCGTATTCCTGCATCAGCGCGACGCGCACGAGGATTTCATCGCCGTGCTGCGCGAGCACCGGCGCAAGCTCGCGGGCGCCGTGGCACATTGCTTCACCGCGGCGGCGGGCGAACTCGAGGACTATCTGGCACTCGAGTTGTCGATCGGCATCACCGGCTGGCTCTGCGACGAGCGCCGCGGCGCCCATCTGCAGGCGCTGGTGCCGCGGATTCCAGCCGATCGCCTGATGCTCGAGACCGATGCGCCATACCTGTTGCCGCGCGACCTGAAGCCAAAACCAAGATCTCGCCGTAATGAGCCGATGTATCTGCCGCATGTGGCCGCGGCGCTCGCGGCCGCGCGCGGCGAGAGTCTCGAACAGTGCGCCGCGTACACCGGCGCGAATGCGCGGGCATTTTTCGCCCTCCCCGTGACACGGTCTTAGGTCAGCGTGCAGCCGCAGCGGCAAGCGCCGCGCCAGCCCATGCTTCCCGCTCGCGGCCGGCGGCGGACGCTCAGGGCCCCTGAACCTCGATCTTTCGGGGGCGAAGCTCTAGGCGTTTCGGAATCCGCACGGTCAGGACGCCGTCCCTAGGATTCGCCTGAACCTTCTCCGCTTCCAACTCTCGGCTCAGTACGAAGCTGCGTCGATAGACAGTCGAGCGGACGTCGGCGTAGAGAGCCTCGGCCTGCTCCGGCAGCTCGAACTGCACAGTCCCCTCAAGCAACAAGGTGTTGCCATCCACGCGTACGTCGAGGCGGTCCTTGGGCACCCCGGGCATATCCGCCGCCAGCGTGATGCTCTCGCTATCCTCGAAGATGTCGACCGGCGCGCGGATCGCCGATTCCGTAGCGCGCCCGCGTTGCTGCGGCGCCGCGGTCAGGGATTCCCGCCCGGCAACCGCCGTAGTGTTCGTGGCCATGATGTGTCACCCCCCTCTCGACGAATCTCGATCTGGCGCGGCTTTGCAGACTCGCGCCGATGCAGCCTGATCTGCACGATGCCGTCACGGTATTTCGCCTCGACGAGCTCGGCCTCCACATCCTCCCCGAGGCTGATGGCACGGCGGAACTCGCCGCCGAAGCGCTCCTGACGGTAATAAGTCGCCTTCTCGTCGATCGGAATCTGCCGTTCGCCCGATCTGGTGAGCACACCCTGCTGGATGGATATATCCAGCTTCTTCGGATCGCGGCCCGGGGCGAACAGGTAGACCTGCATCTCCTCGGGAGTCCGAACGACGTTAATGGCCGGGAATGAGCCGCGCGGCAATGGCCTGATTCCACCTGAAAAAGACAGTCCGTCTCCGGGCAGTTCCTCCATTTCCTGCTGCAGGCGCCAGAACTCGTCGAGCAGCGAATTCTGCAAGCTCGTAAACCTAGCAAACATGTCAGCCCCTGCTTTCAGCTGGTTGCGCCCACTCGAACACCGGTTACGTTAGGGGCGCAGAAACCAGGTTCAAGGGGGCCGCCCGGCGGCTCTCTACGATGGATCATAAGCTGCATGCAATTGCTTGATTTTTCGAGCAGGCGGCCATTGCTCCGCCTGCCCGCGGCACCGTCCTAGCTCGCCGTGGTAGATCGCCCTCCGTAGTTGGCCCGCAGGCCGTAGGAGGATTGAGCGATAGGGAGCATTTTTTAATTACAAAAAATGCTCCCTATCGCTCAATCCCTCCGCAAACTGCCGACCGGCTAATGGCGACCTAGCAGTGCAATCGATCACGGCGCCATCCGCACGGCGGTCCACGTGTAGTACTGCTGCGAAACCTCGCCGCCATGTCCGGCAAAGCTGCGGCCATTGAGGTCCTGTGCCTGCGCCTGGCCGCCGATCCGATTGCCCTGCGCCGTGCCAGAAAACAGGACTCGATACCGCGGCGGGCCTGGAAAGGCGACCGCGAACGACAGCTCCCGAGCGTGCGCAGCCGGCCGCTGCAGCCAGCAAGGTGGCGACCGCAACCGTGAACGACAGCCATCGATACCGCCGCCTTGCCACCTGCCCGCTCACCGCGACGCGCGGCTCTCGCCCGGCGCACGCGGCAATGCCCCGTCATTGAAATGGAAGGCATCCCACAGATCGCTCAGGGCCGGACTGTTGGTCGGTGCGTAGGGATTATCGCGGCGGGTCTTCGGATTCGGGAAGTTGTCGCGGCTACGGGCCGTGATCGGCTTGAGCCGCCAATTACGCTCGATGAATTTGATGATCGACACGTGATCGGCGTAACCGTGATTGACGAGCCCACCCTCGGTGTAGGGCGAGACGATCAACAGCGGGATGCGCGGGCCGTCACCGAAGAAGTCGAGCGGCTGAATGTACCCGGAGTCATAGTAGCCGCCGCCTTCATCAAAGGTGACGAAGACCGCGGTATCGCGCCAGAGCTGCGGATGCGCCTGCAGCTGGTGGATGATCTTTTTCACGAATCCCTCGAACAGGTCCAGCTTTGAAGACGCCGGGTGGCCGTCGACAAAGCCGCTCGGCTTGAGGATCGAGACGGCCGGCAGGGTCTCCTCGGCAATGTCCTGGTAGAACACATCCGTATCGTGAATGTGCGCTTGGCGCAGCGCCGCGTTGGTCATGATATCGCTGGCGTATTGGAACGGATTACAGATGTTGCAATAAGCGTCGTACGGATTCGCAACCGCCGGATCGGTCCGGTAGATGTTCCAGCCGGCACCGAAGTAGCTGAACGAGATGTCGGCCCGGATCAGCACGTCGCCGATATGGCGCACCGAGCTGGGCGGAATCGTGAACGCGGAATACTGGCTTGCCAGCGTGCCGTCGGCGTTGAAGCCCGGATTGTAGTTATTCAGCAGATAGTAGTGTCCGGCCTCACACCGCGGATTGATCGGGCGCGCCAGCGACTCGAGGTAATTGACCACCGCGGGCACACCCGGCTGGCTCAGGTCGGCACAGGCGCTGTAGCTGCCGCCCAAGTCGCCGTCCTCGTCGTACCAATTGTCGGTACCGGGCTTCGGATCCGGATTCTCGATCTGGTTGGCAGGTGGGGTCGCGGGGTGGCCGTGTCCATCGCTGTACCAGATGGCATCGGCGAAGCCGAACATGATGTGGTTGGCGCCGCTGCCGCCCTGGACCGACTGATGCATGTTGTCGCTCAGAGTGTAGCGATCGGCGAGTTCCTTCAGGTAGGGAGCGTCGCCCTGCTGCATGTTATAGAACGCCAGTGCCGTCGATCCCTCCCCGGTTGAGATATTGGTGACCGGCAACGGCTGCGGCTTGCCGTTGCCCCCGGCACCCACGCTCACTTCCACCCAGGCGTACAGGTCACTGCGGCAGCCGCTCGGATTCGCCGCGCTCGCGTGTTCGACGCTGCAATCGCTCTGCTGCCACATCTGGTAGAAGCGATGCACCGGATTGCCCGCATAGTCATCGTATTTGACCGCAGGTGTTAGTTGAAAGACGCCCGGGCCGAGATTTTCGTAGTTCGCGATACGCGTATCGATCACGTCGGCCGGCAGACCGGTGGCGCCCGTGAGCAGCAACGGGTAGTAGTCGTCCGCCAGGTCGTGCTCGGCGGCCCTGGCGGCCGCCATGGTCGCAAACGGCGCCGGAGTCTTATCGCTCGGCGCGCTCGGTGCGCCGTGGGTTCCCGGTGGCGGGATATTGAGGTAGCCGTAGGCTTTGGCGGGACTGATCGCGTAGCGGCGCGTGTCGGTGGCCGCTCTCTGCGCCGAGGCGGCGTGGTTGCGGCCCGGTGTGCCATCGGCGCTGATGATGCCGCGCGACAGGAGATTCGATACCTGTTGTCCGGGGCGAGGCGTATAGGTTGCGTAGACGTGATCGAAGCTTCGATTCTCCCCGATGACCACGATGACGTGCTTGATCGGCGACGCCGTATCCTTATCGTGCAAACCCTGGCCGCCGCGGCGATTGCCGGCATCGGTTGGCGTCTGCTGCGCCTGGATCAGCGTAATCCCCAGCGACGACAGCGCGGCCGCAATCGCCGCAACCACCGCATGGCGCGCGAGCCATGCGCGGCATTTTCCCGGATGCTTAGGCTTCGTCCCCACGGCCCGCGCTGCTAGATCGCCGCCTTCGGCGCGGCGAGCTTGCTGGGTGCCACCGATTTTTCGATCAGTCTCCAGGCCGGCATCCAGCGTTCGAGCAATGCGCTCATGGCGTGACGGTCCGACGCGGGAAATTCCGCCCGCAGTGAATCGAGCATCAGCGTGTGGCTCGGCAAGCCCTTGGGAAAGCGGCCGCTCGAGGTGAACACAGCGCAGCCCTCGATCGGCAATTCCGGCGCTATTGCGCGCACGGCCGCGATTCGATCGTACAACCCGGTCTGCGGGTTCGGAAAAGTGTAGCGCAGGGCGCGTCGCATCACGGTCCACTCGGTCATCTGATCGCCGCCGAAGATGTTGCCTTCGACATCGCGCAGATCGATCACCACCAGGCCGCGCGCGGTCAGCAGCAGAAAATCCACATGCAGAGTGTTGCCCTGGCCGTCGGGCACCAGCACATTGCGCAAATGCTCGAAGCCGCAGTTGATGATCGCCCTTGCGCGTGCCGCGCGCACACGGCGGGGCCGATCCCAGCGCCACAGCAGGAACAGGCCGGCGAGCAATGCGGCGGCGGCGACTGCGGCCGCGACGAAATCCAGATTGACAGGCGGCAGAGACTCCATAACGTTATAGCGAGCTATTCAGGGCATCCAGCGTAGCCTCGATCTCAGTGCAGCTCGAGGGCCGATCGAACAGACGTGCCAGATTCTGCGGCATAGTGAGCGTAGCGCCAATCAGCGGCTCGACGATCTCACGAAACTTGGCCGGATGCGCCGTAGCCACCAGCACCCACCGGCCATGCGCGCGCTCATTCGGTGCGAGCCGCGTGTAGGCTTCCGCCGCGACGGCGCTATGCGGACACCAGACCCGACCGTAGCGCTCGAAGTCGATTCGGATCCGCTGGCGCGTGGCCTCATCGTCGATCGATACCGCGCGCAGCGCCGTGCGCAGCGCGGCCGGGTCCGGAAACAGCGCCACCAATCGCTCCAGATTGCTTGGATTGCCGACGTCCATTGCCGAAGACAGCGTCGCCACGCTTGGACGCGGTCGCAGCACGCCCTGTTCGAGATAATCGGGCACGGTGCGGTTGGCGTTGTGCGCCAGCACGATCGCATCGATCGGCGCCCCAAGCCGACGTGCCCAGACACAGGCGGTCGCATTGCCGAGGTTGCCGCTCGGAATCACGAACGACGCCGGTTCGCCATGCGTGCGCCAGATCTTGAGGCTCGCCGCCCAGTAATACACCGTCTGCGGCAGCAGCCTGCCGAGGTTGATGCTGTTGGCGGACGACAGCTCGAAGCGCTCGCGCAGCGCCGGATCGCCGAACGCCTCCTTCACCAGGCGCTGGCAGTCATCGAAACGCCCGCGCACGGCGAAGCTGCGCACATTCTCGCCCCAACAGGTCAGCTGTCGTTCCTGTGTGGGCGACACCAGACCTTTGGGAAACAGTACCGCGACTTCGATGCCGCTGTGCCGATGGAAGGCCGCGGCCACCGCTCCGCCGGTATCGCCCGACGTGGCCACCAGAATCTTGAGCGTCCGGGTGGCTCCGCGCCGCGCCCGCGTCAGCGCCGCGGCCAGAAACCGCGCGCCGAAGTCCTTGAACGCGGCGGTCGGGCCGTGAAAGAGTTCGAGCACGTCCAGGCGCCCGCTATCACCGAGCATGAGCAGCGGTGCGGGAAAACTGAAGGCCTCGCGGGTAATCGCGGCCAGCTCGACAGCCAGCGCATCGCCGGCGACGAACGGCTGCAGCAGCTCGAGCGCCAGCGCCGCCAGGTCATCGGGATCCGAATTGGGCGTCAACTGCGGCCAGTCGGTCGGCACATACAAGCCGCCGTCGCCGGCCAGGCCCTGCGTTAGCGCGGCGCCAAAACCGACCCGATGCAGCGGGTTGCGGGTACTGGCGAACAGCATCAGCCGATGACGCGCGCGCCGCGGGGCTCGACCGCGATGATCCAATGGTCGGACTGCAGACCGTGATGCGAGAACTCACGCACCATGGCCTCACGCACCGCGGGCGCATGCTCCTGCAGGCACCAGGCGAACACCGTGGGCCCGGCGCCCGAGATCGAACAGCCGAGCGCTGCGGCGGACAGCGCCGCGCGGCGCACCTCCCCGAAACCGGGGATCAGCGCGGCGCGTTGCCGCTCGATCACGACGTCCTCGAAGGATTCGCGCAGCATATCCAGATCGTTGGTGTAGCAGCCGGAAATGAAACCGGCAAGGTTGGCCGTTTGCCAGACGAAATCGGCCATCTCCACGGTGCCCTTGAGAATAGCGCGCGCCTGCCGGGTCGACAGGAACATATGCGGATGCACGATCACCGCGCGGATCGCGCTCGGCACGGGAATCTGCTTGACCCGCGGATGGTCGATGCCGACCGTGAGCACCAGGCCACCGTAGAGCGATGGCGCAATATTGTCGACGTGCATCGAACCGCTGGCGACCGCTTCGCCCTGCATGGCGTACTGCAGCAACTCGAGTTGCGGACGCGGTTGCGGCAGCAGCGCGTTGGCCGCGACTACGGCGGCCACCGCCGAGGCTGCCGATCCGCCGAGGCCGGAGGCCAGAGGAATGCCTTTATCGATCTCGAGCTCGAAGCCGAAACCGAGCGGCTGCGCCTCGTACATGGCGATGACCGCCCGTCCCGCGGTGTTCTTCGCTGCCTCGAGCGGCAGATCCTGCACCACGCCGCGAATCGACTTGATCGTCACGCCGGCTGCGGCGCTGCGACGCACCGTCACGCGATCACCAATCGCATCGACCGAGAAGCCGAGAATATCGAATCCGATGGCAACGTTGCCGACCGAGGCGGGCGCAAAGGCCGTCGCGACGGTGCGGGCTTGCGCTGCCGCGGCGCTGCTCACAGTCGCGCTCCGAGGTAGGTCGTGAGGCGCAGCAGATCGGCAAACACGCCGCCGGCGGTTACCGCCGGCCCGGCGCCCGGTCCCTGCACGATCAGCGGATTATCGCAGTAGCGCGCAGTTGCGTAGCGCACCACGTTGTCGGTCAGCGCGATGTTGGCGAAGGCGTGGCGCGCTTCGAGCTCGACCAGGCCCACGGTGGCACGCCCGTTGGCCGAGACCGCGCCGACATAGCGCAGCACCCGCCCGCGCGAGCGCGCCTCTTCATAGCGCTGCTTCATCGGCGCGTCATGACGCGACAGCCCCGCCAGAAACTCCTCGCTGCTGCCAGCGACCAGATCCTCCGGCACCAGGCTGGCGACTTCGACATCGCTCATCTCGAGCGGCAAGCCCATCTCGCGGCCCAATATGATGAGTTTGCGCGCCACATCCGTGCCCGAGAGGTCATCGCGCGGATCGGGCTCGGTATAGCCGCGCTGCTTGGCCTCGCGCACGATGGCCGAGAACGGCGTCGTGCCGTCATAGACGTTGAACAGATAGGCGAGCGTGCCGGAGAAGATGCCTTCGATGCGCGTGATCTCATCGCCGGTTTCGCGCAGGTCGCGCAGCGTCTGGATCACCGGCAGGCCGGCGCCGACCGTGGTCTCATACAGGTAATTCGCGCCGCTCTGGCGCCGCGCGGCCTTGAGGCTCTCGTAGTAGGCCAGTGTGCCGCTATTGGCCTTCTTGTTCGGTGTCACGATATGAATGCCTGCCGCAAGCCAATCGCGATAATGCCCGGCCACCTCGGCGTCGGCGCTGCAATCGATCAGCACCGTATGCGGCAGATAGTCCACGCCTACGTGTTCGACGAAGCGCGCCAGATCCGCCGGCTGTGCATGCTCCTCCAGCTCCTCGCGCCAGTGCGACAGTTGCAGTGCGAAATCCGCGAGTCGCATCTGCCTGGAGCGCAGAATGCCGCGCACGCGCAGATCGATCTTGAATTCGCGCGCCAGGCGCTCGCGCTGGCTCGCGAGCTGATCGAGCAGCACGCGGCCAACGGTACCCGGACCGATGACACCGATCGACAGGGTATGCGGCGAAAGGTAGAAGCTCGCGTGCGTCGCCCGCAGCGCCCGCGTCGCATGCCTAGCGTCGACCACCACCGAAATGTTGCGCTCTGAAGCGCCCTGCGCGATCGCGCGCACATTGATGTGCGCATTGCCCAGGGCGCCAAATACCTTGCCCGCGGCGCCGGGCATGCCGGCCATGCCATCGCCGACCACCGCCAGAATCGCCAGATCCGGTGTCACGTCGACGTTTTGAATCTGGCCTTCGGCCAGCTCGCGCGCGAACGCGGTCTCGAGCACACTCTTGGCACGCGCCGCCTGCGCCTGCGGGATCGCGCAGCAGATCGAATGCTCGGAACTACCCTGCGAGATCAGGATCACCGAGATGCCTTCCTCCCGCAGCGCGCCGAACAGGCGATGCGCCGTACCCGGCACGCCGATCATGCCGGCACCCTCGAGATTGACCAGCGCGACGTCCTCGATGCTGGTGATGCCCTTGACCGGCAGGGTCGAGTTCGGTCGTGCACAGATCAGCGTGCCCGGCTTGTCGGGCGCAAAGCTGTTGCGAATCCAGATCGGAATGTCGCGGCCTACCGCCGGCGCCATGGTCTGCGGATGGATCACCTTGGCGCCAAAGTAGGCCAGCTCCATTGCCTCGTTGTACGACAGCGAATCGATGACCTGCGCGTCGGGCACGCGACGTGGATCGGCCGAAAGCACGCCGTCGACGTCGGTCCAGATATGGATCTGCGCCGCATCGAGCAGCGCGCCGAAGATCGAGGCGGAAAAATCGCTGCCGTTACGGCCGAGCGTGGTCTGAACCCCGCGTGGGTCGCTGGCGATGAAGCCCGTGATCACCAGCGTGACCGGCGCCTGCGGCGGCAGCAGCCCCTGCAGCTTGAGCTTGGATTCCAGCCACTGCACCGCCGGGCCGAGCGGTCCCCACTCCACCGTAACGCAGCGCCGTGCGTCCAGCCATTGCACGCCGCCGCGAATGCCGCGCCGCTGCAGATAGCGGCGAAACAGCTGCGTGGACCAGATCTCGCCGTAGCCCGAGCACAGGTCGCGCACCGTCTGGGCGGCCGAGCGCATGATGCTCGTGCTCTGCAGTACGCCGGTCAGATCCGTGACATCGCGATCGAACTCGGCCAGATACTCTGCGGCCGTGGCCTCATCGAGCAATGCCGTGGCAATCGCCGCGTGCCGATCACGCAGCACCGCCAGTCGCTGGCGCCAGTCGGCATCCCGGCCCTCCGCCAGCGTCACCAGCTCGAGCAGCGCATCGGTCACGCCTTTGCAGGCGGACAGCACGATCGCGAGGCGCGGCTGGGTCTGCCGACCGCCCGAGGCTGCCGTCACCATCTGCGACTCCACAATGGCGGCAACCCGTTCGAAGCAGCGCGCATCGGCGACGCTTGAGCCGCCAAACTTATGGACCACCCAGGCCTGGGCGTCGGTCGTAGTCATCGAGCATTCTGGGGGCACTTGCGCCTGCCGGCTATCGCGACAAAAAAACTTTGGCACACTACTTCAGCGCACCCCATTCCCGCAATATCCCAGATCGCGCACCGCGAGCGGCCGCCGCAAGGCAGAATTGGCAGCTCGTTCACCTTGATTACCAATGGAAGGCACCGGCAAATGCGCTGGCCGACTCGCTGCTCCCTGGCTGCGCCGGCGCTGCTCGCCGTGCTCGCCTGCGCGCTGTGCATCAGCACCTACCACTTCTTCGGCAATTTCTGGGATGAGCCCGAGCATATCGCCGCCGGGCTGGTACTGATCGATCGCGGTGAGTATCGATACGACAATCAGCATCCGCCGCTGGCACGGCTGGCGGCCGCCATCGGCCCGTACCTGGCCGGAGCGCGTGTCCATGGCAACCCGATGCCGAGCGGCGAGGCCCAGGGCCGCGATCTGCTGTACAACTCCCCGGCCAGTTACAACGAGCTGTTGACGCTGGCCCGGCTCGGCATGCTGCCATTTCTGCTGCTGCTGCTGGCGGCCAGCTGGCTGTGGGTGCGGCGCTGGTACGGCGAGGCCGCGGCCCTGGTGACGCTGTTGTTCCTGGTCAGCACGCCGGTGATCCTGGGGCACGCCGCGGTGGTCGCGCTCGACGTGCCGGTCACCGCCATGACCATCATGACCCTGTACCTGCTGCTGCGCTGGTTCGAGGCTCCCAGCATCGCTGCGGGGCTGCGCCTCGGGCTCGCGGCCGGCCTGGCGGTCGCTACCAAGATGTCGGCGGTACCGTTCATCGGCGTGGCGGGGCTCAGCCTGATCGCGCTGCGACTGCTGTTCGCGCGCCGCGCGCCGCTGACCTGGATGCTGCAGCGGCGCCTCGGCACTGCGGCACTCGCTGTGCTGCTGACCCTGCTGATCATGGTCGGCATCTACGGGCCGAAGCTGGTTTATCTGACGACACCGGATCTGGCGCCGAGTCCGGCACTGGACTTTCTGGCCGGCCACCATGGCGCCCTGCACGATGTGGCCTATCGCTTCGCGGCACGCGTGCCCTTGCCGCTGGGCTTCTCCATGGTGCCGCTGAATTTTCTCGGCGTCGAATGGCACAACGAACACGGCCATCCGTCGTTCCTGCTCGGACACACCGCCGGCAACGGCTGGTGGTACTTCTATCTCGTCGCGCTCGCGGTCAAGACGCCGCTACCGCTGCTGCTGCTCGGTCTCACCGGACTCGGGCTGCTCGCGGTACGCGGCTGGCGCGGCGCCAACGTCTATCTGCTCGCGCCAGCCCTCTGCTTTGCATCGATACTCATGTTCTGCTGCGTATACAGCCATATCAACATCGGCGTGCGGCACGTACTGATCGCCTATCCGTTGCTCGCGATGGGCGCGGGCTACGCGGTGTGCGCCGCCTGGCAGCATTGGCACGCGCGCCTGGCGCGCGCCGCCATCGCGGCGCTGGTGCTGTGGCAGATCGCGATCCTCGCCTACGCCTATCCGGACTACCTGGCCTATTTCAATGCGCTCGCGGGCGATCACCCCGAACGCATTCTGGTGGACTCGGATCTGGACTGGGGCGGGCAGGACCTGCGACGCCTCGAGCAGGTGCTGGCCGCGCGCGGCGTTCGGCAGCTCTGGCTCGGATACAAAGGCACCGCTGACCTGTCGCGTGAGGCATTGCCGCCCTACACGCTGCTCAAGCCCGATGAGCCGGCCCACGGCTGGGTCGCCATCACGATGCTCACGCTGCAGGAAAACCAGGCCGGCTACGGCTGGCTGATGCAGTACCGGCCGGTGCAACGGGTCGGCAAATCGTTCGAGCTGTATTACATTCCCTAGCGCGGCGGCATTGCCAGGGCACCGCCACACTCCCACAACAGCGCAAAATACCCGATTGTTTTCAGTCAGTTACGCAGTCTTTAGAAGAAATCGGATTACCTCATGGGTTCGACGCGACCCATCCGCCGGTGATCGGCGTAACGAAGTCCATAGCCGAGCGTGAACTTTGGGTTGGGCGCCGCCGCAGCGCGCACTGGCGCGGCGCGCGGCGGCGCCGCGCTCGCCGGCCACGCGAACGACAGCGTGCCGCTGAAGTCGTGGCGCGCGCCGCCGCGGCCATCGCCGATCAGCACATCGGCGATGCCGCCGCCCTCGGAGCCCGGAAGCCAGGCCGCCACGAATGCATCCGAAGCGTCGATCTCGGGATTCATCCACAGCGGCCGGCCCGACAGGAACACCGACACCACCGGAATGTGCGCAGCGTGCAGCCGCCGTAGCAACGCCAGATCCCGCCGCTCGCCGGCCTGATACTCGATCGAGCGCAGATCGCCGACGCCTTCCGCGTACGGCTGCTCGCCGAACACGGCGATCGCGACGTCCGGCTTGCGGGTATAGCTGCCGTCGATGCTGAGCTGCGCGCTGCCGCCGCCGGCCTCGAGCGCGGCGCGTATTCCCGCGTAGATCGACTCGCCATGGGGAAAGTCGCGGTTGCTGTTGCCGCTGCCTTGCCAGCCCAAGGTCCAGCCGCCGCACTGGCGGCCGATATCGTCGGCAGCATCGCCCACGACCAGTACACGGGCCGCGGCGCGGATCGGCAGCACCTGTCCATGGTTCTTCAACAGCACCAGCGACTCGCGTACCGCAGCGCGCGCGAGCGCGCGGTGTGCGCTCGAACCGAGCACATCCAGCCGCCCCTCCCAGGGCCGCTC
>Ga0116134_1000240_pt1 | contig 29245 bp, 24 predicted proteins | sample June2015DPH_19_5_FD_89737 | JGI IMG/M metagenome (GOLD analysis project Ga0116134, IMG submission 89737) | Peatland microbial communities from SPRUCE experiment site at the Marcell Experimental Forest, Minnesota, USA - June2015DPH_19_40 | ecosystem: Environmental > Terrestrial > Soil > Wetlands... | reverse complement strand
GCCTGGGGCTGATCAACCCGACGATCCGGGAACTGGCCGAGATGGCCTACCAGTTTGACCAGCCCTTCATTCTTGACACCAGTAAATACGACGCGGTGTTCGGAGCCGCCGGTACCCCTTTGCCCGAGGCCATCGCCGCGACCATTGCCTGGTACCGGAACCGCGTCAGCATGTCATGACCACCAACGCGCCCGGCCCGCACGGACGGGCCCCGGTCCTCAGAGGCGCCCGGCCGCCTTCAGCGCCAGGTATGCGTCGGCGAGGGCGGGCGGCAGGCGCTCCGGCGGGGCGTCCACCACCATGACCCCGCGCCGCCGCAGCTCCTCCGCGATGCGTGAACGCTCCGCCTGGGCCCGCAGCGCGGCGGCGGCCGCATAAACCAGCCCGGCGTCACCGCGCCCGGCGGCTAGTTCCTCCACCCGCGGGTCGGCGACCGCGCCCACCAGGAGCTGGTGCCGGGACGCCAGCGACGGTACGTACGGCAGCAGGTTCCCGGTGACCGCCGCCGGGTTAAGGTCGGTCAGCAGGACGACCAGGCAGCGCTGGTGGGCGTGCGCCAGGATCGCGGCCGCCATGGCCGCGCCGTCGGGCTCGACCAGTTCCGCTTCCAGCGGGGCCATCGCGTCGGTGACGGCAGCCAGGACGGCGGAACGGGATGTGCCGATGACCCGGGCCCGGATGCGGCGGTCCATCGCCAGGAGGTCGAGCCGGTCACCGGCCCTGGCCGCGAGCGCGGTCAGCAACTGCACCGCGTCCATGGCGAAGTCCAGCCGGGGAGCGTCCCCCACCCGCCCGGCCATCGTCCGCCCGGTATCCAGCAGCACGAGGATCCGGCGGTCGCGCTCGGGACGCCAGGTCCGCACCAGCACGTCCGAATGCCGCGCGGAGCCGCGCCAGTCGATGGACCGTACGTCGTCCCCGACGACGTACTCACGCAGTGAGTCGAACTCGCTACCCTGCCCGCGCAGCAGCGAGCGGTGCTGCCCGTCGAGCTCACGGAGCCGGCTTAGTTTCTCGGGCAGGTGCCGGCGGCTGCGGAACGGCGGCAGCGCCCGCACCGTCCACGGGACCGGGTGCCGGCCCTGCCGCGCGGCCAGGCCGAGCGGGCCGGATGAGCGGATGGCGACGGTGGCCGCCGTCGCGTCCCCGCGCCGGGTGGGAGTCAGCGAGGTCCGCACCTGGGCCGAACCGCCCGCCGGGACGCCAACGCGCGCGAACCGCGGGGTGGCGCCGGCGCTCGGCGGCCAGGCGTCACGGATGACCGCGCGCAGCGCCCGGCCCGCCGGATTGACGACCGTCACGGTGACCGAAGCCGTCTCCCCGAGCCGCACCTTCGTGTCACCGGTCCGGCTGAGGCGCAGTGCCCGGACCGGCGCGGCGAGCAGCAGGTCCACGGCAACGCCCGCCGCCAGCAGCCCCTCGACGATGACCAGCCCCGTGACCGAACGGAACCCGAGGACGACGAGTACCCCTGCCAGGGCCAGCGCGGCGGTTCGGCCGGTGAGCGCCATTGCCGTTAGCGGGGGACGGGGACGGCGGCCAGGACCCCGTCCAGGACGCCGTCCGGGGAGGCGCCTTCCAGTTCAGCCTCCGGGCGGAGCTGGATCCGGTGCCGGAACGTCGGCCGGGCCAGCGCCTTCACGTCGTCGGGGGTGACGTACTCCCGGCCCGCCAGCCACGCCCAGGCCCGGCTCGTGCCCAGCAGCGCGGTCGCGCCGCGCGGGGAGACGCCGAGCTGCAGCGACGGCGACTGCCGGGTCGCCCGGCACAGGTCGACGATGTAGCCGGTGACCTCCGGGGCCACGCGGACGGCCCGCACCGCCCGGATGGCCGCGGTCAGCTCGGCTCGCCCGGCGACCGGCCGCAGTCCCGCCGCGGCCAGGTCACCGGGGCTGAACCCGGCCGCGTGCCGGACCAGCATGCCGATCTCGTCGTCACGCCCGGGCACTGGGACGGTGAGCTTCATCAGGAACCGGTCCAGCTGCGCCTCCGGCAGCGGATAGGTCCCCTCGTATTCGACGGGGTTCTGCGTGGCGGCGACCAGGAACGGCTCGGGCAGCGGGCGCGGCATGCCCTCGACGGAGACCTGCCGCTCCTCCATGGCCTCCAGCAGGGCCGCCTGCGTCTTCGGCGGGGTCCGGTTGATCTCGTCGGCGAGCAGCAGGTTCGTGAAGACGGGCCCCTCGCGGAACTCGAATTCGGCCGTCTTCGCGTCGTATACCAGGGAGCCGGTCACGTCACCCGGCATCAGGTCGGGGGTGAACTGGATCCGCCTGCTCTCCAGGGACAGCGACGCGGCCAGCGCGCGCGCCAGGAGCGTCTTCGCGACGCCGGGCACGCCCTCCAGCAGCACGTGCCCCCGGCAGAGCAGCGCGATGATCAGGCCGGTGACCGCCTGGTCCTGCCCGACGACCGCCTTGGCGATCTCGTTGCGCACTGCGGCCAGAGCGTCCCGCGGGCCGGGGCTGGGAGGCCGGTCGCCGTGGCCGGGGCTGGGGGGCCGGGGCGGGCCGGCGTCCTGCACCGGAGACGAAGGGTCGGCGGTCAAGGGCTCCGTACCTCTCTTTCCAGGGCGTCCAGGCCGTCGGCCAGGGTGACGAGCGCGGCGTCGTCGGCCGGGACCGGGCCCGCCAGCAGGGCCGTCATCTCGCTGGTGGACCGTCCGGTGCGGGCGGCGAGCATCGCGGCGACCGCGGTGTCCTCCGCCGAACCGGGCAGGCCGAGCAACGGAAGGATACGGCCGCGGGCGGCTTCGCGCAGGGCCGCGGCGGCCCGGTCACGTGCGCGCCGCGAGCGGTACAGCTGACCGTGGCCCTCGACGGTTTCCGCAGCCCGCACCACGACCGGGAGACGTTCGGCCACCACCGGGCCCAGCCGCCGCCCCCGCCATACCGCCGCGAGAACCGCCGCGATCGCAAGCTGGATCAGGACCAGGTACGCGCCGAACGGAACGATGCTGGTGAACGGCTCCGGTCCGGTCGCGCCCCCCGACCCGGGAGCGGGCGGGCCCGGGACCAGCCAGACGAGCCGGGAACGAGCGCCGAGGAGGTTCAGGTCGAGCGCCGCGTTGCCGAGGTGAGCCAGCCCGGAGTTCGCGAGCGGCGCGCCGGTGCCGAGGACGGTGATGGTGCGGTTCCCGTCCTGGTAACGCACCAGCGACGGATGGCCGTTGGCCGCATAACACTGGACCGCGCCCGCCGCCGTGCTGCGCCCCGCCGTGAGATGCAGCGCGGTGAGGTGCAGTGCCGATCCGCCCAGGTCCGCGGATCCGGCCAGCTGCGCGCCGGGCAGCGGGCAGCGCGGGGGGAGCGACCGGACCGGCGCCGGGCGCAGGTCGGTCACCCCGGGGGCGAGGACGGCCAGGACCGCGGGGTCCGGCTCGGCGATGACCCGGTCGTCCGGGATCCGGGCCAGCGACCTGAGCTGCCCGGTCGTCAGCAAATCGGGATCGGTGATCAGCAGCGTCGCCGGGCCCCCGCCCGTCTCGGAACCGCCCGCCCCTGGACCGGCAGGTGCCGCGGCGCTGGCCGCGGCGGCCACCGTGGCCGCCCTGACCACAGTGGTGCCGCGTTCGGTCAGCAAGGTGGCGAGTGCCCGGGCGCCGTTCGGCTGCGGATTCCCGGGATCGAGGTAGCCGGTGGTCCCGGCGGCCGGCTGCAGCAGCGCGACGATGAGCCCGCCGGCCAGGATCACCGCGATGACGGTGAGCGGGGCGCGCCAGCGCCGCCAGGCGGGGCGCTCGCCGCGCGGTCCGGCCGGCGCGGCGGCCAGCGCGGCGGCCGGGGCGCTCGGCGTTGCGGTGAGCGCCGTCACGCGGGCACCGCCGGGCGCGGCGCGGTGGCCGCGATGGCCGTTTCGAGGTCGCGCAGCCGTTCGCAGCCCGTCCGGGTCCCGGGCTGCCCGCCGTAGCGGACGTCGTCGAACAGCCGCGCCGCGGACGTCAGGCCGGCCGCGTGCGCGGGCAGCAGGCGCCCCGCCTGCCCGGCGAACTCGTCCGCCGTCCGGCCCGGATCGGGTGCCAGGACGCCGCGTTCTTCCAGGCCGGCCGCGATCGCCCGGAGGTACTCGAGGATCGCGGCCGCATAGTCGCCGGCCGCGGCGGCACGTTCGGCGGTGTCCCGGTGCTCGCGCGCGGTCAGCAGGGTGCTCTCGGACAGGCCGGGGCGGCCCCGGCGTGACCGGGCTACCGGGCCGATCCGGCGCAGGATGACGGCCGCGAGGACCACCACCAGCGCCGCCAGTGCGACCAGCGTCCACCAGCCGCCCGGAATGACGGCACCGGCGCCGCTGAACAGCCTGCTGAGCAGGTTTCCGGCCTTTCCGGCCAGCCACTGGAAGAAGGACACATGCGGGTGGTAGATCGCCTTGGACAGCTCCTCCCGCGCGAGCCGCTGCGCCGCCTGCCGCCCAATGCCGGGGGCCGTCCCGCTACCGCCGCCGGGGCGCCCAATCAGCCCGGGATCACCATTGCCCATGGCCCGGGCCTTGTTCTGGTCCCGTCGCGGCCCGGGACGGCGGCCGCCAGACGGTGGCGAACTCGTCGCCGCCGGTGCCGCTGCCGCCGTCCGGGCCGGTCGCGGTGCGCAGGGCCATGTCCAGGCCCTCCTTGCGCATTCGCAGGTCGACGTACAGCAGGACGGAGACGCCGGCCAGCAGCGCGCCGGTCACGGTCCGGCTCACGATCGTGCCGATGGTGCCGATGACGACCGCGGCGAACGGCGGATGCAGCGAGCTGCCCGAGTGGGACGCGATGAGGCCGGCCGGGATACTGAACGGCAACTGCAGGATGGCGCTCGCGATGGTGATGATGAGCTCGGTGAGCAGCACAATGCCGAGGACGCGCCAGAAGCTGCGCCGGACCAGCCGCCAGGAGCGCCCGAGGGCCCGCGCCGGGCCGGTCCGCTCGAGCACGACCACCTGGTTGGCCAGGAGGAAGGACGTCCACAGCCATACGGTCAGGCAGAGGACCGCGATCCCGGCCAGGCCGAAGTAGGCGACGTTCGCGCCGGTCGGAGCGTGCGCGGCCACCAGGGCCACGCCGATCCCGGCGTAGACCACCCACAGGCCGGCGATGACGAGGAAGATCAAGACCGTCGCGCCGAAGATGGCCGGGAGCCGCGGCAGCGTCCGCCGCCACGCCTCGCCCGCGGTGATCTGCTCGCCGAGCACCGAACGGCCCACCACGACGGTCAGCATCCCGGTGAGGATCTGCCCGGCAATGAGCAGGAGCAGGTACGTGACCCCCAGCCCGGCCAGATCACTGCCGAGGCTGTGCAGCTGGTGCTGCAGCTGAGTCTGGCTGGCCTGCTGGGTGCCGCCGAAGGACGAGAAGCCGAAGCCGGTCACCGCACCGGGAGCGAGGATCGCCGCGATGATCCCGTAGATGGTCATGATGAGCGCGCCGACGCCGAGCGTGGCCCGGGGATTGCGGCGGATCGCGGTGAACGCCCCGTCGAGGATCTCGCTCACGCCGATCGGGCGCAGCGGGATCACGCCCGGCTTGGGCGCCGGCGGCCGCCCGCCGGCCGGCCCCCCGTAGGCGGGCAGCCCGTACGGACCCGGCTGTTGGCCGTACGGCTGCTGCCCGTAGGGCCCCGGCTGGCCGTAGCCGCCTGGCTGGCTGTAGGGTCCTGGCGGCCCGTAGGGTCCTGACTGGCCGTAGGGCCCTGGCGGCCCGTAGGGCCCCGGCTGGCCGCCGCCACCGGATGATTGGCCGAACGGACCTGACGCGGGCTGGCTCCCCGGCTCGGGCGGGAACCCGCCGGGAGACGGGGGGAACCACGGCCTGGCGGGGCCCCCCTGATCAGCTGGGCCGGCCTGATCAGCTGGGCCGGGATGGCCCGTGTCGCCGGGCCCGCCTCGTCCCGTTTCGTCAGCCATTACGGCTTTCCTTACTGTTGCCCCCACACGGTGCCGACCATATTGGCATGCCCGGCCTGTCCCGCGAAATGCCGGTACGGTGGCCCGGGACGGTCCCCGGGCACCGGGCGGGTGGGGCGGCCGGCGCGGTAAATCGGGGTTCCGCCGGGGTGATCACGCACCCGGCATTCGCGCACTGGCCTCCCCATCCCCGATCACGTGGAACTATAGGGCCATGAAAGGACGTGTGCTGGTCGTCGATGACGACGCGGCCCTCGCAGAAATGCTCGGGATCGTGCTTCGCGGCGAAGGCTTCGAGCCGACGTTTGTCTCCGACGGCGATAAGGCGCTGGACGTTTTCCGTGATACCCGGCCGGATCTGGTGCTGCTGGACCTGATGCTGCCGGGCACCGACGGGATCGACGTCTGCCGCCAGATCCGGACCGAGTCCGGGATACCGATCGTCATGCTGACGGCCAAGACCGACACGGTGGACGTCGTGCTGGGCCTTGAGTCGGGTGCGGACGACTACCTCGTTAAGCCGTTCAAATCCAAGGAACTGGTCGCGCGGATCCGCGCCCGGCTGCGCCGGACTGACGAGCCGGCGCCGGAGATGCTCCAGATCGGGGACATCAGCATCGACGTGGCCGGCCATTCGGTCAAGCGGGACGGCGAGGCGCTGAACCTCACTCCGCTCGAGTTCGACCTCCTCGTCGCCCTGGCCCGCAAGCCGCGCCAGGTCTTCACCCGCGAGGTGCTGCTCGAGCAGGTCTGGGGTTACCGGCACGCCGCCGACACCAGGCTGGTCAATGTGCATGTCCAGCGACTGCGGGCCAAGATCGAAAAGGACCCGGAGCGGCCGGAGATCGTCGTGACCGTGCGCGGTGTCGGTTACAAGGCCGGCCCCGCCTGATGCCCCGCCCGTTGTGCTGCCCGGTTCGCCGGTGAAGCCCTGGCTGAAGCGTTGGGAACGGCCTATGCTGCTCCCGATGAAAGACGACGGGGGTGCCTGCGCCTAGCTCGGCGGCCGACACACGGAAGGGCCGGGGCGAGCCGGGTGCCGGTGGCGCGGCCCGTGACCGCAGCGTGCCCCCGCGCGGCCAGCGCCAGGGCAAGCGCAAGGGCTGGTACAAGATCGTCCGCCAGTCGCGCCCGGTCAAGCTGGTGGGACGCCGGCTGCCCCGGCGCGCGAAGCGGATCCTGCGCGCCGCGCGGAAGTGGCAGCGCGAGCGGGCGGAGGAGCTGCGCTGCCGCTGGCGCCGGTCGCTCCAGCTGCGCGTCGTCACCACCACGCTGGCCCTGTCGGCTCTGGTCATCGCCGTGCTCGGCTTCTTCCTCACGCAGCAGATCGCCGACGGGCTGCTGCTGAACAAGGAGCGGTCCGCCACCGCCCAGGTGTCGCAGGGCCTGACCGTGGCCGAGAGCAGTCCGCTGCTCAACCGGGCGCCCTCGACCCCCGCGATCGCCGACAGCTTCCTCTACCCGACCGCGCAGGAACTGCAGAACGCCAGCGGCAACAACGGCAGCTACGACGTCGTGATCGAGGTGAACCAGAACCGGGTGGCTTCCCCGGTCTTCCCCGGCGGTGTCATAGACGGAGCCGATCCCACGAGGAGCATTCCCGCCGCGCTGACGGCCAGCGTGCAGGCGGAACAGAACTCCGGCGGGGCCAGCAAGATGTATTACGCGCCGACGATGATCGTGTCGACGCTGGGCCGCTCCAGCCAGCCGGGACTTGCGGTCGGCACGCCGTTGGGCAACTACTACCAGCTGTACTTCCTGTTCCCGATGCACCAGGAACAGCAGACGCTCGAGCTCGTCCAGCGCACGCTGCTCGGGGCCGGGCTGGCGCTGATCGTGCTGCTCGCCGTGATCGCCTCGCTGGTCACGCGGTGGGTGGTTATCCCGGTCCGGCACGCGGCGCAGGCGGCGCAGCGGCTGACCGCGGGCCGCCTCGAGGAGCGGATGCGGGTCCGCGGCGCGGACGACCTCGCCGCGCTCGCCACCTCCTTCAACGACATGGCGGTGAGCCTGCAGGACAAGCTCCGCGAGCTCGAAGAGCTGTCCAAGCTGCAGCGGCAGTTCGTCTCCGACGTCTCGCACGAGCTGCGGACCCCGCTGACCACGATCAAGATGGCCGCCGAGGTGCTGCTCGGGGCCAAGGACAGTTTCGACGCCTCCTCGGCGCGCTCGGCCGAGCTGCTGCAGGGCCAGCTGGACCGCTTCCAGGAGCTGCTCGAGGACCTGCTGGAGATCAGCCGCCACGACGCCAACGCCGCCACCCTCGACGCCGACTCGGTTGACATCTGCGACCTCGCGCGGCGGGCCGCCGACGACGCCCAGCAACTGGCGGAGCGCCGCGGTGGCCGGATCGAGTTCCGGCTGCCCGCCGAACCGTGCATGGCCGACGCGGACCGCCGGCGGGTCGAGCGCATCCTGCGTAATCTGCTCGTCAACGCGGTCGAGCACGGGGAGGGCAACGACGTCATCGTCACGGTGGCTGGCGACCGGGACGCGGTCGCGGTCGCGGTGCGCGACCACGGCGTGGGCCTGAAGCCGGGACAGGACCAGCTCGTCTTCGACCGTTTCTGGCGCGCCGACCCGGCCCGCGCCCGCACGACCGGCGGGACCGGGCTCGGGCTGGCCATCGCGCTGGAGGACGCGCAGCTGCACGGTGGATGGCTGCAGGCGTGGGGCGTACCGGGAAAGGGTGCGGTCTTCCGGCTCACGATCCCGCGCGTCGCCGGCCAGAAACTCGTCGGCTCCCCGCTGCCGCTGGTCCCCGACGACACCGACATGATCCCGAGCCTGGGCGAGGTAGTCTCCGGCGCCCTGGCCATCGGGGCCGTGGCCGCGTCGCCGGAGGCGGTCGCCAGCGACGAGACCGGCCCGCTCGACCACGCCGGCCCGGCCGGCGGGACCGGGGTGGGCGCGCGTGGCTAGGACGGCGTGGCTGGCGGCCATCGCCGTGACGTGCGGGGTGCTGCTCGCCGGGTGTGTCACCGTGCCGACCAGTGGCCACGTGCAGTCCGTGAACGTCATGCAGGGCGGGACGGGCGGCGGTCAGTCCTACCTGCAGCCGATCCCGGTGCCGCCCGGGCACGCCTGGTCGCCGCAGCAGATCGTGTCCGGGTTCCTGGCCGCCAACGCCAGCTTCGCCGACGGTCACGCTGTCGCGCGTGAGTACCTGACCTCATCGGCTAGCCGCACCTGGCACCCAGGCTGGGCGGTGACGGTCTTCGGCCAGAGCCCGAGCATCGTCACCCCGGTGCGCGGCTCGCCGTATTCCGGCAAGACGGCCGCCACGACCGTCGTCGAGGTCAGCGGCCCGGTCCAGGGCAATGTGTCCAACAGCGGCCAGTACGCGATCTCGCCGCAGGGCCAGGCCGCGTCACCGCAGAGATTCCAGCTCGTCCGCCAGGATGGGGAGTGGCGGATTTCCAGCCTGCCGGGCGTCGTGCTGCTGACCGAGGCTGATTTCGTGCACGTCTACCAGCCGCGCAACATCTACTTCTTCGACCCGGCGATGCAGGTGCTGCTGCCCGATCCGGTGTACGTGCCCCAGGAGGCCACATCGGCCGATCTGGTGACCCAGCTCCTGAAGGTGATGCTGGCCGCGCCGTCGGGCTGGCTGCTCAACGCGGCGCAGACGGCATTCCCGCCCGGCACCCGGCTGCTGAACGTGTCCCTCGACGGCGGTACCGTCATCGTGAACCTCACCGGCCCGGTGGCCGGCGTGACCGACCGCGCCCTGGGGCAGATGTCCGCCCAGCTGCTGTGGACCCTGGCCGGCTCCAGTTCGGATGTGCCGTCGATCCAGTCGGTGGAGCTGGAGGTCAACGGGACGCCGCGAACGCTGCCGGGATCGGGCGGCCCCGTCCAGCAGATCGGTTCCTACGGCAGCTATGTTCCCCCCGCCCCGGCGCACGCCAGTTTCTATTACGCCGACAGCCGGGGTGCGGTGCGCTCGCTGTCCGGCACCGCCCAGGCCAACGCGCCGCAGGGGGCGCCGGTCCGTGGCCAGGCGGGGACGGGGCAGGTCCCGCTCACCCAGATCGCCGTCTCGCCCAGCGGTCACTACGTGGCCGGGATCGGCCCGGGCGGCGGTCTCTATACCGCCAGCCTGGTCAAGTCGGCCATGCTGGCCCTGCGGGCCGGCGGCCCGTTCACGTCACTGAGCTGGGACACCCACGACAATCTGTGGGCTGTGGGCAACGGTCAGGTCTGGCTGGTGCCCGCGAGCAGCGGTGCGCCCATCCAGGTGACCACCATGCTGGCACCCGGGCAGCGGGTCACCGCGCTGAAGGTGGCCCCCGACGGGGTGCGCTGCGCCATGCTCGTCACCGGGAGCGGCGTGTCGCAGCTCATGCTCGCGGCGATCGTGCACTCCGGATCGCAGGCCTTCATCGGGAAGCCGGTCCCGATCAGTTCCCAGAGCGGCCACTTTATCGCTCTGACCTGGTACGACGCGGACCACGTGATCGTGCTGAGCCGTCCGTCGGGTAACCCGGTGCTGGACGAAGTCGCCATCAACGGCGGTAAGACGCTCGTGCCGGTGCCCGCGCAGGATGGGACCGTCTCGATCACCGCGGACGGTTCCTCCAACCCGCTGGTCGCGGGGCTGGCCGGCGGGCAGATGGCCACCCTGGCGAGCCTCGGCGGCCTGTGGAGCGGAGTCGTCGGAGCGGGCCGGGCCCCGGCCTACCCGGGTTGAGGTCCGGGCTGAGGTCCCGGGCTGCCCGAGCTAAGGCCCCGATGTCCAGGCCGGGCCTTCGGGGCCTTCGGGCTGGCGTCCCCCGCCTCAATCGGGCCGAGCCCCGCCTGTCCGGTTCCCGTCGGCCCCGTTTCCTCATTCGTTATGTGAAGTTTGCCTGTCCGTTATGGGATACGGAAGACCCGAATATAACTTTCTGTAAGTTTCTGATTACTATTCGCTTACAGTTCCCCCCTGACAATCGGCCCAGATAGGGCTAGGTTCGTGTCATGGCACCCGTCCGGGTCCGTGGTTGCGTCAAGCTGAGCCCCTTGGGCACGACCCAAGATCAGGGCCCGGCGTGGCAAGCCGATGCCAGCCGCAGGCTAAACGGCCCACGTAAGGCGACTTCTCGTCGATCGATCACGGTGCGGCTTAGAAGTAAGTCCTGCCCCGCCAGTGGACACCGGGTCCGCTGGGCCGGGAGAAGGTCAGTAGTGGCCATAGAGATGCCGCGAACCCCTCGGCAGGCGGATGTGGGGACGAAGACCAGGTCGGCCGGACGGGTGCCCACCGGACAGTCGCCAGCAGGAGCGGCACTCGCTACTAGAGGGGATCGCCATGGACATTATCTTCAGGAGCCGGCGTACTAATATCCCCGAGCGTTTCCGCGAGCACGCGGTCGGAAAGCTCGTCAAGATCGAAAAACTGGATCAGAGGGTGACGAGGATCGATGTGGAGGTCATCAAGGAGCCCAATCCGCGGCAATCAGAGCGCCGGGAACGGGTAGAGCTCACGATCCTGTCGCCGGGCCCCGTGATTCGTGCGGAGGCGTCCGCAGATGACCGTTACACGGCTCTTGACCTGGCCTTCGCCAAACTCGAAGCCCGACTGCGCCGGGCCTGCGATCGGCGGAAGGTGCACCAGCGGGACCTGGTCCGGTCCGGCGGTACGGCGGAGGCCGCGCCCGCGGAGGCCGAGCCTGCGGAGGCCATCCTGCCGGTACCGGCCGACCTTGCCGCTCGCAACGGCAACGGCACCCGCAACGGCAACGGCAACGCCCACCGGCGGACCAGACTGGAGAACCCGGAGGAGCCGGAACTAGACGACGGCGCCCTGCTGGACCTGGACATCGAGGCGGAGGAGTCCGCGTCCGCGCACCTGGTCCCGATCTCGATGGAGGGGGACGGCCCGCTGGTCGTCCGGGAGAAGCTGCACCCGGCCCAGCCGATGACGATCGACCAGGCACTGCTGGAGATGGAACTCGTCGGGCACGACTTCTATCTCTTCCATGACCGCGAGTGTGACAAGTTCAGCGTGGTCTACCGGCGCCGGGGTTACGACTACGGTGTGATCCGGCTGATGGAGGAGGTTTCCGGGTAGCAGGCGGGCGCGGAAACGGGTACCGGGTACCGGCGGTGCGGCCCACGATCGGCGCGCCTGATTTGCGCAGCGTGCCATGGCTCGGCAGAGTCTGTGGATATGAGCGTCATGTCGATCGAACGCCAGCGGGCCGTCATGGCCGGTATCCGGGCCAGCGATCGTAGGTGGGAGGAGGCAGCGTGAGCCAGGGTTCCGGTTCTCCCGCGGGCCAGCGGGCCAGCGGGAAGGCTTCAGCCGAGCCGATTCGCGTGCTGATCGCCGATGATCACGCGCTCTTCCGGCGAGGACTGGAGATGGTCCTGGCCGACGAGCCCGACATCGAAATGGTCGGGCAGGCCAGCGACGGTGCCGAGGCGGTGGCGCGCGCGGGTGAGTTCCTCCCCGACATCGTCCTGATGGACATCCGCATGCCGAAGATCAGCGGCATCGAGGCGGCGCGGGCGATGAAGGAGTGCGCGCCCAGCGCCAAGATCGTGATGCTGACCATCAGCGACGAGGAGGAGGACCTCTTCGAGGCGATCCGGTCCGGGGCCAGCGGTTACCTGCTCAAGGACATTCCGCTGGACGAGGTCGCCGACGCCGTGCGCGCCGTGTATGGCGGCCAGTCGCTCATCAACCCCTCCATGGCGGGCAAGCTGCTCACCGAGTTCGCCACGCTGGCCCGGCGCGACTCCGAGGAGGAGCGTCCCCAGCAGGTCCCCGCGCCAAAGCTCACCGACCGCGAGATGGAGGTCCTGAAGCTTGTCGCGCGCGGCATGAACAACCGCGACATCGCCAAGGAACTGTTCATCTCCGAGAACACGGTGAAGAACCACGTCCGCAACATCCTGGAGAAACTCCAGATCCACTCCCGGATGGAAGCCGTCATGATCGCCGTCCGCGAAAAACTCATCGAGTTCAGTTAGCTGTGCTGGCCCGGGGGCGACCCCCCGGACCCCCCGCATGCGCTCCGCGCCCGCGCGGTGGTACTTCGCCGGCACACCAGCCGCTCACCCAGGCCTCTGGCCTGGGGTCGCTGGGCCGGTAGCGAGCGCCTCGCCGTAGCCCGCGTGGGTGCTGTTAGGGCCCGCGTGGGTGCTGTTAGGGCCCGCGTGGGTGCTGTTAGGGCCCGCGTGGGTGCTGTTAGGCACCTCGGGTCGACAGAGCTCCCCTGAGGCGTGCGGCGCTTTCGGCGGGCTCTACGCGTTCTAGCTCAATATGGTCGCAGCCGACCCATTCGGCGGCTTCGCGGAGCGCGCGGGCCATCGGCTCCGCGGCCGAAGGGCGGTCGAGCGAGGCCTGACGGGCGACCAGCGTCGTCCCCCGGCGGACCGGATCGACCCGGCCGACCAGGCGTCCCCCGGCCAGCAGTGGCATCACGAAGTAGCCGTGCACGCGCTTGTCCTTCGGCACGTAGGCCTCGAGACTGTGCTCGAAGCCGAACAACCGCGCGGTCCGCTTCCGGTCCCAGATGAGCGAGTCGAACGGCGAAAGCAGCGTGACCCGGTGCCGCTCCCGGCCGGCGCCGTCCGCGGCAGCCAGTGCGGCCGGGTCGGCCCACGCGGCCACGCTGCCCCGCGGCCCGGGGATCGTGACCGGAGCCAGGCCCGCCGCCCGCGCTGCGTCGTCCAGCGCCGCGGTACGGGCCTGCCCGGCCGGCAGCCGCTGCTGCAGCCGGTGGTAGTCGGTCAGGTCGCCCCGCGTGGCGACGCCGAGGGCCCGCGCGGCCACGCCCACGAGATGGCTGACGCACTCCTCGTCGGCCGGGTCCGTGTTCAGGAGATCCGCCGGGACGACCCGCTCGGCCAGGTCGTACACCCGGCGCCAGCCGGTCCGCCGGACGCAGACCAGATCGCCGATGTCGAGCAGCCACTCGGCGGCGACCTTGACCTCGGACCAGTCCCACCACGGGCCGCCGCTCTTCGCGCCGCCAAGCTGGGTGGCGGTCATGGGCCCCTCCGCCGCCACCCGCGCCAGGACTTCCGCGCACACCGGCGGGGAGACCTTGTGCCACCGCATGCCGCGGGCGCGGAACCACCGCCGCCGGAAGGCGTAGTACGGCCACGCCTCGATCGGCAGCACGCACGCGGCGTGCGACCAGTACTCGAACGCGGACGGGTGGGCCGGGTTCCAGTACGCGCGCTCGATCCGGTCTCGTGGCACCGGCCCGAGGCGCGCGTAGGCCACCAGTTCGTGCGACCGGGCGAGCACGCTGATCGTGTCCAGCTGGACGCCGCCCACCCGGCGCAGCATCGCGGGCACGCCACCCTTGCGCGCCGGCGCTCCGATGAACCCCTGCGCGCGCAGCGTCATCCGGCGGGCGTCGTCCAGGCCGAGGGCCACCGCCGCCGTCGAGGACACCGGGGTAGGCGGCACTACCGGGCCAGCGGGGGACAGATCAGACGCGGACAGGCCAGCCGGGGACAGGCCAGCCGGGGACAGGGCGGGCGGATGGGCGATACGGGAAGTACTCGGCACGGAATCCGAGCGTAGCCGCAGGGGGTGACATTTCCGGGGCGAGCCGGACCCCCGCGGGAGCGGCGGTCAGTACCAGTCTTCGTTCATCTTGGCCAGCGCGCCGACGCCGAGCCCCACCACCGTGATCGCGGCCGCGGTCCAGAACAGCCACCAGGTTGGGGTCGGGACCATGGCGAAGCCGCCGATGACGAAGCCGATGGTGATGACGACGACGGCGGCCCACGACACGGGACGGCCGTGGAACGAGTCGTGGGCCAGGGCCAGGGCGTGCCCGGCCGACGCTTCCTCCGGAGCGGGGCCGACCATTTCCGGAGCCCGCCCGACCGCGCCGCTGGCGGCACCCGCCAGCATCCCCGCTCCCGGCTGCTCGGTCATTGCCTTGCTCCTCTCGTTCCGCGCCTGCCCCGTAGACCCGGGCTGGGCGCGCGCGTCGCATGCCGTCGCTGCGACACATAGTCCCACGCCGTCGCTGCGACACATATTATTGTGGGACAGGGATGCGCGGGCTATTACCGGTCCCGGCGCACCAAAGAGTCCGTCCCAGCCACGGCGGGACTTGCGTAGGGGCTCGGTTTCGCGCCGTGACTCGCCTACCATGACTGTCGGGGCCCACGTCCCGCCCCGGGCTCGCCTGGCCGACGAGAACAGGCCGACCGGGCACGCAGGACCCGCTGGGCGCCGGTGGCCGTCAGCTCAGACAATCCGCGAGGAGCGCGACAAGAAGTGCCAGTCATCCTAGACAGCGTCCTTCGTGCTGGCGAAGGAAAGATGCTTCGCAAGCTCAAGCGGATTGCCGAGTAGGTCAACTCGATTGAGGACGATTTCGTCGCGATGAGCGACGCCGAGCTGCGCGGCATGACCGACGAGCTGAAGCAGCGGTATACCGACGGCGAGTCGCTGGACGATCTGCTCCCGGAGGCGTTCGCCACCGTCCGTGAGGCCGCGAAGCGGACGCTTGGCCAGCGTCACTTCGACGTCCAGCTCATGGGCGGCGCCGCGATGCACCTGGGCAACATCGCCGAGATGCGGACCGGTGAGGGCAAGACCCTGACGTCGGTTCTCCCGGCGTACCTGAACGCGCTGTCCGGCCAGGGCGTGCACGTTGTCACGGTCAACGACTACCTGGCCAAGCGCGACGCCGAGTGGATGGGCCGGGTGCACCAGTTCCTCGGCCTCGAGGTCGGCGTGATCCTGTCGGAGATGCCGCCCGAGGAACGCCGCAAGCAGTACGCGGCCGACGTGACCTACGGGACCAACAACGAGTTCGGCTTCGACTACCTGCGCGACAACATGGCGTGGAGCCTCGACGACTGCGTGCAGCGCGGTCACAACTTCGCGGTCGTGGACGAGGTCGACTCGATCCTCGTCGACGAGGCGCGGACGCCCCTCATCATCAGCGGTCCCGCCGAACAGAGCGCGCGGTGGTACACCGAGTTCGCCAAGATCGCACCGCGGCTGCGCCGGGGTGAGGACGGCGAGGGTGACTACGAGGTCGACGAGAAGAAGAAGACCGTCGGCATCCTGGAGTCCGGCGTCGAGAAGGTCGAGGACACCCTCGGCATCGACAACCTCTACGACCCGGTGAACACCCCGCTGGTCAGCTTCCTCAATAACGCGATCAAGGCCAAGGAGCTGTACAAGCTGGACAAGGACTACGTCGTGATGAACGGCGAGGTCCTCATCGTGGACGAGTTCACCGGCCGCATCCTGCACGGCCGGCGTTACAACGAGGGCATGCACCAGGCCATCGAGGCCAAGGAAGGCGTGCAGATCAAGGACGAGAACCAGACGCTCGCCACGATCACCCTGCAGAACTACTTCCGGCTGTACGACAAGCTCGGCGGCATGACCGGTACGGCCATCACCGAGGCCAACGAGTTCCACCAGATCTACAAGCTCGGCGTGGTGCCGATCCCGACCAACAAGCCGATGATCCGCGCCGACGAGTCGGACGTGGTGTACCAGACGCAGGAGTCCAAGTTCGAGGCGTGCGTCGAGGACATCGCCGAACGGCACGCCAAGGGCCAGCCGGTGCTCGTCGGCACCGTGAGCGTGGAGAAGTCCGAGATTCTCTCCGCGTTGCTGAAGCGGCGCGGCGTCCCGCACGAGGTGCTGAACGCGAAATACCACGAGCGTGAGGCGACGATCGTCGCCATGGCCGGGCGCAAGGGCGCGGTCACCGTGGCCACCAACATGGCCGGCCGTGGTACCGACATCATGCTCGGCGGTAACCCCGACTTCATCGCCGACCTGGAACTGCACCAGCGTGGCCTGTCCCCGCTGGAGGCGCCGGAGGACTACGAGGCCGCGTGGCCCGAGTCCGTCGCGAAGGCCAAGCGGGCCGTGGCCGAGGAGCACGAGGATGTCGTCGCGGCCGGCGGCCTGTACGTGCTCGGCACCGAGCGGCACGAGTCACGACGGATCGACAACCAGCTCCGTGGCCGTTCCGGCCGCCAGGGCGACCCGGGCGAGACGCGGTTCTACCTGTCGCTCGAAGACGACCTGATGCGGATGTTCAACTCCGCCCGGGTCGGGGCGATCATGGACCGGCTGAACATCCCGGCCGACGTGCCCGTCGAGTCCAAGGTGGTCACGCGCGCCATCCGGTCGGCGCAGACGCAGGTCGAGCAGCAGAACTTCGAGATCCGCAAGGACGTCCTGAAGTACGACGACGTCCTCAACCGGCAGCGCCATGTGGTCTACGACGAGCGGCGCCGGGTGCTGGAGGGCGCGGACCTGAAGGAGCAGATCCTCGGGATGACCGATGAGGTCGTCGCGTCCTACGTCGTGGGCGCGACCAGTGAGGGGTTCCCGGAGGAGTGGGACCTGGACAAGCTATGGAAGGCCTTCCGCCAGCTTTTCCCGATCTCCCTCACCGAGGCCGACATGGAGGAAGGGGCCGGCGGCAAGGCCAACCTGTCGGCGGATCTCATCACCGAGGTCGTCACGGAGAACGCGCACGAGGCCTACGAGCGGCGTGAGGAAGAGCTGACGCCCGACGTCATGCGGGTGCTGGAGCGCCAGGTCGTGCTGTCGGTCCTGGACCGCAAGTGGCGCGAGCACTTGTACGAGATGGACTACCTGCGCGAGGGCATCGGCCTGCGTGCCATGGCCCAGCGCGACCCGCTGGTGGAATACCAGCGCGAGGGTTTCGACATGTTCAACGCCATGATGGACGGCATCAAGGAAGAGTCGGCCGGGGCCCTGTTCAACCTGCAGGTCGAGGTCCAGCAGAACCCGATCACCGAGGAGGCTTCCGACGTCAGTGCGATGCCGGGGGCCCAGCCCGGCCTGGCCCCGGCGGGCGCGCCGGCACCCGCTGGCCCGGCTGTGGACGCCAGCCCGGCGGGCGCAGCGAGCCCTGCGAACGCGGCGCCCACGGGGAACCAGGGCACTTCACGCCAGGGTGCCCGGGCTCGCAGCAGGACCGGCGGCGGGCGGCACCGGGGCGGCGCGGCGCCCGACGCGACCGGCGGCAACGGCGCGGCGCCCGTGGTCCCGGCGGGGCTGGCCCCGCGCCGGGCCGGCGCGCTCCAGTACACCGCGCCCTCCGTGGACGGCGGCACCCACGTGGAAAGCCACACCGAAGGCGCCCGCAGCGGTGACTTCGCCAACGTCGGCCGGAACGACCCGTGCCCGTGCGGTTCGGGCCGCAAGTACAAGCGCTGCCACGGCGATCCCCGCAACCGCACGGCGGACTGACCCCGCGCTCGGCTCTGCGCTCGTTAGGCCGACTCGACGGCCGTGCATAGCCAGCGTGCCCGGCGGGCGGCCCGGCCCCACGTGGCCGGCTGCGGACCGGTCCGTTCCAGCCGGGCCGCCAGGGCGCGGGTCCGCGACCCGAACCCGACGATGACGGCGACCTCCACCACGTCCTCCATCGGGTGGGACGTCAGGACCCGTTGCACCCGGGGACGCTGTTCGGCGGCCAGCAAGGGAGCGAGGCGGCGGATGTGCGCCCGCGCGCGCTGGGTGGTCCACGGCGTGATCTGGCTGGCCGGACGGGAGCCCGCGAGCGTTTCCGCGAGCACCTGGGCGAACTGGCTCGGCCACCGGTCGGCGTCGGTATCACCGCTTCCCCGCGCCCGGCGTCCCCGTTCGTCCTCGTGCCGGCCGGGCACGGGATCCTCATCCGGGCCGGGTGCCCCCATCTGGCCGGTGCCCTCCATCTGGCCGGTACCTGTATGGCTGCCGTCGCCGCTGGCGCAGGGCTCCCCGTCCGCGTGCGCTTCCCCGGCCCGTACCTCATCGTCGTAGGGCGGCCAGGAATCGGGTACCTCAGTGAGGCGGACGGCCGTCAGATCGGGTAGCGGCCGCCCTGGAGCCGTAGGCTGGCAGGGGCACGGCTGCCCCGCGGCGTGAGCCCGGCACGGGCACGGCCGCGTCAGGGCCTGGGACGGGCACGGTGGAACGTGCCCTGGCTGGAGACCTTCGGCAGCAGGCGAGTCGTCCATGGTCCCTCCGGGAAACCAATTGCATGCGGTCGAGCGCCCGCCAGCACTCTTCTCGTTCGCGCCCTTCTGTGGCACATCTGCTGTTTTACCGCCCCCCAGTGACATTTTGGGCGCCCCGCACCGGCGGCCCAGGTACATATGATCCCAGGGGAGCGGGCACCGCCCTGGCGTAAATAGTAAAGTTTCTTGCATACTAGATAGACCTGCTGAGAAGAGATGGCCCGCCGGGAGAGGAGCCGTGCGCGTTGGCCGAGATGCTGATTGAGGCCGAACGCATCGTGCCGGCCGCCGCCCTGCCCGGCTTGGCCGACCGCCTGCATCTCGCCCCCGGTTATGTCCTGGTGCGCGACGGCGTGATCGAGACGGTCGCGGAGGGCCCGCCGCCGCGTCAGCCGGATGTGCGGCTGGATTCCGGGGTCCTCGTCCCCGGCTTCGTCGATCTTCAGGTGAACGGGTATTTCGGCGCCGAGCTCGAGGCGGTGCGGGCCGCCGAGTGGCGGATGGTCGCCGCCCGGCTCCCGGAGACCGGGACGACCGCCTTCATGCCGACGTTCATCACCGCCCCCGTCCCGCGGCTCGCCCGTGCCCTGCGGCTAGCCAGTGCCCTGCGCCAGGCCGCCCGCCGCACTCGCGAGCAGGGCCCGGGAGCCCGGGTGCTGGGCGTGCACCTGGAGGGGCCGTTCATCTCACCGCTGCGCGCCGGGGCGCACAACAAGGACTGGATGACCGATCCGGCGCCCGCGGCCGTCAGCGAACTGCTCGACGCCGGCGGCGGAATCCTGAAGATCGTCACCCTGGCCCCGGAACGGCACGGCGCCCTGGACGCCATCACCCGCCTGGCCGAGGCGGGCGTCCTGGTCAGCGTCGGCCATACCGACGCGCTCGCCAGCCAGGTGGCGGCGGCGGCCGGCGCCGGGGCGCGAATGGTGACGCACCTGTTCAACGCCCAGCGCCCGCTGCATCACCGGGAGCCGGGGACACCGGGCCAGGCGCTGTCGGATCCGCGGCTGACCAGCGGGCTGATCGCCGATTTCCATCACGTGGCGCCGGCGGTCTGCGCGGTCGCCTTCGCGGCCGCGCCGGGGCGGATCTGCCTGGTCACGGACGCGGCCGCGTGCGCCGGGATGCCACCGGGGACGTACCTGCTGGGCGGTGAGCCGATCGAGTTGCCCGATGGGGACGGGACACCGCCGGTCCGGGCCAGCGGAACGCTGGCGGGCTCGGCCCTGCGGATGGACGTGGCCGTCGCGAACATGGTCCGCGCCGGCGCCGGTCTGCCTCATGCGGTCGCCGCCGCGACCCGGATACCCGCGGATCTTATCGGCCGCCCCGAGCTGGGCCGGATCGTCCCGGGCGCGCGGGCCGACCTGGCCTGGCTCGGTGAAGATCTGCGGGCCCGGGCCACCTGGGTGGACGGTGACCTGGTGTACCGCGAGGAAACGATGAGGGAGTGGTGACATGTCGCCCCCGACGACTTCGGTGACACGGATGCGGGCCGAGATCGAGGAGCAGCCGCAGGCGTTGCGTGCCACCCTCGGCGCCTTGCTCCCGCGCATCGGAGAGATCGCCGCGCTCGGCCGGGACACCCGCCAGGTGCTGTTCATCGCGCGCGGGACGTCCGACAACGCCGCCGTCTACGGCAGCTATCTCGTTCAGGTGCGTACGGGCCGGCTGGCCACCCTCGCGTCGCCGTCGGTCGCCACGGCCTACCGCAGCCGCCTCGACCTGTCCGGGGTGCTCGCGGTCGCGCTGTCGCAGTCCGGGCGGACCGAGGAGATCGTCGAGACGCTGGCCTGGGCGGCCGATTGCGGGGCGCGGACGCTGGCCATCACCAACGGGGCCGGCTCACCGCTGGCGGAGGCGGCCGAGGTGGCCCTAGTGACCGAGGCCGGGGTCGAGCGGGCGGTCCCGGCCACCAAGACGTTCACCACCGCGCTGGCGGCGCTGGCCGTGCTGGGCATCGCCCTCGCGGCCGACGCGGAGGGCACGGCGGGCACAGCGGGCACAGACGGCGCAGCGGGCGCGGAGCCGCTGGACGCCGGCGAACTGCGTTCCGTGCCCGATGAGATCGAGCGCCTGCTCGCTACGCGGAACGACCTGGAGCCCGTCATCGAGGGTCTGGCCGGGGTCGAGGGCGCGGTGGTCTCCGGGCGCGGCTACGCCTCCTCGGCGGCCCTGGAGTTCGCGCTGAAGCTGAAGGAGGCGTGCTACCTGCACGCCATGGGGCTGTCCTTCGCGGACCTGCTGCACGGCCCGATCGCCGTGGTGGACGACCGGACCCCGGCGATCATCATGGCCGCGGACTCCGGGCCCACCCTGGCGGGTGCGGTCGCACTGGCGGGCCGGGTGACGCAAGCGGGCGCGACCGCGTACGGCATCGGCGGCGGCACGGCTCTGGCCGCGGCGTGCGCCTATGCCCTGCCCGGCCCGCGGTTGCCGGAATGGCTCGCCCCGATCGGGCTCATCACCGGCGGCCAGTTGCTCACCGAGGCGCTGGCCCGCCGCCTCGGCATCAACCCCGACACCCCCCGCGGCCTCAGCAAGGTCACCCAGACGGGCTGAGGGCCAGTTGCGGGGACGGCGCCACCGCGGGCGCCAGGAGGCCGCGGCGGCGCAGTTCGGGGCGCACGCCCTCACCGAACCAGTAAGCCTCTTCCAGGTGCGGGTAGCCGGAGAAAATGAACTCCGTGATGCCGAGCGCGGCGTACTCCTCGATCCGGTCCGCCACCTCCGCGTGGCTGCCGACCAGGGCGGTCCCCGCGCCGCCGCGCACCAGCCCGACCCCGGCCCACAGGTTCGGGTAGATCTCCAGGTCGGTCGCGGCCCCGCTGTGCCGGAACCCTTCGTGCAGCTCACGCATCCGCTGCTGGCCGACCGACTCGCTGCGGGCCAGGACCTGCTGGGCGTGCTCGACCTCCGCCGGGTGGAGATAGCTGAGCAGCTTGTCCGCCTCCGCCCACGCCTCCCGGGCCGAGTCGCGCGTGATCACGTGCAGCCGGATGCCGAAGCGCAGCGTCCGGCCCTCGGCCGCGGCCAGATCGCGGATCCACGCGATCTTCTCGGCCACCTGAGCGGGCGGCTCACCCCACGTCAGGTACACGTCGACGTGCTTGGCCGCCACCGGCCCGGCGGCCGGGGACGAGCCGCCGAAGTAGACGTCCGGGGGCGGTTCCGGCGGCGCCATTACGGTCGCCCCCTCCACCTGGTAGTAGTCCCCGCGGAAGTCGTACGGTACGCCGCTCCACGCGCCGCGGACGATCGAGAGGAACTCACCCGTGCGCCGGTACCGCTCGTCGTGCGGCAGGTGGTCACCGAACCGGCGCTGCTCGTCCGCCTGGCCCCCGGTGACCACGTTGAGCATCAGGCGGCCACGGGAGATCCGCTGGTAGGTCGCGGCCATCTGCGCGGACAGCGTCGGCGAGGTCACCCCGGGCCGGAACGCGACCAGGAACTTCAGCCGCTGGGTCTCCCGGATCAGCGCCGCGGTGACCAGCCACGCGTCCTCGCAGTGCGTCCCGGTAGGCGTGAGCACCCCTTCGAAACCGTTGCGCTCGGCGGCCTGCGCGACCTGAGCCAGGTAGTCGATGTCCGGCGGCCGGATCGCGGTGGCCGCCGCCCCGTCGGCCGCGTGCGGCACGGGGTGACCATCGGACCCGAGCGGGACGCTGTGCCCCCGGCCGATGATGGCCCGGCCGTCACCAGACGTGGGCAGGAACCAGTGGAACGTCAGGGTCATGACGACCCACCCGGCACCGTGCCGTTGTAGGTGGTCACGGTGTACTGCTTGATGTTCACGCTGTTCGGGATCAGGCCGGCCTTGTAGAAGGCGGTCACGAGTTGCTGCTCGGCGGAGATGACGCCGCTGGTGATCGTGATCGGCTTATTGATGTCGTCCTTGGCCGCCTGGGTCATGACGTTGCTGGGCAGGCCGGTCGCGTCGCCCCAGAGCTTGGCCCAGGTGGCGATGTGCGTCGCCGACCAGACATAGGCCTGGTTCAGGATCGTGAGGTAGTCCTTGATCGCGGCGGCCTTGGCCGGGTTGTCCAGCGCGGCCTTCGAGGCCACCTCGAAGGAGTCGGGGGAGCCGTAGCCATCCCCGTTGACCAGAATCCGGGCGTTTTCCAGCAGGGTGGTCTGCTCGATGTACGGCGACCAGATGTCCCAGGCGTCCACGTGCCCGGAGTTGAACGCGGCCAGCGCGTCGGCGGGCTGCAGGTAGTCGAGGGTTACCTGCTTGGTGGTCAGGCCGGCCTTGTTGAGCACGGTCAGCAGGTGGTAGTCGGCCGAGCTGCCCTGGGCCACCGCGATCTTCTTGCCCTTCAACTGGGAGATCGAGGTGATCGGGGAGTTTTTCGGCACCACGATCGCGGCGGCGGCGGCCGGGGTGACCCGGGCCCCCGCGATGGCGATCGGCTCGTTGCCGCTGGCGGCGAAGACCGGCGGGGCGTCACCGACGCCGCCGATGTCCACCGAGCCGGATCCCATGGCCTGCAGCATGGGCGGCCCGGAGGTGAAGTCGCTCCAGCTGGCCTTGAACGGCAGCTTGTTGATCAAGCCGGCCGCCTCCAGCAGCGCCTGCGCGCCGGTGCCCTTCTGGTCACCGATGTTGAGCGTCACCGACGAGACGTTGGTCGCGCCGCTCGAACTGGAGCCGGACGGGGAACTGGCCGCCGGGCTGGATGACGACGATGAGCACGCGGCCGCCGCGAGCACGGCCGCGGTTCCCGCGACCGCGATCAGGACGCGTCCGTATCTGGGCCGGACTGGAGTAGTCATATGTGTTGTCCCTTATTTCTCAGTCAGTTATTTCTCAGTCAGTCCGCGTCGAGGGTGTCCACGTCGCGGGTGGCCACGCCCAGCTCAGTGAGCAGGCGGATTCGCAGGGCCACCAGGTCCGGGTGGTCCCGGTCCCGGGGCCGGTCCACGGTGATGGTGGCGGAGTGCGCGATCTTGCCGTCGGCCAGCACGAGCACCCGGTCGGCGAGCGCCAGCGCCTCGTCCACGTCGTGCGTGACGAGCAGCACGGCCGGCCGGTGCCGCTCCCACAGCGAGAGAACCAGGCCGTGCATGCTGATCCGGGTCAGCGCGTCGAGCGCGCTGAACGGCTCGTCGAGCAGCAGCAGGCCAGGGTCGCGGACCAGGGCGCGGGCCAGCGCGGCCCGCTGGGCCTCGCCGCCGGACAGCGTGAGCGGCCAGGCGTCGGCGCGCGCCGCGAGCCCGACTTCGTCCAGGGCCGCACGGGCCACGCCGCGCGGATCACTGGCGCGCAGGCCCAGGCTGACGTTGGCCAGGACGCGTTTCCACGGCACCAGTCGCGGCTCCTGGAACACCACCGCCACCGCGGCGTTGACGGTCAGGTCACCGGTCACGTCCCGGTCCAGCCCGGCGAGGGCGCGCAGCAGGGTGGACTTTCCGGTCCCGCTGCGGCCGATCATGGCCACGAACTCGCCGCTCCTGATCTCCAGATCCAGGTCGTCGAGGACGATGCGGTCGCCGAAGGATCGGCTCAGGCCGCCGGTCAGCGCCACCGTCCCCGCCGGGGCAGTCAGTGTCCCCGGTGGCCCGGGAGAGCCCGGGGCCGCCGTGGAGCGTCCGCGCGCGGCTCGTTCGGCCGCTAGGTCTCCAGGATTCCGCGTCGCCACGTCAGGGCCCTCCTCTCGATTAGGCGGACGATGTAGTCGGTCAGCAGCCCGAGGATCAGGTAGACGAACAGGGCCACGAAGATCACGTTCTGCTGGAGGAAGGTCTCGCCCTGGTTGATCATGAAGCCGAGGCCGGAGTTGGCGTTGATCTGCTCGGCCACGACGAGCGCCAGCCAGGCCACGCCCAGGCTCTGCCGCAGCCCGACGAGGATCATCGGCAGCGCGCCGGGCAGCATGATGTCGCGGATCATCTCGCGCCGGCGCAGCCCGAGGACCTGTCCCAGTTCGGCGAGCTTGCCGTCGACGCCGCGGATGCCCGCGAAGGTGTTGAGGTAGAGCGGGACGGCCGCGGCGAGCGCGATGAGCCAGATCTTCGGCGGGTTGCCGATCCCGAACCACACGATGAACACCGGGATCAGGCCGAACAGCGGCAGCGTGCGCGCCGCCTGCATGATCGGATCGACCGCGTTCTCGCCGAACCGGCTGAGCCCCGCGATGAAGGCCAGGATCAGGGCGCAGCCGCCGCCGATCGCGAAGCCGATGGTCACCCGTTCGAGCGAGATCGCCATCGCGCTCTGCAACGTCCCGTAGACCGGGGAGTTGGTCGTGGTCAGGTGCACCGCGGTTGACCACAGCGTGGTCAGCGAGGGCAGCTTCTGCTGCGATACGACCCCGGTGGTGGTGAGGGTCTGCCACAGCGCGAGGACCGCGATCGGGCTGATGAGGCGCATCCAGCCCCTGTGCCGCCAGGCCCGGCCGCGTCCGGAGCGCGCCTGCGGGGAGGTTGTGACGCCAGCGAGGGGCAGGCTTCCCGCGCCGGCTCCCGGGTCGGCCGGGCTGCCCCGCCTGGTCGCACTGGTCCTGGTGGATACGGACACGGTTTAACCTCTTCCGTGGTGAATCAGAGCGGCGCACCTCATATTGGCCAGTTTTTCCTATTAAGTCAACTGGAGTAATAGGGAAATAGGTCCAGGATAACCGGGCTTACGATCACAGTTATGTCTCCATTCCTACGCGGCGTAATCATCGACTGGGCCGGCGTGCTGACCAATCCGCTGCGCGGCACGGTGCGCGCCTGGGGCGAGGCGGAGGGCATCGACTGGGACAGCTACGCCGCGTGCATGCGCGCGTGGCTGGACGACGCCTATCTGCCCGAGGCGGTCGGCAACCCGGTGCACGCGCTCGAGCGCGGCGAATGCACCGTCGAGGAATTCGAGCGGACCCTCGCGGCGCGGTTGCTGCGGCTCGACGGCGGGACCGTACCGGCCGAGGGCCTGCTGAAGCGGATGTTCGCGGCGAGCCTGACGGTCCCGGTCATGTACGACATGCTGCGCACGCTGCGCGCGGCCGGCATCCGCACCTGCCTGCTGTCGAATTCCTGGGGACCCGGCGGGTACCCGCGCGAGGACTTCCCGGAGCTGTTCGACGCCGTCGTCATCTCGCACGAGGTCGGCATGCGCAAGCCCGAACTGCGGATCTTCCGGCACGCGGCCGAGCTGATCGGGCTGCCGCCGGAGATGTGCGTGTTCATCGACGACATCGAGGCCAACGTGGCCGCGGCTCGCGCCTGCGGCATGACCGGCATCTGGCACGACGACCCCCAGCGCACCGCAGAGCACCTCTCCGGCCTGCTCGGCATCTCCCTGGCCCCGTCACGCTGAAACCCCGTCACGCTGAAACCCGGTCACGCTGACCGCCTGGCCCCGTCACGCTAGCCTTGTGCGCCATGGCGGACCAACCCGGGGCCTCCGGCTCCCCAGAGGCGTCCCGCGGGCCCCGGACGTCCCGCTATCCACAGGCTTCCAGCGAAGGCCGTTCGGCCAACATGCGTGCCATCCGGCGGACCGACACCAAGCCCGAGCTGGCCCTCCGCCGGGCGCTGCACCGGCTGGGGTACCGGTTCCGCAAGGACTACCGCCTCGACCTGGCCGCCGGTAAGCGGGTACGGCCCGACATCGCGTTCACGGCGCGCAAGGTCGCGGTCTTCGTGGACGGATGCTTCTGGCACGCCTGCCCGGACCACGGCTCCAAACCGTCGGTCAACCAGGGGTACTGGGCGCCGAAGCTACTGCGCAACGTGGAACGGGACCGCGCGGCCGATTCCGCGCTGGAGCTGGCCGGCTGGCAGGTGGTCCGGCTCTGGGAGCACGTGCCGATCGACGCCGCCGTCGCCGCCGTGGTCGCCGCACTGGGTACCCCGGGCCAGCAAATGCCCCGGGCGCCGCAGCAGTCCCACGAGCCGGGCCAGCAAAAGGACCGCCAGCACGCCACGCCACCAGCGGACCTGTCACACTCTTGATCGGCTTGCCACTGGGCTTGTTCCACCGGTGATCGACCGCAGCAGCGCGAGGAACCCATGCGTGTATACCTTCCGTCGACCCTCCCGGCGCTCGCCGCCGCACTCAAGACCGGCGAGATCGGGCCGGCCCCTCAGCTGGGGTTTGCCGTCACGCCCGCGCTCCGCGAGGGTTACGCCGTCGGCGACGTGGACGAACTCGAGTACATCGCCCTCATGGAGGGGGCGCGCACGTCCCTGCGGCTGCTGGCCACCGATCCCGGCGCGCCGCCGCGCCGGGTCGTCCTGGCCGCGGAGGTCTCCGATGACGACATCGGCCGGGCCGGCGACCACGGCCAGCCCGCCGCTGTCCAGATCCTGAGCGCGATCCCGCTCACCGACGTCGCCGCCGGCCATATCGACGGCCTGGACGCCGCCGATGACGTGCGGGCCGCGGTCGCCGCGCTCGCCGCCGCGGACGAGGGGGACGACGACGCCCGCTTCACCGTGGACGGCGCCGAGGGTCACGAACTCATGTGGTACGCGACCCAGGAACTCGAGTTCTTCGACGGAGACAGATTCATCGACTGGGATGGGGGGCCCTCAGCTCCGGGCCGGTGAGCACGCGGGCAAAGAGGGGTAGCCTCCGAGCATCGAGGTGAACAGCATCGAGGTGAACAGCAGGGAGGTCGCCGGCATGGATGCCGTCACCGACGTGCCGGTCCCGGCCAACGAGCCGGTCCGTCAGTACCAGCCGGGGAGCCACGAGCGAACCGCGCTGGAGAAGAAGATCAAGCAGTTCGCTGCCGAGCGGGCCGAACTTTCCATGACCATCGGCGGTCAGCTCCGGATGGGCGGCGGCGACGCGATCGACGTGGTGCAGCCGCACAACCACCGGCACGTCCTCGGCCGCCTGGGTAACGCCACCGACGAGGACGTGGCCGCCGCGATCGGCGCCGCCGGTGCCGCCGCGCCGGGCTGGCGGGCGCTGTCCTTCGACGACCGCGCCGCCGTGTTCCTGCGCGCCGCCGACCTGCTCGCCGGGCCGTGGCGCGCGACACTGAACGCGGCCACCGTGCTCGGCCAGTCCAAGTCGTCCTACCAGGCCGAGATCGACGCCGCGTGCGAGCTGATCGACTTTTTCCGCTTCAACGTCCACTACGCGCGGCAGATCCTGGCCGAGCAGCCGCAATCGGCGCCGGGCGCGTGGAACCGGATGGAGTACCGGCCGCTCGAGGGGTTCGTCGTCGCGATCACCCCCTTCAACTTCACCTCGATCGCGGGCAACCTGCCGGCCGCCCCGGCGCTGATGGGCAACGTGGTCCTCTGGAAGCCGTCCCCCACCCAGCAGCTGGCCGCGCACTACACGATGCGCCTGCTGGAGGCGGCCGGGCTGCCGCCGGGAGTGATCAACATGGTGACCGGGGACGGGCAGGCGGTCTCCCGGGTCGCGATCCCGCACGCCGACCTGGCGGGCATCCACTTCACCGGCTCCACCGCGACGTTCCAGCACCTGTGGCGCACGGTCGGCGAGAACATCACCGGGTACCGCGGCTACCCGCGCCTGGTCGGCGAGACCGGCGGCAAGGACTTCGTGATCGTGCACCCGTCGGCGAACGAGAACGCCCTGGCCACCACGCTGATCCGCGGCTCGTACGAATACCAGGGCCAGAAGTGCTCGGCCTCGTCCCGCGCGTACGTGCCCCAGTCGGTCTGGGACCGGCACCGCGACGATTTCATCGACCAGGTCGAGTCGCTGACCATGGGCGACGTCGCGTCCGACCTGTCCCTGTTCATGGGGGCGGTGATCGATGAGCGGGCCCTGGCCCGGCACGCGGCCGCCTTCGAGCGCGCGCGCCACCGCCCGGCGGTCCGCGTGCTCACCGGCGGCCGTACCGACGGCCACGAGGGCTACTTCGTCGCGCCTACCGTGCTGGAATGCACCGACCCGGCGGACGAGGTGTTCACCACCGAGTATTTCGGGCCGATCCTGGCCGTCCACCCGTACCCGGACGACCGCTACGCGGACATGCTGGCGCAGGCGGCCAACGTCGCCCCGTACGCGCTGACCGGCGCGATCCTGGCTCAGGACCGGGCCGCGATCGCCGAGGCGGCCGAGCAGCTCCGGTTCTCCGCCGGGAATTTCTACATCAACGACAAGCCCACCGGCGCGGTGGTCGGCCAGCAGCCGTTCGGCGGCGCGCGGGCCAGCGGCACCAACGACAAGGCCGGGTCGGTGTTCAACCTGATCCGCTGGGTGAGCCCGCGGGCCATCAAGGAACTGTTCGTGCCGCCGACCGACTACCGTTACCCCTATATGTATATGGGCTGACGGAACGGCGCCCAGTCGCCGCGGTCTTCATCCGGATCAGTCCCGAGCGGGAGCGGAGGTATCCATTCACCGCCTGGTGCTCTGGAACATCGACCTGACGCTCGTTGATGTGACACGGGTGACACGAGAGGCCTACGCGGACGCCTTCCG
>Ga0116134_1000239_pt1 | contig 29293 bp, 30 predicted proteins | sample June2015DPH_19_5_FD_89737 | JGI IMG/M metagenome (GOLD analysis project Ga0116134, IMG submission 89737) | Peatland microbial communities from SPRUCE experiment site at the Marcell Experimental Forest, Minnesota, USA - June2015DPH_19_40 | ecosystem: Environmental > Terrestrial > Soil > Wetlands... | reverse complement strand
TTCGTCGCGGTCGGCGGCGGATCGTCCATCGACACGGCCAAGGCGGTCAACCTGCTGACCACCGAGGGCGGCGAGCTGATGGACTACATCAACGCGCCGATCGGCGCCGGCCGCGCCCCGCAGCAGCCGCTCAAGCCGCTGATCGCGGTCCCGACCACCGCCGGCACCGGGTCCGAGAGCACCGCGATGTGCGTAATGGACATCCTGTCGATGCGGGTCAAGACCGGCATCAGCCACTGGCGGCTGCGGCCGACCCTGGCCGTGATCGACCCGCTGGTCTCGCTCACGCTTCCGCCGGAGGTCACCGCGTCCGCGGGCATGGACATCGTATGCCACGCCCTGGAGTCCTACACCGCCCGCTACTACACCACGTTCGACCGCAAGCAGCCCGAGCAGCGCGTCACCTACTGCGGGTCCAACCCGATCTCCGACCTGTGGAGCGAGAAGGCGCTGGCACTGATCGCGTCGTCGTTCCGGACGGTGGTCCACGAGGGATCGAACCTCGGGGCGCGGAGCAACATGATGCTCGCGGCGACCTTCGCCGGCATGGGGTTCGGCAACTCCGGCGTGCACATCCCGCACGCCAACGCCTACCCGATCGCCGGCATGGTCAGGGACTTCCGGCCCGCCGGGTACCCGCAGGACGAGGCGATGGTGCCGCACGGCATGTCGGTCTCGCTGACCGCGCCGGAGGCGTTCCGGTTCAGTTTCCCCAGCGCCCCGGACCGTCACCTGCGCGCCGCCGCGATGCTCGCGCCGGACATGGACAAGCTGAACGACGCGGGCGAGCAGCTTCCCGCCGCCATGGTCGACCTGATGCGCGACATCGATATCCCGAACGGGATCGGTGCGGTCGGGTACTCGGAATCTGACATCCCCGATCTGGTGCCCGGCACGATGAAGCAGCAGCGTCTGCTGGCCACGTGCCCGCGTGACGTCAACGAGGAGGACATCGCGGGGATCTTCGCCCGGTCCATCGAGAACTGGTGACCTGATGCCGCTGTATGACTACCGCTGCCCGCAGGGCCATTTCTTCGAGCAGATGGCGCCGATCGCCGCCCGGGAACGGCAGGACTGCCCGGCCTGCGGGCAGACCGGCGAGAAGATCCCGTCCCGGGTCTCGCTCGGTGGCCAGGCCAGCCCCGGGCCGGGCACGGAGCAGATGCCGCAGACGTGGCGCGGCACGTACGAGGGAAACCCCGAGTACGTCGGCCAGTTGCGGCGGCAGTGGGAGACGCGCCGGAAACTCGAGGACAAGTACGAGGAACTGCGCGGCGACCGGCGCCCGGTCCTGGCCCACGAGGGCCGCTACCACGGGGCGCCGCTGCGTGCCGGGGACCCGGTGCCCGGCTCACCCGGGCACGGCCACGGGGGCGAGTCCCCGCACGTGCCCACGAAGGAGCCGCCGCAGGTGCCCACCGGCAAGTCCCCGCACGTGCACACCAAGGAGCCGCCGACTACGCTGTGATGCCGTGCCGAATGGGAAGACGTGACGGAATCATCCGGGGCCCTGGCGGCTGACCTGGCGGCCCGGGTGCGGGGCCGGGTCCGCTTCGACTCCACCAGCCGGGCGGTGTTCGCCGCGGACGCCTCCAACTACCGGCATGTCCCGGTCGGGGTCGTTCAGCCCGTTGATACCGGCGACGTACTGGCCACGCTGGAGGTCTGCCGGCAGCACGACGTGCCGGTGCTGCCGCGCGGCGCCGCCACGAGCATCGGCGGCCAGGCGGTCAACGAGGCCGTGGTCATCGACTTCTCCCGGCACCTGCGGTCCGTGCTCGGCATCGACCCGGACCTGGCCACGGCGCGGGTCCAGCCCGGGGTGGTGCTGGACGACCTGCGCGCGGCGGCCGCGCCGTACGGCCTCACCTTCGGGCCCGATCCGTCCACGCATAATCGCTGCACGCTCGGCGGGATGATCGGCAACAACGCCTGCGGCTCGCACTCGGTGGCCTGGGGCAAGACCGTGGACAACGTACGTGAGCTGGACGTCGTGACCTACGACGGCACCCGGCTCACGGCCGGCCCCGCCACCCCGGACGAGGTGGCCGCCCGCAGTCAGCGGCCGGGGGAGGAAGGCCGGATCTACCGCGAGCTGTCGGCCCTGGCCGGCCGCCACGCCGGGCTGATCCGCACCCGGACCCCCCAGCTGACCCGGCGGGTGTCCGGCTACAACCTGGACCAGCTGCTGCCGGAGAACGGCTTCCACCTGGCCCGGGCGCTGACCGGCACCGAGGGCAGCTGCGTCACCGTGCTGGAAGCCACCGTGGACCTGGTCCGGGCCCCCGCCGCGCGGGTACTGACCGTGGCCGGCTATCCCGGCGCGTTCGGGGCGGCGGACGCGGCACCGGGGTTCCTGGACCTGGCCCCGCTGACCATCGAGGGCATGGACGTCGCGCTGATCGCCGCGCTGCGGGCGGCCCGGCCCGCCGACCAGCGGTACAAGCTGCTTCCGGACGGCGAAGGCTGGCTGTTCATCGAGACCGGCGGCGGCACCGGAGCCGAAGCCGAAGCCGCCGCCCGGGCCGTCGCCGCCCGCGCCGCGCAGACCGGGGGAACCAGCCGGATCGTCACCGACCCGGCCGAGATGCGGACCCTCTGGGGTATCCGGGAGGCTGGGGCCGGGATTCTCACCCGCGGCGCGGACGGCCGCGAGGCCTGGCCCGGCTGGGAAGACACTGCGGTGCCGCCCGGGCATCTGGGGGCGTATCTGCGGGAGTTCCGCAAGCTGATGGACGATCACGGCCGCCGGGGCGCCTACTACGGGCATTTCGGCGACGGCTGCGTGCATATCCGGATCGACTTCGACCTCGTCACCGCGCCCGGCATCGCCGGTTTCCGGCGCTTCATCACCGAAGCCGCTGACCTGGTCACCGCACACGGGGGATCGCTGTCCGGGGAGCACGGTGACGGCCAGGCCCGTTCGGAGCTGCTGCCGCGGATGTACGCACCGGAGATGATCGCCGCGTTCGGTGAGTTCAAGAACATCTGGGATCCGCGGGACCGGATGAATCCGGGCGTCGTGGTCCGGCCCCGGCGGCTCGACACCGACCTGCGCGTCTATGTGACGGGACCGCGTCCCGCGACCCGCACCCAGCTCGCCTTCGCCCACGACGGCGGCAGCCTGGAGGCGGCCACCCGGCGCTGCGTCGGCGTCGGGGCGTGCCTGTCCGGCAGCGGCAACGTGATGTGCCCGAGCTACCGGGCCACCGGCGAGGAGCAGCACTCGACCCGCGGCCGGGCCCGCCTGCTCTTCGAGTTCGCCAGCGGCCGGTCCGGCGTGGACGCGGCGCACGCCGACGACGTAGCCGGCGCCCTCGACCTCTGCCTGTCCTGCAAGGGCTGCAAACGCGACTGTCCCGTCGGCGTGGACATGGCCGCGTACAAGGCCGAGTTCCTGGCCCAGCGGTACGCCGGGCGGCGCCGTCCCGCCGCGCACTACTCGCTGGGCTGGCTGCCCCGCTGGCTGCGCCTGGTCAGCCGGACCCGCAGCGCCGCGCTCGTCAATCGCGCCGCGAAGTTCGCGGTCCTGACGGCGCTGGCGAAACGGCTCGGCGGCATCGCCCCGGAACGCGACATCCCGGTGCTCGCGGGTGAGTCCTTCCAGGCCTGGTTCGCGCGCCGCGGCCCGCGGGCCGCTTCCGCGCCTTCCGCGCCTTCCTCGGTGGAGGCCGGACCGCGCCTGCTGCTGTGGCCCGACACCTTCACCAACTACCTGGAACCCAGCATCGGCCGTGCCGCCGTCACCGCCCTGGAGGCGCTGGGCTACCGGGTCGAGGTCCCGGCCCAGCCCGTGTGCTGCGGCCTGACCTGGATCAGCACCGGCCAGCTGGAGCACGCCAAGCGGGTGATGACCCGGACCCTGGCCACGCTGAAACCGTGGCTGGACGACGGGGTACCCATCGTCGGGCTCGAACCGAGCTGCACCGCCGCGCTGAAGTCCGAGGCCACCGAGCTGCTCCCGGACCACCCCGGAGCCAAGCAGGCCAGCGCGTCCGTCCGTTCGCTCGCCGAAATCCTCCGCCTGCACGCCGGCGCGCTGCGGGCCCGCGCCGCGGAACAGCACGCGGCCGCCCCGCGGGCGCTGGTCCAGGTGCACTGCCACCAGCATGCGGACCTCGGGTTCGACGCGGACCGCGAGGTGATGGCCGCGCTCGGCGTCCAGGCCGAGGTGCTCGATTCGGGGTGCTGCGGCCTGGCCGGGAACTTCGGCTTCGAACGCGGCCACTACGAAGTCTCCCAGGCCTGCGGGGAGCGGGTCCTGTTCCCGGCTATCCGCGCTGACCGCGCCGCCTCCGTCGTGGCCGACGGCTACAGCTGCCGCACCCAGATCCGCCAGTCCACCGACGGCAACCCCGTCCACCTGGCCCACCTGGCCGCCGCCGTCCTCGCCCCATCCAGCGTCCCCACCGCCACGGTTTAGCCGTCCGGTTTCCAGCGCTCCCGGGGTGTGACCACCATTCCGACGCCGGGCACGGCTACGACATATCCGTGCTGGGCAAGCCACGTGTGCGCTCGGGCGGCTGTCTCTTTGGCCACGCCGAAGCGTCCAGCTAGCGCTGCCCGGGAGGGAGCAGCGTTACCTGCCCGCCACGTCCCGTCGCGTATTTCACTCTCGATGATCTTCGCGACCTGGAGGTACCGGGGGACCCCGGACAGGTCATCAAGATCATCCACCATACCGGTGACCCTAGTTCACCAGGTGCGGGCATATCTGTGCAGCTTGAACCAGGTGGACTAGGTGCACCCGGTGAACTAGTCTGATGGGACCTGCCCGTGCGGCTTGTCCAGACCCGTGGGCTGCGCGGGCAGGCTACGGGTCTTCACGGGTCAGGTAGGGATGCGGCGATGGCAGCGCCGGACGATCAGGTAATCAGGCAGCAGCGTTTCATCCAGGACCACCCCGGCTGGGTGATCCACCCCCAGTACGGGCCCCGCTTCACCGCCGAGAAGGACGACGGCACCTGGTGGCACATCGTCGCCCGCCCTTCCCTTAAAGGGCTGCTGGACCGGCTCGCTGAAATCGAGGCTGGCCGATGACCCGCATGCCCCCGTCCTGCTGGGCAGTGGTGACCAGGCAGCTCGCTGCCGCCGGGATCCGCGTACATAGCCGCCAGCAGTCAGATGGCAGGGAACTGATCATCCTGGACGTGGCAGGCGGCCCGTGCTGCCTGACCCTGACCGGCGACGGGCGCGCTCAATGGCACTATGAACCCTGCATCAGCCCAGCGGCCCTGGCTGACATCATCATCCATATCCTCGGCGCACCCCGCGCTGCCGGCACCAGCCCCGGTGCCGGTACCTACGGCGCGCTGCCAGCCAAAGGCGCAGTAGGCCGATATCTGCAAGAACGGGGCCTGACTGTCTGCTTGCAGGTGGCAGAGGACCTGGAATCGTTCGAGGCCACCACTGACATCGAGGTCACCAGCCCCGCACGGCCCTGGCTCGGACTGGTCCGCCTCAGCGACAACGGCGACCTGGAATGGGACTGCGACTACCGGGCCGCCTTCCACAGTGACCCCAGCCGGGTCATTGATGTGATCACACCCGTCCTGCGGGCCCGCGCGCCGGGCCCTCTCAGTGCCGGTTGACCGGCTGCCGCCCTTGAGCAGCGGCTCAAGCGCATCACCGTCCTCCAGCAGTCCAACTTGATACGCGAACTCAACGGCTTCTCGGGCACCTCAGGGTTTCTTCACACCCCTATCCATTGAGAACGCAACCCAACACTTGACTCGGCCCGGGCGCCTGCGAGCGTCAGCCCTTTAGTTCTTGCTCCAGCCAGGTCATGCCGCGGGTGCGGGCGGTCAGCCGGACGTCGCCCAGGAGGCCAGCCATCCTCTCCGCTGCGGCGTCCACGGCCGCGGCGGCCTCGGAGCCGGCGTCCTCCAGGAAGCGGCAGACGATCTGGCCGTCGCGGTCCTGCGCCCAGCCGCCGACGATCCGGCCGTCCCACCACAGGGTCGGGCCCACGTTCCCGGTCCGGTCGAACAGCCGGGAGGCATGCTCCCCGAGGAACCACTCCCGCTGCTGCCAGCCCATGGGCGTGGAGTCCAGGGCGGGCAGCAGCGCCGCCCACGGTTCCGCCTCCGGCGCTGGCTCCAGATCCCCGGGCAGCACGATGCCGGGCACGCCGTCCAGGTCCACCTCGGCCGGTTTCAGCTCGGTGAGTGCCCGCCGGACCTGTGCCTTGGTCCAGCCGGCCCACCACTGCAGGTCCTCGGCGGTCGCCGGGCCGTAGGCCTCAAGCCAGCGGTGGGCCATCTCGGCCTCCGCGGCCTCGGTCGTCCAGCCGTCCAGTCCCTGCGGGCACCACGGCGCGAGCGGCGCCCACCGGTACTGATGCGACGTCCACGAGCCCCGTGGACGGCCCCGCACCACCTGTCCCTCCGCGGCCAGCAGGAACAGGATCCGGCTCGCCACGTTCTGCTTGCCCTCGTATGTCTTGCCCCGGGAGAGCGTTATCTGGACCTGAAGCCGCGGGTCGTCGGTCGCCAGTTCGGCCGCCGTCGCCTCGCCCCGCGCGGCCAGAGCGCTGAGTGCGGCCTGTTCGGCCCCGGCCAGCCAGCCTGCCACGTCGTCGCCCACGCCAGACTCGGCCAGCCAGCTCAGCAGCTTGCGGCGCTCGCGGGTGGCGACCGCCCGCGAGCACGCCGCCTGGATCACCGGCGCGATGTCCAGCGTGGTGACGAAGACGGTCCGGCGCATCCCCAGCAGCCGGATCAGCGTCTTGTCCTCATACAGCGCGCGCTGCACGTCGGCGAGGCCGCCGCCCGTCATCCGGGCCAGCAGCGACAGGTAGACCGAGGACGGGTCGGTGCTATGCACCGCGACCACCGACCGGGCCACCTCGACCGGGTCGCCGGCCTGCGCCCCGCCCGCCAGCCGGTGCCGCCGCCCCAGCCTGGCCCGCCGCTCCGCCACCCCGATCCGCCGCACAGTGCGAGATTATCCCGCCGCTACGCGGCTGACCCGGAATCGCCAGGTGTCTCGCCCGGATCGGCGATCTCGATGATGTGCAGTGGCTCGTCGAGGTCCGCAGAGTGCTCCCGCCACTTCGCGCCAGCCAGGGTGAGGATGGGGCAGATCGCTGTGTCGGCGACGGCGGCCACGTGGGCGTCCCATGGATCGAGGCCGGTCCTGGCGATCACGGCCGCGAGCCGAGCGGCCTGCTCGGCATCCCGCAGGGGGGCGACCTCGGCATTTCCTAGCTGCTCCAGGCCCCGTAGGGCGTCATCGGCGTCTTCGCTGCGCGCGTCCAGCGAGGCGGCGGCCATGGCCAGGGCAGGCAAGACGAGGGGCTGACCCCGGGCGTCAAGATCCAGGATGAGGCTCGTCACCCCGGCGTCCGCACGGGCGACGGCGGTGAGGACGCTGACGTCGAGGACGTACGGCGTGGGCACAGTCCGGGCACCCTCGCTCACCGCTCAGGGAGCGCAGCGGCCTGGGCGTCGATATGGGCCATCATGCGCGACACTTTGACCGGATCGGCCTGCGCGGCAGTCTCCCTCAGACGGTCCAGGGCGCGCCGGTCGCGGCGGGCTCTCTCGGCTAGGGCGTCATTGAACACCGCTGATACGGAGGGAGCCTTGCCCTCCTTCACCAATTGCTCGGCATAGGCGGACAGATGCGGATCCACCGTGATGGTGAGGCGGGCTTTCCTGTCGCTCATACCCAGATCATACTTCGGCTGATGCTTGGTCCCGGAGCAAGCTCGCTGGGAATCGCTCGTCTAAAGTGGGCAGCTGGTGGGAGGCGGCGATGGTCCAGCGATCCGGTACCGGGACTGCACAGCGACGTGGTTCACGGGCCGGTCGTTCGCGTGATTTGCGGCGGCTGCAGATGCACCGCTGAACATGGAGGAGGAATGGCGTGCGGCTGACCACCCCGAACGTGGAGACCGTGCTCGACGGCTACCGGCTGGGTTCCGACCAGGGATACATCGCCTTCTGCTCGGTCACCCTGGTCGAGGGACTGGACGAGCAGGGGACGCTCCGGCGGATCCTGGTCGACACCGGGCACACCGGCCGGCGGCAGGTGCTGGACGCCGCCCTTCGCGAACGCGGGCTGACCAGGGACGGCATCGACGTCGTGGTCTGCACCCACGCGCACTGGGATCACATCGAGAACCTCGACATCTTCGCGCAAGCCGAGGTGGTGCTGCATCCGGACGAAAGGCGTTATGTACGCCAGCCGCACCGCAACGACTTCGCCTGCCCGGAGTGGATCGACACCGTGCTCACCCGGTACGGGGACCGGATCCGGCTGGTGGAGGAAGGCACCCGGCTGCTGCCCGGGGTGGAGATCGTCGCGGCGCCCGGGCACTCGGCCGGGACGATCGCGGTCGCGGTGGCGACCGGTGACGGGATCGCGGTGATCGCGGGTGACTCCATCCAGAACGCGATGGTGGCCCGCGAACGGCGTAACGCCCTCGTGTTCTGGAACAACGAGATGGCCTCGCGCACCATCGACAAGCTGCTCGCGATCGGTGATGTCATCTATCCGGGCCATGATCTGCCCTTCCGGGTACATCCGGGCGGCCGGACCGAGTACCTGCACGAATTCGAGCTCACCCTCACCGGGGTCACCGCTGGGCAGCCCGGCCTGGAGCTGACCGACCCCGGGTTCCAGCCCACCGTCATGCCGGGCATCGAGACCCAGCGCCTCCCCGGCTAGCGGGCCCGTCCGCTCGGGCGGCCCACGGCGGTACGCTACCTTTACGGTGTGTAGTTAGATGGATACACAATGCCGTAAGATCGTGCATGACGGGGGCGGGAGCATTGCGGGGTATGCGGGCATTTGCCGCTGAACCGGTCGCTGGCCTGGTGCCGGGGACCGGCCGGCCCGGCCTGGTCCATCCCGGCGGCCGCGGGCGCGCCGGGCAGGAGGCGTCATGACGGAGCAGGTTCTCGTCATCGAGGACGACCCCGACATCGCGCTCGTCATCAAGTTGGTGCTGTCCCGGAGCGGCTGCGAGGTGACCGGCGCCGCCGATGGGCGGGAGGGCCTGCGTGTGTTCCACGCCGGGCGCCCGGATCTGGTGGTGCTGGACGTCGGCCTGCCGACCCTCGACGGCTGGCAGGTCCTGGAGCGGATCCGCGACATGAGTAACGTCCCGGTCCTCATGCTCACCGCGCACGGGCTGGAAAACGACAAGGTCCGCGGTCTGAACAGCGGCGCCGACGACTACCTGACCAAGCCGTTCGGCAACAAGGAGCTGGACGCGCGGGTGCACGCATTGCTGCGGCGCCCGCGGGCGGAGCGAAAGGAGTCCGACGTCTACGACGACGGCCGCCTGCTGGTGAAGTTCGGCTCGAACGAGGTCAGCGTGGACGGCTCCCCGGCCGACCTGACCCCGATCGAGTTCCGCCTGCTCGCGGCGCTGGTCCGGCGCCCGGGCCAGACTCTGTCGGCGGAGCAGTTGCTGGAGACGGCGTGGAACGACCCATTCAGTGTGGGACCGGAGCGGGTGAAGTTCGCGATCATGCGGCTCCGCCGCAAGCTTGGCCAAACGGAAGGCGCGACGCATCCGATCGAGGCCGTCCGCGGGTTCGGCTACCGGTACGTGGTTCCCCCGGCCGGCGCGCCCCGCTCGGGTTGAGCGGCTAACCGTCCAGCGCCCCCGCGTGTACGTCAGTCCGACGAGGACGCGGGCCGCCGGATCAGCCGCACCCCCGCGCGGACGTCAGTCCGACGAGGACGCGGGCCGCCGGGTCAGCCGTGTCTGGGCGTTGGGGTGCTCGCGCCACGTGTTCGCCCCCGACGCGGCCGCCGTCTTGGCCTGCTCCCATTTCAGCTGCGCGAACTCGCTGGGTGGTATTTCCAGGCTCTTCAGCCACTCCCGGGTGGCCGACACCACGTGCGACCCGGCCACGCCCAGGCCCACGGCCGCCACCGCGATGCCGATACCGATCAACGATCCGCCGACGATCAGCGGCCCGGATTTCACCTCGGGCCAGGTCCCGTTCGGCTGGCTGTCTGCTGTGCCATTGCCCATAGCGCCCATCCCGATGTTGACAGGTCATCCTGCGCGTGCCCGTCCGAGCACGGCCGGGCATCGATGCCCTGACCGGGACTATATCCCTCACCCGGTATCCGGCACGCGCTGACCGGGTCTGTCCACGACTGGCCGGTCTCGCCGACCTCAGGCCCCGCGCCCTCAGAGCCGCATCCTCGCCGGATAATCAGCTCACTCTAAAGAGCCGTACTCAGCTGAATAGATAAGAATTTAAGCCGGATAAATCTACTTGTGGGGGGCATATGCTAATGGGGTGCGACCGGGGTGACCGTGGACGGGTATTTCTTTGCGAAAGCCACCGTCGAGTCCTGCCTGATCGCCGTCCAGAGCTGACCGGCCATGGATGAGTTGACGTAAGTATTGCCCGCAGCGGTGTACGTCGGCACCGTCACGAAGGTTCCCGAGTTGCTGTTCATCGCGCGGAACTGGGTGGCGAACTTCATCACCTCGGAGTTGGTGAAGTTACTGTCGACGGTCAGCATGCTGGTAAAGCTGTCGATCACCTTATACATGGTGACCGGGTTGGTGAGCAGATGCGCGTTGGCCATCCTGTCCCCGATCGCGCGGATCAGGCTCTGCTGGCGCATCACTCGCCCTCGCCGATCAGCGACTTCTGCCGTGCGCAGCAGGACTGCCTTCCCCCGGAGTGATCAGATCAACCAGGCCGTTTGGCCGGACATGTCAGATATTGCGTCTTGTGCCCGCTTGGCCGATGACGCCATTAAATGCCGTATATGACAGGCGATATGCGCTTGGCCATTTCCCGTGCAGATTACAGATGGGTCGTTCGGCCTGGATCGCTGCTAGCCAATCAATGCTATAAGAACCTTGTTAATCCAACAGGGCTAATGTATACCCCACAGTGGGGGACGTCTTACCCGGTAAAGCCTGCGCTAACTGGCGGCGCGATAGGGGGGATCTGTGAATAACGAACCTGTAAGGGCCGGTTCGTCTCGCTTCTGGCCCGGCGGAACTCTTTCGCATCCCCGGTGGAGTCTTCCCCGGCCGCGATGGGTCCGGATAATTATCGAATCCGTTTATGACGCGATTGCCTGGGCCTGCGGGCTGCCGGCCGCGGCCGGGATCACCTGCGATATGACCGGAACGAGACCATGACCGCCCGCGACGTCGCTTTGCTGGCCGGGACCGCGGTGCACCTGCGGCCCGGTCAGATCGCGCAGCGGGCCCGGCTGCGGACCCAGCGTACGGTGCTGCGCCGCTTCCCGCCGGCCGCCCGCTGGCTGCTGGGCGGCCCCGATCCGGCAACGGCAGCCGGCTGGCCGGCCGGATTCAGCCCGCTCGACGCACGGCTCGGGCGCGACCGGCCTGGTCTTCCGGACCTGCGGGAAGGTCGCCTCGAGCTGCTGGGGATGGGCCGCACCCTGATCCGTCCGGCGCACCGCGGTCCGGTGCCTGGGATGGGCTGTTTCCCGGGCGCCGGACCTGCGCCGGAACACTGGGCGAAGACCGCCTGGATGCAGGCGGATTGGGAGCAGGCGGACGCGCCCGCGCTTTGGCGGCTCCACTTGCATTACTGGGACTGGGCATGGGCGCTGGCCGCCGAGCCGGACCGGGCCGGCGCCCGGGACTGGTTTGTCGCGCTCTGGCGATCCTGGCAGGCGGCGACGGTGGCCGGGAGAGGGGGTGCGTGGCACCCCTACCCGGCGGCTCTGCGCGCCTGGTCGTTCTGCGGAGTTCACCGGGACCTCATAGCAGGCAGCGAGATCGAGGACTGCTTCATCGCGAGCCTGTCCACCCACACCGGTTTCCTGCGTCGGCACCTGGAAACCGATGTCGGCGGCAACCATCTGATCAAGAACCTCAAGGCGCTGGCCGGGCTGGCGGAGTTCTTCGCCGATGAGGGCCTGCTGGACCGGGCACTGGGCCGGCTGGCCGGGCAGCTGGCCGTGCAGATCCTGCCCGACGGTGGCCATTACGAACGGGCCCCCGCCTACCACGTCCAGGTGCTCGCCGACCTGATCGACGTGTCCGCGCTGATCCGGGCCGCGGGGCGGGAGCCCGGGCGGCAGCTGACCCTGGCGATCCGGCGGATGCGCCGCTGGCTGAGCTGCGTGCTGACGCCAGACGGGCAGGTCCCGTTGCTGAATGACGGACATCCCGTCGATGCCGGGCTGGTCGGCGCCCTCCAGGCCGGGACGCCGCCGCGCCACCCGCTGATGGTCCTGCGGGACACCGGCCTGGTCCGCGCGTCGGCGGCCGGCTGGGACCTGCTGGCCGACGTCGGGGCGCCCCGCCCCGACGAACTCCCGGCGCAGGCGCATGCGGACGCTTTGAGCTGCCTGCTGTACGTGGACGGGATGCCGCTGCTGGTGGACACCGGCATGTCCGCGTACGAGCGGGGCCCGGTACGCGATTATGAGCGGTCCACGGCGGCACACAACACCGTCGAGGTCGACGGGGCTGATTCCACCGAGGGACGGGATGCCTTCCGGGTCGCCCGGCGGCCGCGGGTCAGCGAAGTCTCGGCCCGGGCCGACGCTGGCGTGCTGACCGTCGAGGCTGCCCATGACGGATTCCGCAGGCTGCCAGGCCGCCCGGCGCACCGCCGCCGCTGGTCGCTCTCGCAGACCGGGCTGCAGGTGGACGATCTGATCGGCGGGTCCGGTGACCATGTGATGATGGTGCGCTGGCACCTGGCGCCTGGATCGGTGGTGCGGCTGACCGCCGGGGGAGCGGTGGTGAGCACGTCGGCCGGCGAATTCCGGGTGGCGGTCTCGGCGTCCAGACCGGTCACGCTGACCACCGGGTTCGCCCCGGTCGCTACCGGGTTCGGCCGGACGGTCGATGCCCCGGTGCTGACCGGCCACATCCAGGCTGTGCTCCCCGTGCGGATCAGCACCGTCTGGCGGCGCGCCGAGCACGCTCAACTTACTGCGGCCGGTGAGCCGGCGTTCGCCTCGGAAGGATAAGCACTCTCAGCCGGGGCCGGCCGCGGGCGCGGGGGTCCGGGGGTCGTCGGGAGCTATGTCCCCGGCCGCGACCCGCAACTCGCGCAGGACCGAGGTGATCGCTGCGGCCTGGTCCTGGGAGAGGCCTGGCAGGCTGAACGAGGCCTGGTTGAGGGCTTCGGTCGCCTCGCGGACCAGTGCCTGGCCGTCCGGGGTGATGGTGGCCAGGACGACGCGCCGGTCATCGGGGGAGAGGCGCCGTTCGACCAGGCCGCGGTGTTCCAGCCGGCTGATGGCATTGGTCACCGACGCGGGGTGGACCATGAGGCGTTCGCCCATTTTGCCCATGGGCAGGGCTCCCCGGCGGCTGAAGGCCAGCAGGCGCAGCGCCTCATAGGCGGCGAAGGTCAGGCCGTACGGCTTGAGCGTGTCCTCGACCCGGCTCAGCAGCAACTGCTGGACCCGCATCACCGAGGTGACCGCGGCCATATGGTCGGCCTGCTCTGGCCACCGCGCGCTCCATTGCCGGTGTGCCTCGGCGATGGGGTCGAAGCTCTGGTGATCAGGCACGCTGCCTACCGTAGAGGACGAGAGCCGGAACCGGCCATGACCGTAACTGGGGCGGCCAGGCGGAGTCGGCCATGACCGGCAGCGGGCGGCCCGGCCGGAGCCGCTTGACGATGCGCTAGTTTTATTTTAACGTCAAAATATTAGCCGTCCAAGATTTAGTGGCCGGCGAGTCTGGCGTCACTCGTTCACCAGCGTTGGGAGGGACCGGTGGCAGTTTCGGGGCAGGGCCAGGAGTTGCATGTGCCGGTGCACCCGGTGCGGTTCGTCACGGCGGCGGCGCTGTTCGACGGGCACGACGCCGCGATCAACATCATGCGCCGCATTCTGCAGGCGCAGGGAGCCGAGGTGGTGCACCTCGGGCATGACCGGTCGGTCCGTGCGGTGGTCGACGCGGTGCTGGAGGAGGACGCGCAGGGTGTCGCGGTCAGCTCCTACCAGGGCGGCCACGTCGAGTATTTCGAGTACCTGGCGCAGTTGCTGGCCGAGGCCGGGGCCGGGCACGTCCGGATCTTCGGTGGCGGCGGCGGGGTCATCGTCCCGGACGAGATCGCGCGGCTGGACGCGGCCGGGGTCCGGATCTTCACCCCCGAGGACGGCCAGCGGCTCGGCCTGCCGGGGATGATCAACGAGCTCATCCGGGACTGCGACACCGACCTCGCGGACAGCCCGGCCCCGGTCGAGGCCGTGCTGGCCGGCGAGCGGCGTGCCCTGGCCCGGGCGATCACCTGCCTGCAGGGGAGCCGCCTGCCGGACGCGGACGGCGCGGCCCTGGCCGCCGCGGCCGCGTCCCGGCGGGTGCCCGTGCTCGGCGTTACCGGGACGGGCGGATCGGGCAAGTCCTCACTCACCGACGAGCTGATCCGCCGGCTGCGCACCGACCAGCAGGACAAGCTGCGGGTGGCCGTGCTCGCGGTCGACCCGACCCGGCGCCGTGGCGGCGGCGCGCTGCTGGGCGACCGGATCCGGATGAACGCCCTCGACGGCGACCACGTGTTCTTCCGCTCGCTCGCCACCCGGGGGGCCCATGAGCTGCCCAACAATATCGAGGCCATCATCGGTGCCTGCCGGGCGGCGGGTTATGACCTGGTGATCCTGGAGACGCCGGGGATCGGGCAGGGAGACGCGGGGGTCGTTCCGCTGGCCGACGTCTCGCTGTACGTGATGACCCCCGAGTTCGGCGCGGCGTCCCAGCTGGAGAAGATCGACATGCTCGACTTCGCCGACGTGGTGGCGATCAACAAGTTCGAGCGGCGCGGCGCCCCCGACGCCCTCCGGGACGTGTCCCGCCAGCTGATCCGCAACCGGAACGCGTTCGGCGCGCAGTGGCAGGACATGCCCGTCTTCGGGACCAGCGCCGCCACCTTCAACGACAACGGCGTCACGGCGTTGTACCAGCACGTGGCCGGGCTGCTGGCGGCACACGGACTGCACCTGTCCGAGGGGGTGCTGCCGGCGGCGGTGGGCCGCACGTCCACCAGCGCGGCCCCGGTCATCCCGCCGAACCGGACTGGTTATCTGGCTGCGATCACCGCGGCCGTCCGCGGCTACCACGAGGAGACCGCCCGGCAGGTGGCGGCGGCCCGGCGTCTGCAGCGGCTGACCGAGACCGGCGCGGAACTGGCCGTGGCCGGCGATGGGGCGGCGGCTGATGGGGCGGGAGCGGCCGAAGGGGCCCGTGCGGTGGCCGCTCTGGCCGCCCGCGCCCGGCAGGACCTCAGTGACGACAGCTTCGGGCTCATCGAGGGCTGGCCGGCCGTGGTTAAGGCGTACGCGGGCGATGAGCAGGTGGTCCGGATCCGCGACGGCGAGCTGCGGACCCAGCTGACCCGCGAGACCCTGTCCGGGAACCGGGTCCCGCGGGTGGCGCTGCCGCGGTACACCGACCACGGGGAACTGCTGCGGTTCCTGCGGGAGGAGAACCTGCCGGGCTACTTCCCGTTCACCGCCGGCGTGTTCCCCTTCAAGCGCGAGGGTGAGGACCCGGCGCGGATGTTCGCCGGGGAAGGTGACCCGTTCCGGACCAACCGCCGGTTCAAGCTGCTCGCCGCGCACGCCCTGGCGACCCGGCTGTCCACCGCATTCGACTCCGTCACCTTGTACGGGCGTGACCCGGGCGAGCGCCCCGACGTCTACGGCAAGGTCGGGACCTCGGGGGTCTCGATCGCGACATATGAGGACATGAAGGCTCTCTACGCCGGATTCGAACTGTCCTCACTAACCACATCGGTGTCGATGACGATCAACGGCCCGGCGCCGACGATCCTGGCCTTCTTCCTCAATACGGCTATCGACCAGGGCCTGGACGCGTTCGCCGGCGCCAAGGGGCGCCCCGCCACCGAGGAGGAGGCCGCCGCGATCCGGGCCCGGGTGCTGTCCAGCGTGCGGGGCACGGTGCAGGCCGACATCCTCAAGGAGGACCAGGGCCAGAACACGTGCATCTTCTCGACCGAGTTCAGCCTGCGGATGATGGCCGACATCCAGGAGTGGTTCATCGCGCAGCAGGTCCGCAACTTCTACTCGGTGTCGATCTCCGGCTACCACATCGCCGAGGCCGGGGCCAACCCGATCAGCCAGCTCGCGTTCACCCTGGCCAACGGGTTCACCTACGTGGAGGCGTACCTCGCCCGCGGCATGGACATCGACGATTTCGCGCCCAATCTGTCCTTCTTCTTCTCCAACGGGATGGACGCGGAGTACTCGGTGATCGGCCGCGTCGCCCGGCGGATCTGGGCGACCGCCATGCGCGAGCGGTACGGGGCGAACGAGCGGTCGCAGAAGCTGAAGTACCACGTGCAGACCTCGGGGCGGTCGCTGCACGCCCAGGAGATGAGCTTCAACGACATCCGCACCACCCTGCAGGCCCTCACCGCCATTTACGACAATTGCAACAGCCTGCACACCAATGCCTACGACGAGGCGGTCACCACCCCGGGCGAGGAGTCCGTCCGGCGGGCGCTGGCCATCCAGCTGATCATCAACCGGGAGTGGGGCCTGGCCATGAACGAGAACCCTCTGCAGGGCTCGTTCATCATCGATGAGCTGACCGACCTGGTCGAGGAGGCGGTCCTGATCGAGTTCGACCGGATCAGCGAGCGCGGCGGCGTGCTCGGCGCGATGGAGACCGGCTACCAGCGCGGCCGGATCCAGGACGAGTCGATGCTGTACGAGCACCGGAAGCACGATGGCAGCCTGCCCATCGTCGGCGTCAACACCTTCCGCAATCCGCACGGGACCCAGCCCGGCCCGGTGGAACTGGCCCGCGCCACCGAGCAGGAAAAGCGCTCCCAGCTGGAGCGGGTCCGGGACTTCCAGGAACGGAACCAGGAGGTGGCCCACGGCGCTCTGGCCGCCCTCCAGGAGGCGGCCCGCTCCGGTGGCAACGTGTTCGCCGTGCTGATGGACGCGGCCCGCGTGTGCAGCCTGCAGCAGATCACCGAGGCGTTTTTCGAAGTGGGCGGCCAGTACCGCCGCAACATCTAAGTGGAGCCGAATTGACCAGCGATTTTCCCGCCTAGCACCGGGTTCCGTACGGCGCTGGCCACCCTGGACCACACCCGGATCACGATCGCCGCCCAGGCCCTCGGTATCGCCCAGGGTGCGCTGGACTACGTCACCGGCTACGTGCAGCAGCGCGAGCAGTTCGGCCAGCCGGTGGCCAGCTTCCAGGGCGTGCAGTTCATGCTGGCCGACATGGCCATGCGGCTCGAAGCCGCCCGGCAGCTCACCTACCACGCCGCGATCATGTCCGAGCGCGCGATGCGGGGCGAGAACCTGCCCGGCCTGACCTTCGCCTCCTCGGCGGCCAAGTGCTTCGCCTCGGACGCCGCCATGGACATCACTACCGATGCGGTCCAGCTCTTGGGCGGGTACGGCTACGTCACGGACTATCCGGTGGAGCGCATGATGCGGGACGCCAAGATCACCCAGATCTACGAGGGCACCAACCAGATCCAGCGCGTGGTCATCGCCCGGCAGCTCCTCAAAGGATTATTAAGCCCTACTGACCTGCGGTTTCTCGAACCTGCCGCATGTGAAACGGGCCGCCAGACTAATGAGTCTGGTGGCCCGCTCTCGTGCCCGGATTGTCCGGTTGATGCTGGTTATTCCCCATCGTTTCCGGGCCGCGTGCTGAATCGGTGCTGATACCTAGGGCCGCTAGGCATGCCGATTGCCCAGGAGCAGCGTGTGAAACCGTGACCATCGCCGGGCGCCCCAAGTGGGGCGTGGTTGACCGCCGCGGCGTGACCTGACAGAACCTCTGGTGGACCTGCTGTGCACCTGTCGTAGACCTGCCTTCGACCTGTCATGTACCTACAGTTGGCCTCTTGGGCAATATCACCGTGATTCATTCTCGGCGGTGGCTGCCGCCCGAAGCTCAACGGCTGAGGACGTCCCTTTCGGCGCGGTAGAAGATCTTCGACGGCAGGGGCTTCGCCCCGAATGCCGTATAGAACGCCTTCGCCTGCTCGTTGCTGTCGTCCGTCGTCCACTCGACCCGGCTGCACCCGCGTTCGGCAGCGATAACGTACAGGCCGCGCATGAGCTCGGTCGCCACCCCCGTGCGGCGGGCAGCGGCGGCGACGTACAGCTCCTTGAGGTACAGCGACATCGACAGCCCCGCGGCCGGCCACAGGAACGAGTATGAGGCGAAACCTACGAGTTTGCCCGCGTCGTCTCGCGCTAGCAGCGCGAATGCGGCGGCCGGATCGCCGAACAGGACGGCACTGATCTCCGCAGCCCGCTGCCGGGGCGGGTCCGGCCGCACGTCTCCGTAGAACACGTCCATCTCGGTGGCCAGCGCGACGAAATCGTCCGCATCCGTCGCTGTTGCCGGGGCGAGCGTGATCAACTGTGATCCTCCTCCTGGGCGCCAACAAGCTCCCTGAATTCGCGAGCCAACGGCGACATTAGTTGAGCCGGGCTCAGCGTGCTGAGCAGCCCTCGGGCACGATCGGCGATGATGCCCCGCCGCTGCGGGCCGGTCAGCGCCGCGATCGTTTCCGCCGCGTAGACGAGTCCTGTGTCCGGGGCGGTCCAGGCGAGGCACTGAGCGTGGTCCAGCCTGCTAAGCGCCCAGTCCGTGTAATCGCCGGGATCGCACAGCTCCAGCGCGCGGGCCGTCGCTTCCAGCGCGGCAGGGAGATCCCGGAGCAGAGTGAACGCCGACCCGGCATGGAAACGGAGCTGACTTTCCCCGTATCCGAATGCCGATGCTGTCCGGTCTGCCTCGGGGAGTGCGTCGAGGAATCGCTCAGCCTCGGTGAGCGCCGCCCGTGCGTTGCCGCCGTCTCCGCGCGCAGCGTGAGCGCGCATCTCCAGTGCCGCCGCGAGCGCTGCCCCGACGCACGGAACCGTTTGCGCGGCGCGAGCCGCGTCGATCGCCGTCGTCATTTCGCCCCCGTAATACCAGCCGTAGGATTCCTGCGCCGTCGTCCACGCCAGTACCTTCGCGTCTCCGGCCTCAAGAGCAGCGTGCCGCGCCGTGCGGCTCCACCCGCGCCATCCTCGCCGGTCGCCTGTCTTGATCAGCGTGAGGACCATCATGCCCGCCATCCCCGCGGCGACTCCGGCGAGCCGCGGCAGCGCCGACGCCGAACGGTGACGGGTGATCGCCGCCTCTAGGTCCGCGAGATCTCCGGTCAGGTCGTCGAGCAGTACAGGTGAGGGCACGTCGCGGGTCCGGTACCCGTACTGCATCATCGTGTGCTGCCAGTCGTCCAGCTCGGCCGCGCTCATCGCGCCCACCGCGATCGTGTCCTCCAGATGCCGCCGGACCACTTCTATGTCCCTCGGCGGGCGGGAAGCCATCTCGGCGTCTGCCGCTGCGACGATCTCGCCGCCCGCGTCGAGCGCCTCGTCGAGCACGGCGGCGAACGTCCGGCTGTGGGCAGAGGTCGCGCAATTGAGCACGAGCGCCTGGACGGTGAAGATGGCACAAGCCGCGCAGTCGTGGTCCGCCTACCGCCAGGCTCGCTGAGGCCGGCCAACGATAGAAGTGAGCGCCTGCCCGTCCGTCGCCGATCTAGCGGACCGAGCCCTACGGTTGAAGGGCATCCACGCACCGCCGTGTAGGGAACCGATATAGGTGAGCAGCGCGAGCTGGGGCGTCGGGGGTAGTTGAGCATTGGGTGCCGCAGTCATTGTCACGCCGCGTGGTCAGCGCTACCGAGCCGGGCTGTGTGAGTGACCTGGTGACGTCCAGCTCATGTGGGTTTTGGGGGTGGTTGTGGTCTGGGCCGCTGCGGTTCGTGCCGTTTGCGCGACGGTAGGGATCGTGGGGTGGGTGGCGACAAGGCTGTTCTCCGATGACCAGTTGGAGCGGCTGCGGTCGTTCCCGGACATCGGGCGGGACGAGCCGATCCGGTTCTTCACCCTGACGTCACCTTGTTCGGTCCGGTGTCAGCTGGCCTTGGTCAGGTCGAAGCCGTACCGGCGTTCGCGGACGGCCGCCACGACCTTGGCGACCCGGGCGTCGAAGGCGTCAAGTTCTTCCGCCTCGGCCGCGTTGGCGACGAACGCACGTCGGTCACATAGGACGCCTGCCCGCCAGATCCGTTCGATGGCTCGGGTCGCGGTGATGTCGGTCAACGGGTCGCCGGATACGAGCATGAGGTCCGCGCGCTGACCGGGTGCGGTGTGCCCGCGGTCGGCGAGGTTGAATGCTCGTGCCGGAGCGGCGGTCGCGGCGTTCAGCGCCTGAGCGGGCGTAATGCCGCAGCGGCCGAGCAGTTCCAGCTCCCGGTGCAGACTTGCCCCGAACACGGTTCCCGGGTTCGGGGCGTCGGTGCCGGCCAGGATCGTGACGCCCGCGTCGACCAGGCGGCCGACATTCTCCTCAGCACGAGAATAGGGCGGCATTTCCTGCCCACGCCGCCCTGATGCGCCAGAGGTCAGCCGCCGCGCCTGTGCGTCCCCAAGTGTCCCGGCGAGTCGAGGGTCTCCGGCCACCGCGGCCCCGCCCGGTTCGCCCAAGACGTTCTCGATGGTTGCCAGCGTCGGGCCGACCGCGATTCCGGCCTCGGCGATCCGCTCGGCCAGGGCTTTGTCCAGTTCGCCGTCCACGGGCACATGCGCAACGACGTCGATGCCCGCGGACACGACCTCGCCCACCCCGGCTGCGGAGTTGATGTGCGCGACGACCACGAGTCCGCGACTATGCGCGGCCTTGGTCAACGCGGTGATCGTGTCCAGGTCCAAAGACGGCATCGTCCACGGGCCCGCTGTGCCCGAGGGGCCGAAGATCTTCAAATAGTCCGAGCCTTCGGCGACCCGGTCCGCGACGAACTGCCCGGCCTGCTCCGGGCCGGTCAAGGTCGGGAATGGGGCGTACATCATCGAGGGATGCCCGCCCGGCGCAGTGGCACCAATCCCCGCGGAACGCACATCGGCCACGTCCGACCGAGCGCCTGCTTGTTGCTTGGCTGCGGCCATCACGTCGGCCTGGCTGAACATGTCCAGTGCAGTGGCCACACCGAAGGTGAGCCCCTGCGCCAGAGCGCCGGGCACCAGGTGGATGTGCGAGTCAATCAGCCCCGGCAGGATGGTGCCGCCCTCCGCGTCGATCACCTCGTCGCCGTCTTGGGCGGTGGGACCGGTGGCGCAGTCGGTGATGATGCCGTCGGCGAACCGGACTGACGTCCAGTCCCGCAGCCGGGTGCCGTCAAAGACCCTCGCGTTGACGATCGCCGTTGCTTTGGGCACGAGGCCCTCCCGAACGGATGCGTTTGATGGTCAGGGGCGGGACGCTAGAGCGTCACGCAACGTCAGGTCAACTCGCCCCCCATCGGCGGGGAAGCCGCCCCTTCCTCCATGGCGCCAAGAATCGCACCCGCGCCAGTCTGCGCGGCTCACTGCACGATCCCCTTCCGGCCCGGCCGGGTGCTGCCGACGATGATCGCCTCGGTCGGTCCGTCGGCGTGTGGCGCTGCCCCGGTCTGTTCGGTGGTGCGCATGAGGGTCTGCCTTTCGGTGGATTCGCCTGGGCGTGTGGTTGGGCGGCGTCAGCGAAAGCCGTAGGAGCCGACTTCGTGCAGCATCGTGAGCACGGGGGGTTCATCGAACCGCTCGTCGGGGGTCGCGCGGAGCCGCTGGAAGGCCTCTAGCTGCTGCAGCACCTCAGGGCCTTCGTCCATCTCGGCGAAGGACACGAATGTCACCTTGTCTTCGAGCTGGAACGTCGCGTACCGCAGACCCTTCGGCTGGACCGAACGCATCTCCTCGTATACCTCCTGGAGCAACTCCAGGCTGGCTTCAGCCCCGTCGGGTCTGGCCTTGCAGCGGATCATCACCTGCATGACGGCTCCTTGTCTCGGTCGTCGGCGGCCTGACGCCCTCGGCCTTTCGCTGACAGTATGTATTCTGAAATACGTTACGTCAAACCAATGTTAAAATGATGGTCATGGCCACCCGGAAGTACGAGCAGCGCCTGCGAGCGGATGCGGCGGCGGAAACACGGCGCCGCATCCTCGACGCGGTCTACCAGCGGTTGCGTGAGGCGCCTTCGGAGCCGGTCAGCATCGACCGCATCGCCCGTATGGCCCGCGTCGCGCGGCCCACCGTCTACCTGGTCTTCGGCTCACGCGCCGGATTGTTCGAGGCGGTCGGGGCGGATCTGCAGGAGCGTGGCGGGTTCGGTCGCATGCTGCAGGCCGCCGCTCACCCCGACGCTCGCGAAGCCCTGCGCGGGGGGATCTGCGGGGTCGTGAAGATGTACGCGGCTCATCGGGACGTGCTGCGAGTGCTGTCCTCGATGGCCCTGCTTGACGCCGCTGCGGTCGGCGGCGCGATCCAGCGGATGGAACAAGGCCGGGCGGGCGGAATGGCCCACCTCGCTCAGCGTCTGGCTGACCAAGAGGCGCTGCGTGCCGATGTCACCGCCGACCAGGCCGCCGACCTGCTGTGGCTACTGACGAGCTTCGATAGCTTCGACCTGCTGTACACCGGCCGGGATCTGTCTATCGAGAAGACCGCGACAACACTGATCACCACCGCCGATCACAGCCTGTGCCGCTGAGGCACCCGGGCTAGTGGTGGCAAACTAACGTCCGGCGAGCTTAGCTACGACCGGAGCGAGCGCGTCGGCGGAGTCGGCGCCGAAGACGAAGTAGGAGAAGCCGATCTCCTCCCGTCGCCGCTGGATTTCCTCGGCGGCGGCCGCCGGGTCATCCGGGAGTATGGCCAGCGAGTCCGCTGTGCGAAGCGCAGTAGGGTCGGTGTCGGGGGGCGCCATGAACGGCGCGCGGGTGTCGCCGATAACAGACACGTGGTTCGCGAGCTCGACGTCCCGGATGGCGCGGAAGTCGTGTGCCAGCCGCGCGACTTCGGCCCGGGGCTCACCCGGCAGCTGTGCGAAGGTGACCGTATCTGCGAGGTCGGCCGCCAGTGCCTGGGCCTTCGGGCCGCGTACCGCCATCGCCACCGGCGTGTGATGGCCGGGGCCGTCGAGGTCTCGCAGCGCCCTGACGGTCTCACGTACCTGGGCTAGCCGCTCGCCCGGCGGGACCACGGGCAGCCCCCGTTTGCGGAGCTCGTCCTCAATTCCTGGCCTGCCGGTGCCGACCCCCATCTCGAAGCGGCCGTCAGTGAGTACCGACAGCGAGTGCGCTTCCCACGCCGTCATCCATGGCGGGCGTAGCGGGGAGGCATACACCCAGGTGCCCACGCGCAGCTCGGCAAGGGCCGCGGCCAGAGCCAGCGCGGGGCCGGGCGCCGGCTGCCATTGCGGGACGTCGGGCATCAGCAGCGTCGAGTATCCGCTGTCGGCGATGCGGCGCACGCGGTCTCGCCACGTCGGCAGGTCAGTTGCGAGCGGCGCAACGACCCCGAACCGGAACGGTCTCGTCATGTCTGGACTCCTCCGAGAAGGGCAGATGTCAGGCCGGCCACACGCTGTACGGCGGCGTGTGACCCGTCTCCAACGCGTTCAGACGCCGCTGCCGCCCGGAAATCATCGATGCCCGATCAGAGCTAACGCGCGGCCGGCCTGCGGCACAGAACAGTCTCGCCAGTACGCCAGCCGGGTGGCCCCTGCCCAATCTCGAGCCAGTCCGACTGGTCACCGTCGGCACAGCTTGGACCACGACCGAACCGTGCTGCTCGCGCGGGCGATGGATCACTACAAGCTGGCGCGCAGCCAGGTCATCACGTACGCATTCCTCGAAGAACCAGGCAACAGGGCCAAGCACGCTCGGCTCCCCAACGGCCCAATGAGGTACTCCAGGTACAAGCTCATCGTGTTCGTGCTGACCGCGGACGGAGTGCGCCAGATGTCAGCCGATCTCGGCCTCGTCGCAGTGACTCTCCGTTTGGGTGACCGGATCAGTTATCGCTATGATGCCGTCGCTTCCGCTCATGTTTCGCAGGGAACTGCCCTAGCCCCAGTTGACGGCGGTCCGCCGGTCACTGCGCAACCGCGTCCAGCAGTGCGTGCAGCAGGCCGCTGTCAAGCTCCAGCTGCGGGTCCCGATGGGTGCCCGGTTGACGAAATGCCGGTGATCGCCAGGGGTGAGATCTGGGGGCGACAACCACCATCGGGGTGCACCATGCCCTGCTGCGTCGGCGGGCAGGCGCTTGCGGACCTCCGCCGTGAAGTCCCGGGAAGTCGGCTGCTGTCGGTCGAAGCGCGAGTCCCCTCAACCTCATCCGCGGCGGAGTGCTGGGTGAGGAACAGGCCCGTCTTTACCTGATGTCCGCTAGACCTGCGATCTCAGTGTTGTCGTCGGTGAACCCGGTACGCGGTGCGCTTGAATGGTGACATGGCAGACACGGAGGTGACAGAGGCCAGGCGGCTGATCAACGGGCTGCGGCGCAACCCGCGGACGCATCCGTATCACGGGCGGCGGGAGTACTCTGATCGCGCGCGGGAGGTTGCGGCCGCGCTCGCGAGCATGCTCGAGGCGGGCCGGGCTGCCGATGTCGTGCCTCTAGCGCGGCGCGCGGTCGAGCGGGCGACCGACGGGCTGCTGCACATAGACGACTCGTCTGGGATCATCGGCGGTGACCTGCGGGAGCTGATGGGCCTGTACGCGAAGGCCTGCGCGATCGCTCCGCCGGACGCGGCCAAGCTGGCGGCATGGCTGGTCGCTTCCCGGTGCGACGGGCCCGGGTGGCCGGATTTCGCTGTCGCGGACTTCGCTCCGGCGCTCGGCGAAGCCGGGCTGGCCAGGCTCGCGCGGCTCGTTGAGGAGCGCAGGGCCGACGGCGAGCCCGGTTCATGGAGTGTCACCTGGGGTGTCAGCAGCCTGCGGAAGGAGCTAGCCGCCCTGTCCGGCGACGTCGACGCGCATGTCGCGGTGCTGGCGCAGGAGGCGCGGTCTGGTCGCGATTACGGGGAGATCGTCTCGGTGCTGCGGAAGGCCGGCCGGGACCGTGACGCGGAAGAGTGGGTGCGCAGGGGGCTTGCGGCCGAGCCGTTGAGTCCCTGGGCCGATGCACTGCGCGAGCAGCTTGCCAAGCTGCTCCTCGGCAGCGGGCGCGGGGACGAGGCCGTCGCCATGTACCGGGAGGTGTTCGAGCGGCGGGCAACGCACTCGGATTACCTCCAGCTCCGGAAGGCTGCCGAACAGGCAGGACGGTGGAGGGAAGTGCGGGGCTGGGCACTGGACTTCATGCGCGAGCGGGCGCGCACGGGCAAGTATCGCCAGGTCCATCTCGGCGAGCTGATTTCCGTGCTGCTCCGCGAGGACCTAGCCGAGGAGGCGTGGTCGACGGCGGCGGGCGAGCCTGACCAGATCAGCGAATCCCAGTGGCTACAGCTGATCAGCCTGCGGGAGAGCGAGCATCCGGCGGACGTGCTCGGGCCGCTGTCGCGCCTGATCGAGCTGGGTGTTGAGCAGGCTGGCGACAAGTACCGCTACCCGAAGGCGGTCAAGGTCCTCAGACGACTCCGGGAAGACTACGAGCATGCGGGCGACGCCGCCGGGTTCGGCGTCTACCTAACCGGACTGCGTGAGCGCCAGCGGCGCAAGTACTCGTTTATCGCCAAGCTGGACGCAACGTTCGGGACAGAGGGTTCGTAGCGTTAAGGGTGAAGAGCGAGGCCAGCAACTCACAACGCGAAGCGTCATGACCGCTGGGCCGCGATGGTGGCGGCCGTGCCGTCGCGTCCCAGGCCCGGGACGTACGGGATGATCCCCTTCAGGTACGCCTCCACCTGGATCTCCACCGGTAGCTCGCGGGCGTCGAACGGCAGCCCGTTCACCTCGATGAACCAGATCATCGGGTTCTCGTCGATCCGCTCGGCCCGCAGGAACTCCGGCGTCGCCCAGGTCATCTTCAGCATGTCGCGTATCTGCTTGGCTTTCTGACCCAGCGTGGACTTGCTGAGGCCGAACGCGTCCGCCAGGTCGTCGTGGGCGACGTACGGCTTGGAGGACGGGTCGGAAAGGAAGTTGACCTGCCCGAGCGCCCACACCAAGCCGCCGGCCCACGTCGCGGCCCGGCCGGACTGCAATGGCGACGGCCGCTTGCGTGCCAGCTTTGCGACCACCTGCCGGGCGAGGCCGGCGTACTCCTCATCAAGCAGGTCAGCGCACACCTTGTCCGTCAGCTTGATGACTTGTTCCGCAGGCGGCCTCATCGCCACCGGAATGCGCGGGTCCCCTAGATCCACCACGAGAAGGCACTATGCCAGAGCCGGACAGGCGGAATGCCAGTTTTGGTCTTGTGCGGGGCACCGGATGCGGGAGGATCAGCCCGTGGCTGCGAGAGACTCCGTATGACTCTCGCGTGCGGTTCACGGGAGGCGGCGTTGAGCAGCGAACTCGCGGAACGAGTGACGGAACTTCGGCGCATGGGCCGCACGCCGAAGGAGATCGCTCGCGCGCTAGGGCTGAAGCCCGCAGAGGTGATGCCTATCATTAGGACGATCGCGGCACAGACTCCAAGACGCGAGGCGCCGGTGGCGGGCTGCTGGGTGACCGGGCACTGGTCTGACAACCTGGGCGTGACCGGGCACCCGGACTGGCCCGGCATGTCATCCCCGGAGTCGGAGTCCGGCGAGTCCGGCCTGGTGGGGGTCCTCGTGGCACGGGACACGGGCAGCACGGTCTTGGCGTGCGGGTTCCTCGTTGATGTCTTCTGCCTGGGCGTGAAGAACACCAACGGCCCGAAGACGATCGACCGGCGCAAGCTTCCCGACTTCATCCGGACGTTCTTCAGCGCGTGGTCCAACCGGACCCCCGTCCCGGCACCCCTGGAACTGGCCCGGCATATCGTGTTCGGAGCGGCGGACTACGCGCGAAGCCTGGGCTTCGAACCCCACCCCGACTTCGCCAGGGGCGCCGCGCTTCTCGGGGACTGGGAGGAAGGCAGCAGCGACGTGACGTTCGGTCAGGACGGCAAGCCGTTCTACATCAACGGTCCGCGCGACGAGACCTACGGCATAATGGCGAAGCTGCGGCGGGCGGTCGGAGACGGAAACTTCGACTACCTCGTCCAAGTCCCAGGCTCCGCTTAGGTAACGCTGCGCAACTGGAGCGCTCAATCGCCAAACTGGGTGTAAATAGGGCGCGCATGGTGAATCGGCCGATCCCCCGTGCGAAACCGCGTGCTGAATCCGTGCTGACCCACCGCCACCCAGCACGCCATCTACCTGCGGAAACTGCCCCACGGTCCACGATCACCCAGATCTACGAGGGCACCAACCAGATCCAGCGCATGGTCATCGCCCGGCAGCTGCTGAAGTAGGTATATTTGGTCGCTGACCTGCTGATTCTCGGGTTCTTCTTGCCGTGAACTGCCCGCTAGACCCGGGAGTCCGGCAGGCAAGGGACGTGTCTGGATTGCCCGATTGATCCTGATTAATTCCCGTCGTTTCCCGATCGCGTGCTGAATCGGTGCTGATACCTGCCCCTATAGGCCTAGACCAATCCTGCTATCGGTTGGCCGGAGTCGATCGGAGGTCAACGCCCGGTGCCTGGGAGGTCAATCCAAGGACGTCGCTAGGTCCACGGGTTCGACGCGGGTCTTGCGTTTCTGGGTTGGTGGCCTTCTGTGCCGCTAGCACTGCTGCCGCTTGCACCCACCTCCGCATGTACACTATTATGTACATGCGGAGGTGGGTTATGAAGGTCATGTCGATGTCGGAGTCCCGGGCCAACTACGCGGCCACGCTGGATTCGGTGGTCAACGATCAGGAAGAGGTCGTCATCACCCGGCCTGGTGGCGAGAACGTCGTAATGCTTCCCCAGCGCGAGTACGAGTCCATGCGGGAGACCTTCTACCTCATGTCCAGCCCGGTGAACCGGCAGCGGATCTCTCGTGCCATCGAGCAGCTGGACGACGGGCACGGTCAGGTGCGCGAGCTCATCGATGCTGACGAGGGCGACGAGTGAAGGTCACCTTCTCTGACGACGGGCGGGAAGACTACCTTTACTGGCAGGCGGAGGACCGGAAGATCCTTAAGCGGATCAACCAGCTCATTGAGGACATCTCCCGGAATGGGAACGAGGGGATTGGGAAGCCCGAGCCCCTGCGCCACGAGTGGGCTGGATGGTGGTCGCGCAGGATCACGCAGGAGCACCGCCTCGTCTACCGGGTGGTCAGCGACAGCGTCGAGATCGCGGTATGCAGATTCCACTACGGCAAGTAGAGCCGCCCGTGCCGGCTATCTCGTGCAGCACGTCGCGTGCCCGGCTGGGCGCGAGGACTGTAATTTCTTGACAGACCCGATCTCGGTGGCGCGAAACGGGCCGTTCGAGGTTGAGCCGCGACTCGTGATGGCACTCGCTGGCCCGCCGCGCATCGGGACGCCGCCGGACGCCGACTTGAGGACCAGGTGGTGCCCGTTCTGCACCGCGGTGGCTGCGGTGTGCGGCGTCATGCATCGCGCCATTTCAAGGCCAGTGCGCCGAGGAGGAGGGCGCCGACGGCCCAGAGGGCGACGACGCCGAGGCCCTGCCACGGGGTGAGCGGCAGGCTCTTCACCCCGGTCGTGGCCTGGACGTCCAGGCCGGCGGACAGGGGGCCGATCTGCTGCAGGCGCCGGGCGAGGGTCGCGTCGGAGACGAGGGACGCGAGGATCGGGAACAGGTACAGCAGGCCGAGCACCAGTCCGATGGCCGCCGCGGAGTCGCGGACCGCGGTGGCGACCCCGAGGCTGAGCAGGGCGATGAGCATCAGGTACACGACCGTGCCGGCGGCGGCCCGGATGTCGGCGCCCGCGGTGAGGGACGAGTACCCGTGCGCGGGGGTGAACCCGCGGCCGGGGAGGGTCAGCCATCCGGCGAGCGCGGAGCCGGCTACCGCCAGCGCTGAGGCGGTCAGCACCGGGGCGGTGAGCACTGCGGCCTTGGCGGAGAGCAGCATCAGCCGCCGCGGCACTGCGGTCAGCGACAGCTTGATCATCCCGGTGCTGTACTCGTTGCCGATGGCCAGCACCCCGGCGACGGCGACCACCGCCTGGCCCAGGTAGATCCCGGTGAAGCTGACCTTTGCGGGGTCAAGGCCGCAGGTGGCGGACGAGCACCGGGCCGCGCTGTCCGCCGCCACCCCCACGGCGACGGTCAGCGCGACGACTCCGGCCAGCAGCCAGGCCGGCCCGGCCACGGTGCGGACCTTGATCCACTCGGCGTGCAGGGCCTGGACCACTGAATGAGGCGACGGCGAGACCCGGGCGGCGAGGCTCATGCGTCCCTCCGGCGGAGCAGGTAGCCGGCCAGGATCAGGGCGGCGGCCGCCCACGCGCACTCCACCGCGAACCCCGCCCACGGTGCGAGCGGGTAGTACCCCCAATTCGGGGTGTAGATGGCGTCGGTGACCTGCGAAAACTGGGGGATCACCTGCTGTACGGAGAAGCCGG
>Ga0116134_1000237_pt1 | contig 29351 bp, 33 predicted proteins | sample June2015DPH_19_5_FD_89737 | JGI IMG/M metagenome (GOLD analysis project Ga0116134, IMG submission 89737) | Peatland microbial communities from SPRUCE experiment site at the Marcell Experimental Forest, Minnesota, USA - June2015DPH_19_40 | ecosystem: Environmental > Terrestrial > Soil > Wetlands... | reverse complement strand
TGGCTGCCGGAAATCGGCACCCACAGGCTGCAACAGGATTACCGGCACTCACAAGATTACGCGTGATAAGCGGTCGATCTTGGACGGATGTGGAGGACGGTCACGGTCTTGTCGTCAAATCGATACCGGATGCGGTAGGTACCGCGGCGAGCTGACCACTCGCCCGTATACGGGTCCAGCAGCGGTTTCCCCACGATCTGCGGCTTTGCCCGCAGGTCACCCCGGATGAGTTCCCAAGCCGCCGCGGCGACGGGCTCGGGCAGTTCTTCGGCGAGCTGCCGCCTGGCCGTGCGGGTGAGCACGATCCTGCGGCTCACTAATCGTCTCGTTTCCCGAGCCGTTCCCGCATCAGGCTCGCCATCACCTCCTCGTCGATCACGTCACCTTCATCAGCCTCGCGCCGAGCCTGTTCAAACTCCCCGCGATCCGCAGGATTCTGCAGAATTGCGAGCGTTTCCACGAGAGACTCAAAATCCTCCACCGAGAGGACCACCACAGCGGGCTCGCCGGCCGGCCGGAACGTCCCCGGCGGGACAACCGCGCCCACCGGCTGCGGACAATGTCGCGGTGCCAGCGCAAAATCGTGGCTGGGGTCACGATCAGCCGCAACCCGGCCAAGCGCCCGGCCGGCAGCGTCCCGGCAAGCAACACCAGCCACGCCCGGTCCGGCCACGTCAACCGCGAATGAGCCCCCGGCCGCTCGCGCAGGGCCACTGCGAGCTGATGGCGCAGCATCAAGATCTCGGCGTCCTTCCACCACGCCTCCCGCCGCGACAAGCCCAGCACAGATACGGCCCGGGTCACGACGAGGAAGATCAGCTTCAAGCCCACAAGCCGAAGATCATCGCACGCCAGCCAGAGCCATGACCTGCCCGCCAGGCACCGTTCACGTGACCGAGCCGACGGCGTCCCGCAAACCATCTGCCCAGGTGGCGCAGGTTTTCGGCACCCACACGTGTTCGCGCAGCTCGGCAGCTGGGGACTTCGCCAACGGCCCACGAGCTCCGCGCTGAACGCTCGCGCCGAGCTGCTCGAACAAGGCGGCCCCGCGCTCTGGCAAGAGTTCATGCACGAGCTTCGCCACTCGCACCTCGGCTCCGATATCTCACCGCGATCACCGAGCGTTCGCGAGCGCCTGAACGCGGCCTACCTCGGTGCTACCAGCTCCTCGTAGCTGCCAGGCAGTCGACCATGTCCAAGGGCGTGCGCCGCAGTCGTCATGCCCGCCCAACCACCTTCTCGGCCATGAGCCGGATGGCAGCGGCATAGCCAAAGTTGTAATGTCCCTGGCCGCCCACCCATTCAACATGGTTGTGAGCCACCTCGTGGACTGAGAACGTCTGCCGCTCGCCAGCATGCTTGACCACGATCACGTGCCGCCGGGGATAGGTGGATCGTCCACGGGGCACCGGGCGGCAGCCACCACCTCACCCCCGGCGAACCTTTCGGGCGGGTCGAGCGGTGGTACCGGCTGCTGCGAGATCTTGTCCGTCATCGGCGCGACCTCCTCACGACGTTCCGGCCTAACCCATCGGCCTGGTGCCGGATTCCGGTGCCGGGGCGGCCGTCTCTTCGGCCCGGTCCCTGACCCCGCGAAGCATCTTCTGGCTCATCACGAAGCTGATCGCCTCAGCGGGCTCGACGAGGAGCCGGGCCCACGGCCGCGTGTATGCGTATCTCTCACGCACGAGCAGCCGCGTTGTCCCGTCCTGCTCATCGTTGAGTACGAAGGCCCAGGTGAAATCGTAAGGGGATGCGACCTTTCCCATCGGGACCCCGCCGCGGAGCACCAGTGATCGCCCCGCCTCCAGATGCGCGACGGCGAGACCGGCCTGGGGAGCGAGCCTCACCTGGTCGCCGGGTTGGAGGTCCTGCCATTCCGGCACGATGCGGTCCGCGCTGTGGATGCCGCAGCCGATCAGGTTCTCCAGGAAGTCGTAGCTATAGAACCCGCCCCGGCCCTGCCCGAGCTGGACGATCCACGGCCATGCCTGGCTCGCCGGGGCGCGGATGGTGATGGCGCGGGTCGCGGTGAGGTCAGCCTCCGCGATGAGGTCATCGCCGGGAAGAGGCGCGCCGGCTTCCCTGCCGGTTGCGCCCCACCGCAGCTGCCAGGCCCTGCCAAGCAGGACATAGGCGGCGACCGCACCGGCAAGGGCCGTTACGCCCGCATGCATGCGCCTCATCCGGCCCTCCCCTTGCGGCAGCCGGCCCGTTGCACGCGCGTCAGCAGCGCCCGCCTTCTCCCCGGATCATCCTAGGCCCGGGGGCCAGCCGACGGCGAGGGCCAGTGGTTCCCCGCGGCCGGAGGTCAGGCCAGGAACCAGGCTCCCGACCCTACGCGTCCATCACGTCGAGATCGTGGAAGCCGGGCCGGAAGCACTGCCCGCACTCGCGCCGGAATCGGAGATAGCCTCATTGGGCTATGAGCTCGAATACGGGGAAGCCCGGCCCGGCCGCCGGGAGGGGGCGGAGGGCGGCGTCGCAGCGGACCAGGAACCGGATCCTGGAGGCGGCCCTCCGGTTGTTCAACGAGCGGGGAACGGCCGCGGCCAGCACCAATATCATCGCGGCGGAGGCGGGCATCAGCCCGGGGAATCTCTACTATCACTTCGGGGACAAGCAAGAAATCATCCGGGTCCTGCACGCACAGTACGCGGCGGCGCATGAGGGCCGCTGGGAGCCGGGCCGGCACGCGAGGGACAACCTGGCCGCGCTCCGCAATAACGTGACCGCGGGCATGGCGCTCGCCTGGGAGTACCGGTTCTTCGAGCGCGAGAGCCTCGCGCTGCTGCAAGCCGATCCCGAACTCCGGGCCCGCTACCAGGAGGTGTACGAGCGCAGGCTCGGGGAGTGGCTTGGCTTCGGGGAACAGCTGGTCGCCCAGGGAATGCTCCGGCCCCCGCGCCCGCCGCGCGGCCTCCGCGATCTTGTCGTGGCGATCTGGCTCGTTGCCACTAGCTGGCTTCAGTTTCTGGACGTCACCGGCGATGCGCAGGACCCCGGGCAGGTAGCGAAGGGAGCCGACCTCGTCATGGTCGTGCTGGACCCGTACCTTACTGATGAGGGGCGCCGGGAGCTGGGGGCATCACAAACCTGACCCGGAAGAGACCGAAGGGGGTCAAGACGGCAGTCCCGGCGGCCGATCACGGCGCAGGGGAAGCGCAGGGGAAGGAAGCGGGCTTGCCCGGCGCCCGCGGCTTCCAGCCGGGCTGGCCGGCAGCGGGTTCGCTGTCATCATGGCGGCCAGCGTCCTCACTGAAGGCGGACGTCCCGACACGTTCGCCACGGACCGGCGGCAGATCACGGCGAAGATCAGGTCGAATGCGCCGGGCACACGCTTCACGGGAACGTCTTCTTCGTGTACTCTCGATCTTAGAGTTAAGACTCTATCTTAAGACAAGTCCCCATCCTGCAGTTCCGCGGACGTCGCTCCAGACCCCTGGTGACACAGTGCGTCATCTAGGGAGAACCCATGAGCGATCTTTGTGCCGGAAGAGTTCTGGCCTGCCCAGCGGCTTCCGGTTTCGTGTTCTCCTCCCCTTCGAATGCCGGCCCTGAGTTCTATGACCTGGGCGGCCGGTTTTCATGGCGGTGAACCAGGCAGATCAGCCGGGCGCACCGGAGCGGGACGAGAAGAGCGCTGTTCCCCAGGGGCAGCATGTGTCCCGGCGGGGCATCCTGAAGGGATTCGGGACGGGGATCCTCACCGTCGTCGTCGTCGGCACCGGCGCGGTCGCCTTCAAGGGCTCTCGCGAGCAGGTCCTCGACTACAGCGCCGGCCACGCCTACGACCCGTGGAAAGACTGGCAGGACAGCCCTGGCCCGCTCGGCATGGTGGCGGCAGCGATCCTGTCGGCCAACCCCCACAACACCCAGCCGTGGATCTTCCGTGTCTCTAGCGACCGCATCGAGCTCTACGCCGACCCGTCCCGGGCGACGGGGGCACTGGACGCTCTCGGCCGGGAGCAGATGGTCGGGCTCGGAGCCGCGCTGGAGAACCTCATTCTCGCCGCAGGACCTCGCGGCTACGCCACGACGGTCACCCTGCTCCCCGACAGCAACGCGGCGCACGTCGCCACCATCGGACTGCACCGCAGCGGCCAGAAGCAAGCCAGCGCCCTGTACCGTGCCATCGGTGACCGGCACAGCAACCGGGGGCCGTATCAGCCCGCCCCGGTAGCCGCCCAAGCCATCGCCCGCCTGACCGCTCAGGCATCGGATCTGCCAGGCCTGGAGCTGCGGTGGTTCACGACGCCGCCGGAACGTGCGGCGCTGGGTGCACTCATGATCGATGCTGCGCAGGCCATCGTGAACGACCAGGGCCAGTCGGTCGACGGGTTCGCCTGGTTCCGTGCCTCGGAAGCCGCCATCGAAAAGCACCGAGACGGGCTGACCGACTGGGGCCAGGATCTGTCTGACCTCATCACCAGCGCCGCGGTTCTGCTGCCGGCCTCCAGCCGCACGGCCGGCGACCAGTTCTGGCTGACCCAGACCAAGACCGTCCACACCAAGACCGCCGCCGCCTACGGGGTGATCACGGTGCGCGACCCGGGCGATGCACTCACCCGCCTGCGGGGGGGGCAGCTCATCGAGCGCCTGCACCTGTCCGCAACCGTCCAGGGACTGGGGTTCCAGCACATGAACCAGATCACCGAGCGCATCGACCGGGAAGCGAGCCTCGGCCAGCCGCCGGCCTTCTCGGACCGCTTCGACGCCCTGCTTGACTCGCCCGGCCGGACCGCACTCGTCAGCTTCCGGATCGGCCACCCCGTCCGCCCCGGCCGGCTCTCGCCCCGCCGTCCCGTGAGCTGGGTCAGCTGATGAGCACGACACCCAGCATGCCCAGCGTCCCGTTGAAGCTTCCGGCGCCCCGCCGGCCGGGCGGAGTACTGTCCGCCGTCCGCAGGGAGTGGCTGGGAGGGCTCGTCAGCCTGCTGGGACTGTATGAGATCGTCCTCGCCCTGAGTGCCCGTCCCTGGATCGCCGGGCTCGGCGTGGTCAGCGGAATCCTGGTGGTGGCCGCTCCCCGGGCCGGCCGGAGGATGCCGCCGGCCGCAGGACTGGGCCTCCTGGTCGCCGGCACCGTACCGTTTGCCGTGGTGACCTGGTGGAGCATCATCATCCCGGTCGTGGCGCTCCTTGCCCTGGCGATTGGCGTGCCGGTCATCGGCCGGCGTTCGCGCCGGGCGGCACCGGAAAGGCGGCAGGAATGACAACCCTGGCGCTGTGGGTGCCGAAAACCTATGCCACCAGGCGATACTTATGAATCACGCCGCCGACGCGGTCACGTCGCTGAACCCGGATCCGGTCAAGGTCGGTGACGTTGTCGGGCAGCCGGCGCAGTGGCGCCGCCTGCTTCAGGGCTCGGTGAGGCCGGTGGGTGTTGTAGAAGTCTTCGTACTCCCGTAGCACGGTCATAAGGTGGCGCTGGTTCCATACCAGAGTCCGGTCGAGCAGTTCGCGGCGGCAGCTGCCGATCCACCGTTCCATGACCGAGTTCATTCGGGGCGCCTGGATGGCGGAGCGGACGATCCTGGTGCCCGCGGCACGGAAGACCTCATCGAACGCGGTGGTGAAGCTGGCGTCCCGGTCATGAATCATGAACTTGACCCGCGTCCCGGCGTCCGCCAGGTCCATGAGCAGGTTCCGGGCCTGCTGCACGACCCACGCCTGGACGGGATGCTCCGTGGCGCCCAGGATCCGGACGCGGCGGGTGCCGTGCTCGATCACGGCAAGGACGTGCACCTGGGCGCCGTTGAGGAGGTCGGCGGTGAAGAAGTCCAGGGCCAAGATCCCCTGCGCCTGCGATCGCAGGAACTCGGCCCACCCTGGACCGTCGCGGCGCGGCGCCGGGTCGATTCCGGCGTTCTTGAGGATCTCCCAGACCGTGGACGGCGCCACGGTGATGCCCAGTCCCGCGAGCTCGCCGTGGATCCGCCGGTAGCCCCAGGGCTCGTTCTCCCGGGCGAGCCCTGGGGCTACCGATCGCACCACGCGGTGCGTGGCCGGCCGCCCGGACCGGCCACGCCGCGACAGACGCCCCCACCGGCGGCGGACGATGTCGCGATACCAGCGCAAGATAGTGCCCGGAGTGACGAGCAGCCGCATCCCGGCCAGCCTCCCGGCCGGCACCGTCTCGGCGAGCAGCGCCAGCCACGCCCGGTCCGGCCACGTCAACCGGGCGCGCGCCTTCGGCCGCTCACGCTCGGCGACAGCGAGCTGATGGCGCAGCATCAAGATCTCGGCGTCCTTCCACCACGACTCCCGGCGCGACAGCCTGAGCAGTGACATGACACGGGACACGACCAGGAAGACCAGCTTCAAGCCCATAAGCCGAAGATCATCCCACCTCCGGCCGAGCCAAGACCGGCCCGGCCGACGCCGAGCCGCTTGACCGAACAGGCCGCGATCCCCAGGGCATCTGCCCAGCTGGCACAGGTTTTCGGCACCCACAGGCCACGCCGAACAGGCCGCCAGGGTGGCTGCTCAGGGAAACCGGGCGGTCACTCCATCCAGTAGGCAATCGAGGCCGAATTCGAACCGTTCGTCCCGGGTCTCCGCCGCATCGGGATCGATGCCTTCGTCAAAGACGCGGACCACGCGTGCGAACATGCCTGAACGATCGAGCCGGTCCCTCCATGCTCGTATGCCAGCAGCAATCTCAGTGTCAGTGAGCCCGGCCCGGGCCTGAGTTTGCTCAACCCGGATCTCCCGGAGCTCATGCAGGACCGATCCGGTGACGAAGGTGTCGATCGCCATCAGGATCTGGAGGCCCGTCCGGGTGTCGAGATCGTGGCCATCCAGAGCTGAAAGGGATCGTTCGATCTGCAAGAGCGCATTCGGCCCGTAGGGCGGCCGCCCGCTCAAGAAGTCCGCAACCCAAGGATGGCGAAGAAGCGCCCGGCGTTTCTGCCTGGCGATCCGCGCCAGATCTTCTCGCCAGTCACCGCTCAGCTCCGCGATCCCGTCCTCGCCTTCCACCGCATCCAGCATGAGATCGAGAAGTTGTTCTTTGTCGGTCACATGCCAGTAGAGGGACATGGCGCCCACGCCAATCTCCTTGGCGATGCGGCGCATATTGACAGCGCTAGCGCCCTCTGAGTCTGCCAGGGCCACCGCAGCCGCGACGATCTCGTCGCGGGAGAGCGCCTTGTCCCGACGCCCGTGCTGGGCCGGGTCTGCTCGCCGGGGTGCGAGTGCGACCGGGGGAGGCCAGAAATCATCGAGGTCTGTCATCTTCCTCTCCTGCCGTCCTAGCTCTCGTACACTGTATTGTATCGTACGTGGTACGGTAACAATAGTACGTTGTACGAGAGGACCGGGGATGAGCGCTGACCTTGCGATAGAAGCCACCGGGCTTGAGAAGTCCTACGGCAAGACCCGCGCCCTGGCCGGCCTTGACCTGGCGGTGCAGACCGGCACCATCCTCGGCGTACTCGGGCCCAACGGGTCTGGCAAGACGACGGCTGTGCGGGTACTGACCACCTTGCTCCGGCCGGACCGGGGCACGGCACGGGTGGCCGGTTATGACGTGGTCAGCCAGGCGACGCAGGTGCGGCGCCGTATCGGCCTGGCGGGGCAGACGGCGGCCCTCGACGAATCCCTGACCGGGTCGGCGAACCTGGTGATGATCGGCCAGCTCTGCCGCCTGCCACGGCACGGCGCTCAGCAGCGGGCCGAAGAACTGCTGTCCCGGTTCGACCTGGCCGATGCCGCGGACCGGGGGGTCAAGACCTATTCGGGCGGCATGCGCCGGAGGCTGGACCTCGCAGCCAGCCTCGTGAGCCGCCCGCCGATACTGTTCCTCGACGAGCCCACCACCGGGCTCGACCCTCGCAGCCGCCTCGTCCTGTGGGACATCATCCGGACCCTGGTGGCCGACGGCACGACCGTTTTCCTCACCACTCAGTACCTGGAAGAAGCTGATCAGCTGGCCGACCGGATCGTCGTCATCGACAAGGGCTCGGTCATCGCCCAGGGATCCTCAGACGAGCTGAAGGCCCAGGCCGGCGGTGACCGCATCGAGGTCACCGTGGCACCGGAGTCCGACCTCGCACGGGCGCGCGAGGTCCTCGCCCGCCACGCCGAGGGCGAGGTCCACACAGACCCGGGACGGCGGGTGGTCGACGCGCCGGTGCCGGCGGGCGCGAGAGCCATCCCGGCCATCGCCGCCGCTATGAGCGCGGCGGGCGTGCTGATGAATGACCTGGGAATGCTCCGCCCCTCGCTCGACGACGTCTTCCTCACCCTCACCGGCCACTCCGCCGACCACGCCCCAGCACCCAGCGAGAAAGCCGAACTCGTATGACATCCACCCTGGCCTCACCGCTCCCCGCCCAGGCCGAGTCCCTGCCCTCCCTGGCCTGGTGGTCATTCCGCAATACCCTCGTGCTGGCCCGCCGCGGCGTCGCCCGCATCATCCGGGAACCCTCGCAGCTCCTCGACGTCACCGTGCAGCCGCTCATCTTCGTCCTGCTCTTCGTCTACGTCTTCGGCTCCGCCATCAAGGTCCCTGGCGGCGGTAACTACCACGAGTACCTCATCGGCGGCATGTTCGGGATGGCCCTGGTCGGGACCGCCCAGGGCACGGCGGTCGGCGTTTCCACCGACATGGCGACCGGCCTCACCGACCGGTTCCGGTCACTGCCCATCGCCCGTTCCGCCGTCCTGGCCGGCCGCGTGATAGCAGACCTCCTCACCGAGGTCATCGCCCTGCTCGTCCTCGTCATCACCGGCCTGGCCGTAGGCTGGCGAATCCATAACGGAGCCGGCGACGCGCTGGCGGCGTTCGGCCTGTGCCTGCTGATCGCGTTCGCCATGACCTGGGCCGGGGCCTGTGCCGGGATGCTGGTGAAGAACCCGGAAGCAGCAGCTGCCATCGGGTTCATATTCTTCCTGCCCCTGGTGTTCGTCTCCAACACGTTCGTCCCCACCCAGGGCATGCCCGCCTGGCTCCGGGTCGTGGCGGACTGGAACCCGGTGAGCGCCGTCGCCTCCTCCTGCCGGGACCTCTTCGGCAACCCGAACCCGTCCTCGACCATCGCGGCCTGGCCGATGCAGCACCCCGAACTGGCCACGGTCCTGTGGTCGATCGGGCTGATCGCCGTGTTCGCCCCCCTCGCCGTCTACTTCTACCGGCGCAAGGCCTTGCGGTAGAGGCGACGGAAGCCGCCCAGCGGCAGTCCGGCAAGACCGGTCACCCGGCCCATGAGCAAGAAACGGAGAATCGCCAATGATCGAAGTTAACGGCATCACCAAGCGTTACCAGGACAAGACGGCTGTAGACGACTTGTCCTTTGAAATCAGGCCGGGCCAGGTCACGGGCTTTCTGGGCCCAAATGGCTCAGGCAAATCCACCACGATGCGGATGATCATGGGCCCCGACGCCCCCGACGGCGGGTCCGTCCAGATCAATGGCCGACGCTACCGAGATATACCGCTTCCCCTCAGCGAGGTCGGGGCACTCTTGGAGGCAAAGGCAATTCACCCTGGCCGGAGCGCATTCAATCACCTATGGTTCCTTGCCCGGTCAAACGACATCCCCCGCTCCCGGGTCACCGAGGTACTGCGGCTTGCCGGCCTGGAGGACGTAGCGAAGAAGCGGGCGGGCAAGTTCTCACTCGGCATGGGCCAGCGCCTTGGCATCGCCGCAGCGCTTCTCGGCGACCCTGGCGTGCTCCTCTTCGACGAGCCCGTCAACGGCCTGGATCCCGAGGGGATTCTCTGGGTGCGCAATCTCCTGAAGAGCCTCGCAGCCGAGGGCCGCACGGTCTTCGTGTCGAGCCATCTCATGAGTGAAATGGCATTGACTGCCGACCAGCTGGTGGTGATCGGACGAGGAAGACTGATCGCGGCAGGTTCCATGGATGACTTCATCGGCAAGAGCCCGGGGCAGTTCATCCGAGTGCGATCACCGAGAGCCGGGGACCTCAATGAGCTGATCGTGCAGCACGGCGGGCATGTCACGGAAGAACCCGACGGCGCCCTTGCCGTGACCGGCCTGCCAGCCTCCACGATCGGTGAGCTGTCGGGCAGGTCGGGGATCTTCCTGCACGAACTGTCGCCGCAGGCAGCCTCACTAGAGGAGGCCTTCATGGAGCTGACCCGTGACAGTGTCGAATACCACGGCTCCGCCGGCCCCGCCCAGCTGGTTACCGCAGCCAGTGCCATCACCTCGTCCCAGGAAGGCAGGAACTGATGACCGTCGCGACCTCCGTTTCACCGCCGAAGGCAGGCCTGCACTACCGGGTCTCCAGCGTGATGGGAGCCGAATGGATCAAGATGCGGTCCGTCCGCTCGACGATCTGGACCCTCACCGCAATGACGGTCATCACCCTCGGCATCGCCATCATCGCAGGTGCGGTGATCCCCGCTCAGTGGCACACGTTCCCTGCCAGCCAGCGAGCTACCTTCGACCCGACCAGCATCAGCCTGCGGGGGCTGCTCTTCGGGCAGCTCGTGATCGGCGTGCTCGGCGTCATGGTCATGAGCGCCGAATACGGGACCGGGACGATCCGGGCGACGCTCGCCGCCATTCCGAACCGGCCGCTCATCGTGGCAGCGAAGGCGGCCGTGTTCGCGATGGTCGCCGCAGTTGCCGGTCAAGTCCTCTCATTCGGGGCGTTCTTCATCGCGCAGGCGTTGCTGTCGAGCCCTGCCCGGCACGCCTCGCTAGGTCAGCCCGGTGTCCTGCGCGCCGTGGTGGGCAGCGGACTGATCATCCCGGTCCTTGGCCTCTTTGCTCTCGGCCTGGCGACCATCATCCGGTACACCGCAGGGGCCATCACCGCTTACGTGGGAACGCTACTCGTCCTCCCCATCACACTCGATGCACTGCCCTCCTCCTTCAGCCACCCGATCCTCAACTGCCTGCCCCTTCAGATCGGCGACACCATGGCTTCTGTCGTCAGCTCCCCGGGAAGTGACTGGACGCTCAGCCCGTGGGCTGGATTCGGCGTGCTCTGCCTCTACGCGCTCGCCGCGCTGGTCATCGGCGCCTGGCTGATGGTTCGCCGCGACGCCTAGCGATGGCGCCTTCGATGCCGCTGTCACCGCGTCCGGCGACCCACGAGGCTCTTCAGGCTCCTGCGTGATCGCATCGATGTCGGCCTTGTCCCGCTCGAAAATAGGATTCGACGGCTGACCTGCGAGTCTTCCGAGCATCAGGCGGCGCGCACATATTCGTTGATCAGGCCGTTGAGGACGGGTTTCGGCGGATCTGCCATGGGTCGAAGTCGGTTATGATCGCCGGGCGAGCGTCGCGTTCCCCGTCGAGGACGCGCTGGCCGATGCCCTGGCGTGGCCCGCTAACATCAACGCGCACGCCTCGCTCGGCCAGGGTGGTGCGAGAAGAACGCGGTGGCCAGGCCGTCGAGCAAGTAGCCAAGCCGGCGTTCGAATACCTGGTCTGGGTCGGATGTCTCGCCGGCGCCCGTCATCGCCTGGGAGAACAGCGGGTATTCGCCGGAGGCGCCGGACCATCCCGGCCACGCGGCTGGGGCGCCCGGGATCGGAAAGCTCGCGCCCGGAGATGCTGACCGCCAGGGTGAAGGCACCCGGCCAGCCGTCCCGCGCCGCCCAGTCGGCGAGCTGGCGGCAGGCTTGGTCCAGCACGAACGAGCCGAGCTTCCCGAGCAGGCCATTTTCCTCGGCGGAGGGAATGAAGTCATCGGGTGGCATGACCGCACCGCTGGGATGGCGCCAGCGCACGAGTGCCTCGACACCGGTCAGCGACCGCGCTTTCAGCGAGAACAGCGGCTGGTAGACCAGGAACAGCTCAGCGTTCTCGATGGCGCGGCATAGCTCGCTGTGCAGCATGCTCTTCTCCGCGGGCGCAATGCGCCGGGTCGTAGACCTGATAGCGGTTGCGCCCGGCTTTTTTCGCGTCGTACATCGCCATGTCCGCGTGGCTGATCAGCCGGTCGGGGCCGGCGGCGGCATCGCTGGTCACGGCGATACCGGCGCTGCAGGTGACGGAGAAGTCCCGTCCGCCCTCGACGTAGGGCACAGCGATCGACCGGATGATCCGGTCGCCGATGAGACGGACGGCGGCGTGACTTTCCAGCTCCCCGCACAGCATCACGAACTCGTCCCCGCCGAGGCGGGCTACCGTGTCACCGCGCCGTGCCAGAGCCGAGAGCCGGCGGCCGGCCTCGGCGAGCACCGAATCGCCGGCGTCGTGGCCGTAGGAATCGTTGATCTCCTTGAAGTTGTCCAGATCGATGAACAGCACCGCCAGCCGTGACGGGTGCCGTTCCATGGCGAGCAGCCCCTGGGACAGGCGGTCCAGCAGCGCGATCCGGTTCGGCAGCCCGGTGAGCGGGTCGTGCAGAGCCTGATGGGCGAGGGCTTGCTCGGCTTTGATCTGTGCGGTCACATCGCGCGAGATGCCGAAGGTGCCGATGATCTGGCCGCTTTCGTCCCGGAGTGGCATTTTCGTGCTCGACACCCAGGCGAGCGCCTGGCCGCCATGGGTTTCCGGCTCCAGCTTCCCGATGATCGGTTCGCCGGTGCGGATGATCTGCTGCTCGTCTTCAAAAGCGGCGCAGGCATGCTCCTCGTTGAAAAAGTCGAAGTCCGTCTTCCCGATCAGCTCGGCCGCGGTATGGTCCGGGGCGCATGCGGCGATCCAGCCTGCGCTGACAAAGAGGAACCGGCTCTGCAGGTCCTTGAAATACACCCGTTCCGCGGTACAGGACAGCAGGTTGCTCATACACGTCAGTTCCAGCTCGCGCAGTGGCCCGCTCTCACCCCGCCCCGGTGGCGGCAGCTCAGCATCGCCCCCCGCCCGGCGCCCCATTCGGTGCGATTTCAGCTGCTCCATCCCCCCGGACAGCAACTTGCCTCCCTGCCGGTATCTCCGCAGCTGACGCCCGCTAAACCAGCTACCGGCCACCGTGGGCCAACGTATCGATGCAGGTCAGAAGACGCGTTCAGCGCCAGGAGGGCCAGGACGCCCGGCGGCTGGTGACGGTGCCGCCGGCCACCTCGATCCGCCGGGTGACCGTCACCTGTGAGTGCCGATAACCTCATCCACGTCACGCGACCAGGCGATATTCGTTGATCAGGCCACCGAGGCGAGTGTCTCTTCGGACGCGGTATCGCTCAAGATCGGCTAGTTCGGGTAGCGGTTTCAGCGGTGCCGCAGAGTCCAGCGACCGGTGAGGCCTGTGCTGGTTGTGGTGGGTCTCGTACTGGTGCATGATCTGCCGCAGGTGGGCCTGGTCCCAGATGAGTGTGCGGTCCAGGAGTTCGCGGCGGCATCCTCCGATCCAGCGTTCGGCGATGGCGTTCATGCGGGGCGCCCGGACGTTGCAGAGCACGGTCCGGATCCCGGCACCGGCGAGGACCTCATTGAACGCGAAGGTGTAGTTCGAGCCGCGGTCGCGGATCATGAACTTGGCCTGGTGCGCCTGCTCGCCGAGGTCCATGATCAAGTTCCGGGCCTGCTGGGCGGTCCATTCCCCGGTTGGATGCAGGGTGACTCCGAGGATGCGGATGCACCTGGTGGTGGAATCAGGAGGAAGACGAACCGCAGGCACATGATCGGTGATCATCACGGCCGGACGGTAAGGAGAGCAACTCTGCTGGTCACAGCCACGGATGAGATTCGCGGCACGCACAGGACAAAGACCAGGTAGACAGACGAAGGAACACGGCTGATCATCATGCCTCACGGCCCTGGCCACTGCTCGCCCATCGCCCCAGGTCACCGAGCTAGGCCGACTTTTGGAACCCGGCAGGATGTCGTCGACCTTGTGGGCTTGACCATGACGCGAACCTCGCGGCTGCTCGGGCACCCCCTCACCGCAGCCGGCGGGCAACAAGCAAATATAGTAAGCTATCTGTTAAGTTATCTGTTCAGACGTCTGAACAGATGGTAGTGTGGAGGCATGAGAGACCAGGGAACTATGCATGCTTCCGTTGTCGCCGGCGAACTGCGCGTTGTCCTGGGCCAGCTCGTTCGCCGCCTGCGAGAGCAGGCGGACGGGAGCGACCTCACCAGGTCGCAGGCATCCGTCCTCGGCCGCATCGATCGCGACGGGCCGACGACGGCGACCGTTCTTGCCCGCGCCGAAGGGCTGCGCCCGCAGTCAATGGGAACCATCGTGGCGGCGCTTGAGGCGGCCGGACTGGTCGCCGGTTCCCCTGATCCCAAGGACGGGCGGAAAACGATCCTGAACCTCACCCAGACCGCCCGGGAACAGTTCCGCACGGGCCGCCTCGCCAGGGAAGACTGGCTCATCCAGGCAATGTCCGCCGCCCTCACGCCATCCGAACTTGATCAGCTCTCCTCAAGCATCGACTTGCTCAGGCGCATAGCCCGTTCGTGATCCGCCGAGCCCGGTACCGGCCCCGGCCATCGGGCCTGCGCCCTTCCCCGTCCTCCTCTGGAGGAAATCACTCGCCGCAGCGGTCTCTCCGCGTGCCCGATTCCGGGCCGGAGCCGCCCGCCGGAAAGGATTCCGCATGACTTTCACCGACCTTGACCCGAAGACCGCCCTCCTCGTGATCGACCTGCAGGGCGGCATCGTCGGCCTGCCGCTCGCCCACCCGGCCGACGACGTGGTCAGCAAGTCGTCGGCCCTCGTCAAAGCGTTCCGCCGGCACGGCCTGCCGATCGTCCTGGTCAACGTCGCAGGCTCACCTCCGGGGCGCACCGACACGGCCTCCGGCGGCGGACAGGCCTTCCGGACGGCTGGACGGATCTGATCCACGAACTTGATCAGCAGCCCGAGGACATCATCGTCACGAAATACGCGCGCAGCGCCTTCTCCGGCACCGGGCTCACGGAACGCCTCCGAGAGCCCGAAGTCACGCAGCTCGTCATCGTCGGCATCGCCACCAGCAGCGGCGTCGAATCGACCGCCAGGCACGCGCACGAGCACGGTTTCCATGTCACTCTCCCCGTCGACGCCATGACCGACCCGGCCCTTGCCTCGCACGAGCACAGCGTCGGCCACGTGTTCCCCCGGATCGCTGAGACCGGAACGACCGACGAGCTCCTCCGCCTCCTTGAGAGAACACCGTGATGACGGCACCCGCAGCTGCCCGGGCACCAACAGCCTCCCCGGGAGGGGTCCGTAAGCCATTCGGCTGGCGGTTCATCAGCCCGCTGCTTATCGGGTCCAGCCTCAACCCGATCAACAGCTCGATGATCGCGACCGGCCTCGTGGGCATCGGGCTGGACTTCCACAAGGGCCCGGGGACAACCGCATCCCTCATCTCAGTCCTGTACCTGTGCAGCGCCGTCATGCAGCCCACGATGGGCAAGCTCTCCACGATCTTCGGGGCGCGCCGCATCTTCCTGACCGGCGTGACGATCCTCCTCATCGCGGGAATCATCGGAGCCGCTGCCCCCGCCTTCGGATTCCTCCTCCTGTCCCGGGCCCTGATCGGTGTCGGGACATCGGCGGCCTACCCGACGGCCATGGCGCTGGTCAGGAAACGCGCCGACGAACTGAAAACAGGCGTCCCCGGCCGCGTCCTCGGGAACTTCTCCATCGCCTCCCAGGTCACAACCGTCATCGGCCTGCCACTCGGCGGCGTCCTCGCCGGCGCGTTCGGCTGGCGGGCGATCTTCTTCATCAACGTCCCCCTCGCCCTCATCACCCTGGTCTTCGCCTTCTCCGGAGTCGCCAAGGACGCACCAGCTGCCCGGGAGGGACGCGACTCCCTCTTCACCACCCTCGATATCCCCGGCATCGTCTTGTTCGCCGTCACCATCACCAGCCTGCTGCTGTTCCTGTCCAGCCTCGCGGCTCCGGCCTGGTGGCTTCTTCCCGTCGCGGTCACCGCCGGCACAGCGCTCATCGTCTGGGAGCGGCGCACGCGCCGGCCGCTGATCGACATCAGGATGCTCGGACGGAACAAGCAGCTGCTGCGCACCTACCTTCGCCAGGCCATCGTCTCGCTCGGCATCTACACCGCCCTCTACGGCACCAGCCAGTGGATGGAAGGAGCGGCGCACTACACGGCGTCCCAGGTCGGGCTGATCCTCCTCCCGCTCTCGGCCATCAGCATCATCGTCGCCCGGCTCGTGTCCGGCCGCGGCTGGGTTCGGTGGCCACTTATCCTCACCGGCGCCTCCTTCATCCTGACCGGCGCCGTGATGGTCTTCACCACCCACTCCTCGAACGTCCTGGTCCTCCTCGGCATGTCACTGCTGTTCGGCTTCGCGAACGGGTTCAGCGGCTTCGCGAACCAGGCTGCCCTCTACGTGCAGAGCCCCGCCGACGAGATCGCCGTCGCATCCGGCCTCTACCGCACCTTCGCCTACTTCGGCGCGATCTTCTCCTCCAGCCTGATCGGCATCGCCTTCGGCTCCGCGGCCACCGACAGGGGATTCCACATCGTCGCCTACGTCATCGGCGGCATCGGCGTGACCGTCTTGCTCATGACGATCCTCGACAGGAAGATCCCCACCCGCACCGGCACGTGAGGGCGTGTCAACTTAACGGCACAGCCATTGAAGTTACAGTCCCCTTCGGTCTAGTAAGGATGGAACGGAGCCGGCCGTTCCATCCTTACTAGACCCGCCGGCAGCCAACCTTGGCCTTGTAGGCCCACCACTTTGGGGTGGTGGTCGCGCACAGGCCCGCGGCGCCGAGGGCGATGAGCACGTCAAGCCGCTGGAAGCGGAGCAGTTCGCGCCGCTCGCCGTCGTCGCGGCAGGGCACCCGGGACTTGGTGAGCGCCGAGTGCAGGTAGACCACGTGCGGCATGACCGTGGCTCCGATGATGCCCACGGCCAGCAGCAGGTACGCAGGTCCGCCGAGCCCCGGCACCAGGCCGCTGGCCATGCCGGCGCCGCTTGGGTGCACCGCGGCCAGGTCGTAGGCGAACCCGAGCAGGACGATGCCGAGCAGCCCGATGATGGCGAGCTCGAACCTGCGGTAGCCGCGCTGTTCCAGCGCCAGGATGGCGAACGCGGCGACGGCGGTGATCAGCCCGGCGATCAGCAGCGGCGTGCGGAACAGCAGGTTCAGGCCGATGGCGGCGCCGATGAACTCGGCCATGTCGGTGGCCATCGCGACCAGCTCGGCTTGCACCCACAGGCCGCGGGATACCGCGCGCGGCAGTTGCTCGCGGCAGAGCTCCGGCAGGTCCTTGCCGGTGGCCACGCCGATCTTGGCCGACAGGTACTGCACCAGCATGGCCACCAGGTTGGCGGCCAGGACGACCCAGGCGAGGCTGTAGGCGAAGGCCGCCCCGGCCGAGAAGTTGGTCGCGAAGTTGCCCGGGTCGACGTAGGCGATCGCGGCCACGGGCAGGTCGAACCGGTACGACAGGGACTGGAAGCGGGCTGCCTCCGCGGTGCCGTTGTGGAATCCGTAGTGCGAGTTCGTCGTGGCCGTGACCGTCGCGCCCCCGGCCGTGACGATCGAGCCCTCGGTGATCTCGGTGACCGTGACGGTGGCCGGTGCGAGGCTGCCGGCCGCGAAGTCGGTCTTCATGAGGTCGTCGACGTAGGTCTGCGATGCGGTGATCTGCTCGACGACCTGCCGGGTCCCCGGTGGCCCGTAGATGCGTAGCTCTCCGGGGATGCGCTGCTGCAGGCGTCGGCCGAGGATCCCGTGGAGGCCGGCGGTGTGGTCGATGTGCAGGTGGCTCAGGATGACCGCCCCGACCTTTGCGAGGTTCACGCCGACCTTCGCGAGCTGGTCGGCGGCACCGTCGCCGCTGTCGACCAGCAGGGCACCGAACCCGTGCTGCATTAGGAGGTTCGCCGGCTGGGCGCGGTGGCTGCTGGCGATGGGGCCGCCCATCGTGCCGAGGGTCGTCCAGGTGCTGGCCCGTTGGAGGCCGTTGCTGTCCACGAGCCGGGCCACGGGGGCCGGTGCGGTCGAGGCGCGGTTGACCTGGCCGACCTCGGTCAGGGGTCCTTCGGTCTCCGGGCGCTCGTCGCGGTGGTCCGCCGGTTCATGGGTGGTGCTCACCGCGTGTCCTTCACTGGTGCTCGGTGCTGCGGAGGAGGTCCATGACCAGGCTGTCGAGGACGGTGGAGAGCGTGTAGCGGGCGAGGTCACGAAAGCCGATCGTCGTGTGGTCCATGCCCTCGCTCAGGCCGCCACCTGGACGGTTGAGGACGATCACCCGGCGGCCCGGCAGGTGGGGGAGCAGCGGGGCGAAGGGGAAGCCGTCCCCGGTGTTGCCCGGTACGACCAGCACCGGCGGCCCGGAGCCGACCTCGGTGACGCGGACCCGCAACCCCAGGCGGGGCAGCGCGACCGGGTGGTGAGCCGGCTCGAGCCCGTAGTAGCCGTACAGCCGCCGCTCGGCCTGCCGGGCCGCGATGACGCGGCGATCGTCCTGGTCGAGGGGGACTGCCCGCGAGCGGCGGCCCGTCCACGTCGAGCTCACGGCACCACTCCCCCGGCATAGCCCGCCGCGGCGTCTCAGGTGACTAGCGCCGCAGAGCCGGGCTTCGCGCGACGCGTCGTGTGAAGCCCGGCTCTACCCGGATCCTGCTGCGCGGATATGTGCCGCTCTACCGCGTCCGCCATGCCTTTCGGCGGAAGATTTAAACGGTGACGGGATCGGGATCGGATAGGCCCAGGCGCCCGGCGCTGCCGGCGAAACGTATGCAACAGCTAGATACACCTTAACACCTAAGGTGTTTAGGTGAATGCGGAGTGGACTGCCGGGTCAGCGTGCGTGCCAGGGCGCTCAGCTTTGCCTGGTGTACACCCACACGCCGGCGATGCTCATCGCCGCGCCCGGCGTGGCCTGACGGCCGGAGTTGCAGCCGCATCGGCCGTCTGGATAGCTGCCGCCGACCCCGACGTCGCGGTACACCTTGTCACCTAAGGTGTTTGGGTGTAGAGGCCGCTCTGCGGTACGGTGCCGTTAGCCTGGTAATACGCTGAATTCCGGCTCGTGCGCATCGCCTCCGCCGGGGCCGCCCATGATGCCGGGAAGCCGGTCGAGGAGGAGGCAGGATGGCCCGGTTCGGTGACCTCGAGGCGGCGATCATGGATGTGGTCTGGGCCGTTGGGGAGCCGGTACGGGTCCGGGAGGTCTCCGACCAGCTGAACCAGGAACGCACGCTGGCCTTCAACACGGTGCAGACCGTGATGGAAAACCTCTACCACAAGGGCTGGCTGAACCGGGCCAAGACCGGCCGCGCCTACTGGTATGAACCGGTCCGGTCCCGCGATGATTACGTCACCCAGCTGCTGAACGAAGCGCTGTCGGTCGCCCCGGACCCGGCGGCGACCCTGGTCCGGCTGGTCGGCGGGATGGAGCCAGCGGAAATCGCATCGCTGCGCGCCGCGCTGGATGCGGCCACCAGCGAGGAGACGCCGCATTGAGGGACACGATCGTCGTCCTGCTGCTGCTGTACGCGGCCGTCGTAGCGGCAGCCGGTTCCCGGTGGCTGCCCCGGGCGTCCTGGCCGCTGCGCGCACCCCGGGCGGCGATCGCGGCCTGGCAGGCGGCCACACTGTCGATGATCGCCTCTGTCGTGGCCGCCGGTGCGATCCTGGCCGTTCCGTGCCTGCGGATCAGCACCGACCCGGCCATTCTGCGGGCCTGCCTGTCTTTGATGCGGGCGCAGTACGCGACCCCGCAGGGCACGCTGGCGGCTGGCACCGGGTCAGTGCTCGTTGTGGCTGTGCTGGGCCGGATTACCTGGTGCACGGGCATGGCGATGGTCCGCGCGCGGCGCCGCCGGGCACGCCATGACGACGTGCTGGCCATGGTCGGCCGCCCCGGCCCGGCGGGCGTATGGCTGATCGGCGACGAGCATCCCGCCATCTACTGCCTGCCCGGCCGCCGCCGGATTGTGATGACCACCGGGGCGCTGCGCTGTCTCGATGCCCGGCAGCTGGAGGCGGTCCTGGCTCATGAGCGCGCTCACCTGTCCGGTCGGCACCATCTCGTGCTGACGTTCGCCAGTGCGCTGCAGGAGGCGTTCCCCGCGGTGGGATTCTTCGCCGTCGCGGCGCGGCACATCGGTGAACTGATCGAAGTGGCCGCCGATGATGCCGCCATCCGCCGCGAGCACCGGCTCACCCTGGCCGGGGCGCTGCTCGCGGTGGCCACCGCTGGGGTCCCCGCGGGGGCTCTCGGAGCCGGCGGAACCGCCGCCGCGCAGCGCGTCCGGCGCCTCATCGACCCGCCCGGCACGCCAAGCCCGGCCCGGCGGGCGCTCACGTCCGCCACCCTGGGCGCCGTCTCCATCGTGGCGCTGGCCGCACCGGCGCTGGCCCTGATCACCATCACCCACTGCCCGCCGGGCCCCTACGTCCCCGGCTGGTAACCGGTAGCGGGCTACGGCGCATGTGAGAGAGGCGTGGCTCTCAGTCATCCTTGCCGGGGCGTAACTCCGGGCGGTGTTGCCTGTCCGCGGTAATAGCGTGCAGTCCATGATCAGCGCCCCGCCGGGCAGCAGAACGATGGGTTTCTCCCCCGGTGATGGCATGGGTTCGTGAAGCCGCTGGGCCGGCGGCCCGCGTCCGGGGTGTGGACCTTCGGGTTCAAGCGCGCCGAGGTGCTGTCGGCTCAGGCCAACGGCATCACGCTGCTGGTCATCAGCGCCCTGATCGCCTTCGAGGCGATCAGTCGCCTGATCCATCCCCGGCCGGTTACCGGCGGCATCGTCGTGACCGTCGCGGCCGTCGGCGTGGCCGTGAACGTGGCCGCCATTTCGTCCCGTCCGACGGGCAGCGCAAGTCCGTGCTGCTCGCGTGGTCCAGCAGGCGGTGGAAGTCCTGCCGGGCCTGTTCCATCTCTTCCCCGATCGCGGACCGGGTCCTGGTCGTCAGGGCATCTGGGACCTTCCGTGCTCCGTACTTGGGCCGCTACGGTCTGCGGTTTCATGCCGTAGTCGCATGCCGGTACCTGCTGATGGCGGCGGGAATGGTGACGGCCAAAATGCCGGCGAGCCAGGCGAGCGTTTCGATTACTGGCCGGGCGGTGGGACCGCCCAGGCACAGGGCGCGCAGCGCGCCGGCCATGCCGGTGACCGGGTTGGCTCTGGCGAAGGCCTGCAGCCAGCCGGGCATGGTGGCGACCGGGACCAGCGTGGAGCTGGTGAAGGTCAGGATGATGATCGGGAACAGGCCGGCCAGCCCGGCGGCTTCGGGGTTGCGGACCAGTAGCCCGAGCAGCATGTTGAGCCACGAGAACACGGTCCCCGCCGCGACCGCAAGGGCCGCGGCGGTGAGCGCGGCGCCCGGCCCGGCGTGGAACCGGAACCCGATCGCCGAGCCGGCGCCGGCCATCAGAACGACGACGCCCAGGTTGCGGACGGCGTCGGCGGCGACCCGGCCAGCCAGGACCGCCGTACCGGTGATGGGCAAGGACCGGAATCGGTCGATCATGCCGCTGGCCAGGTCCTCGGCGACGGCGACGCCGGTCTGGGAGGCGCCGAACCCGATGGCCAGCACGACGATCCCGGGAAGCAGGTAGTCGATGTAGGTCACTCCGGGCACATGGACCGCCCCGCCGAACGCGTAGGTGAAGAGCAGCACGAGCAGCACCGGCTGGATGGTCGCCAGGGCGATAAGGGTGGGGACCCGTGTCATCCGCCGCAGGTTCCGCGCGGTGATGGTGCCGGTGCTGGTGAGCACCGAGGCGGGCGCTCGCTGCGGGGCAGGGGCGGCGGCCGTGATCACGGGGACCTTCTTTTCGCCGGGCCCGCGCCGCCGGGGCTGCCCGCTGAGCGGCTGCCAGCAGGCTCGGGGAGAGCTGTGCCGGGGCCGGGCTGGCGGGTGAGGGCCAGGAAAGCCTCCTCCAGAGTCGGCCGGCGCAGGGCCACCTCGGCGACCGGCAAGTTAGATGCCGCCAGCCTCGCGGCCAGCTCGGGGAGGATGGCAGGGCCGTCCGCCACCGGCACGACGACCCGCCCGGTGACGCCGTCGACCACGGACGGCCCGGCGCCGAGGCCGGCCAGCGCCCGGGCGACCGGTCCCGGATCGTCACCGGGCGGGACGGTGACTTCCAGGCGGTCCCCGCCGGAGCGGGCCTTGATCTGGCTGGGTGTCCCGCTGGCGATGAGGCGGCCGTGGCCGAGGACCACAATGCTGGTGGCGAGCCGGTCGGCTTCTTCCAGGTACTGGGTGGTCAGTAGCAGGCTGGTGCCCTGGGCGGTCAGCTCGCCGAGTAGCTGCCACAAGGCGAGGCGCCCTTCCGGGTCGAGCCCGGTGGCCGGCTCGTCCAGGAACAGCACGAGCGGGGCGGCGACCAGCCCGGCCGCGACATCCAGCCGGCGGCGCATCCCGCCGGAATAGGTGCGGGCCTGCCGGTCAGCCGCCTCGATCAGGCCGAGTCTGTTCAGCAGCTCACCGGCGCGGCAGTGGGCTGCGCGGCAGCCCAGCCCGTGCAGCCGCCCGATCATGACCAGATTCTCCCGGCCGGTGAGGAACGGGTCCACCGCCGCGTACTGGCCGGACAGGCCGATCAGTCTCCGCACGCTGGCCGCCTGTGCCACGACGTCGAGGCCCGCGACCCGTGCCTGCCCGCTGTCGGGCGCGAGCAGGGTGGCCAGGATCCGGACCGCGGTGGGCTTGCCGACGCCGGTGCGTATCTTGTGCCACCTGATCAGCGGAAACCGATAGCCGTACTACCCGTGAAGGCGGCAGGTGGGTGGTTACTGTTCCTGGGGTGTCGCGGTCGGCGATGTCGGACTGGCCAGCGGACCTATTCAGGTGACCCTGGACGATGCGGCCGCGTTGGAGCGCATAGCGGAGCGGCCGCGGCGGCGCGGGTGATGGCCGCGACCGGCAGGGACGTGCTGTGGGCGGGCCAGGCAAGAACGAGGGCGACCGGCGGGAGGTCCGCCACCGGAACGACGGTCAGGTCATCGCGCAACGGCCGGGTCAGTACCCGGGGCAGCACGGCGACCATGCGTCCCAGGGTGATCAGGTGCATCAGTTCGCTGATGCTCTTCATTGCGCCCGGATCGGCGGGCTTCCTGTGCAGGGTTCCCCCGCCAGGTCGGCCATCTGCAGGTTCGTCCGTTGCGCAAGCGGATGAGACGCCAACAGCACGGCGACAGGTGCTTCGACCGTCGGCCCGGCGACGAGGGGCACCTCCTACCGCCTGCTTGTGTGCTCGCGCTTGCCCCGACGGGGTCTGGCGCGCGAGCACATGCGCCCGGGGCGGTCTGGGCAGCGGCATGCGCTGAATTGAAGGCGCCCGGTCAACCGCAAGCACGCGGTCAGCGCCGTGCGATAATACGCTGAGCAATTCTTAGCGGCTTCTTGGTAAGCTGGCCGTGACCGGGCCGGGCAGCAGCCGGTCGGCTTCCCTGATCTCTCTGAACTGCCTCCGGTATACCCGCACGAACTGCCTCTGGTGCGTCCGCAGCGTCTGGCCGTCTAGTGGCAGCCTGTACCACAGGCCCGATGGCGGGCCCAGGCGAGTGGACCGCGGCAGCATCGGGATCACCCCGCGTACTTTCTTGTCGCTTGGGCTGGCGTCTAGTACTAGCATCCGGCCGGATGTCACCACGAAGATCCGGTGGCAGTTCCCGCCGGTCAGATGCATTATCACCCCGGCCGCAGTCGACCATACCAAGCCGACCACGACACCGATGAGCATAAGTTCAAGGAACCCCAGGCCGGAGATCAGCCCTGCTACCACGCCCGCCGCAACGGCAGGAGTCAGGCTGTTGGCCGCTATCAAAAGGGACGGATGCGCCGTCTGAGCGCTGAATATCGCCTGGACCTGCTCGCCTTCGAGGAGATACGGTCTGGCGAGGTTAAACATGGAGTCGCGAGCCTTCATGCGGCATCCTCCCGCGCACGACAAAGACCGGCAGTTCATCGCCCCTCGCTGGCGACAAGACGATCGCTTGGCGAGATATGGCGGGCTCCTGTCGCATTTTGTCACGCTATGAATCCTGTTGCGGGCACTTCCGCCGGTTTACCGTAAGCGCTATACGACGCGGGCGAGGGCTTGCGGATCACGCAGAGGAGCTCGTCGTGGGCGTCGCCGAAATGGCCGCCGCTCAGCCGGGAAATGGCCGCGCAGGTCATGCGGACGGACGACGCGAGCGCGGCCGGCTCGTCGGGGAGGGGCAGATCGCTGGCGCGGGCGGCGATGACAAAGCCCCGCATCAGGGCGCAGGAGGCGATGCCCTCGTCGCTGACGGCTTTCTCGTAGAGCGGGCGGAACGGGCCGGGAACGCCGGGCCGGAACCGGGTCCGCACTGGTTCAAGCCCACGTTCGTCCTCGATGACAGCGCGCTGCCCCGGTACCCTCACCGGGCTCATCGCTGGACAGCAACATCTCTGGGATCGTCGACGCTGGCCAACATGGTCACACGATCCGTCGTGGCCGGCACCCAGCTTTCGCCGGAGATCGGCACGAATCACGCTGCCGCCGATATCGTGGTGCCACTGCCGAGATCGACCCGCAAGGTGACTGCCGTATTTAGCAGCGATGAATGTCTCAACTCCGTAACGGAGTTGCCCGCAACGTTGCGCATCCTGTGCCGCCTGACCAGCGGAAACCGGCAATCGCGCCCCCGGCAGCCCCTGAGCTGACAGCAACGCCGTTCTGTTCTTACCGTCGGCAGGGAACCTGGCTATATTAAGCACTGCCGGAGTGTTATCACGCGGCGCGGCAAGAAGACCACAGGCAGCGAGCACGAGAACCGCCCTATTGAAGCGTGGTTGCTGGGGCACAGCGTCCTTGGTGATTGAGGCACGCAGATCTGGTCGATCTGCCGTTCCATGCTCGGCGGCGCGCTGGCGCGGCGACGGGCGCCGCGTATCGTGACAGTCGTGAGTACCGGCTGGACCTGCTTCTGGCAATTGACGAGGAGCGCGGGCAATCGCGGTTCGCTGACCCGGATACGGGCTGCTTCAGTCGGTCCGCATCCCGCTGATCGTCGTAGCGGCGAAGGCAGACATAGCATGCTCGCTCGCAGGCGGGCAGGCGCAGGGCAAGGGCTGCTGCGCGGCATTCCCGATGCCTGCCTGCATCGCATCGGGCAGTGCGGCTTCGTCTCCATCGAAGGAGGCCTGGCCTGAGCGAGGAAACGCTGGTCGGACGGGACGCGGAGCTTCAGGAGCTGCGTGACGCGGCGCTCCGCGCGGCGGCCTGGCGGCATGGCTGGGTCGGGCTGATCGGCGGCGAGCCCGGCATCGGCAAGACCCGACTCGCGGCTGAGTGCGCTGACGGGCTGGCGCGGGACGGATTCGGCTGCGCGTGGGTGAGCTGCCCAGAGGATGATGCCGTGCCCCCGTTCTGGGTCTGGGACCAGCTGCTGTGCCAGCTTGACGCTGGTGGCGCACTGCGTGCGGGAGCCGACGAGAGCGATCCCGCACTGGCCAGGTTCCTGCTGTTCGACACCATAACTGCGGGGATCCGCCAGGCGGCCGGGGGCCGCCCGCTCCTGCTCGTCATCGACGACCTGCACTGGGCCGATCAGGGCTCCATACGCTTGCTGGCCGCGATCCGGAGTGCGCTTGCCACCTTGCCCGCCGTCATCTTGGGTACCTACCGTGACACCGAACCGATCGCGGCCGCACTGTCCGCCGATGTCGGCCCGGAACGCACTTTCATACTCGGCGGGCTGGCTCCCGGCGAGCTGGGCGCCTCGGTGCGTATGGCCACCGGTTCTGACGTCCCCGACGCCCTGCTGGCCGGGCTGCACGCCCGCACCGCTGGTAATCCGTTCTTCGCGGCGGAGGTAGTCAGGTTTCTCCGCGCCGAAGGCCGGCTTTACACCTCTGCCCAGCTTCCGGCCGGGCTGCTGCCGGACACCGTCCGGGCGGTGCTGGAGCGGCGACTGGCACGGCTGCCCGCCCAGGTAACCGAGCTTTTGCGGGCCGCCGCGCTGCTGGGTGACGAGCTCGATCCGCCGTTGCTGGCGGAGGTAACTGGCGAGCCGCTCACTGTGGTCGCGGCAGCGCTGGCGACAGCCCAGGCAGTCCGGGTGACGGGCCCCGCTCGGTTTGCCCACCCGCTGGTCAGGGAAGTGCTGCAGGCCCGGCTCGGACCCGTCGACCGGCTGCGCTGGCACACCCGGATCGGCGAGCTTCTTGCCCGGCGCTACCGGGCGGGCACCGCCGACCCGGCCGCTGCCGCCCGGCACCTGGTAGCCGCCGCGGAGCTGGGGGGACAGGCGGGGCCGGCGGTGGAGTTTGCCCGGCTCGCCGCGGCCGACGCGGTGCGTAGGACCGGTTACGAGGACGCGGCGCGTCTCCTGACCAATGCGCTGCCGCTGGCAAGCACCGGCAGCGACCGGAGCGTGCTGCTGTGCGAGCTAGGCGAGGCAGCGGTGGCTGCCGGAGATCAGGACCGGGCCCGCAAGGCATACGCCGAAGCCGCCGAACTGGCCCGCCGGACGGCCCGGCCGGAGCTGCTCGCCGCCGCCGCTTTGGGCATGACGGGCGGGCGCGGCGGATTCGAGATCGACTTGTGCGACCCGGACCGGGTGACCGTGCTCACCGAGGCGCTGCGGGCGCAGCCGCAGGGCGACTCGGCAGCCCGGACGGGCCTGCTCGGGCGGCTTTCGCTGGCCCTGGCGTTTACCGAGGCGGCGGCAGAGCAGCGGGAATCTCTCAGCGCCGAGGCGGTGGCTATGGCGCGGAGGCTGGGCGACTCCGCGGTCCTGGCCGCCGCGCTGGCCGCCAGATGCGACGCCGTGTCAGACCCGGATCACGTTGCCGAACGGCGCGCTGCGGCGGCGGAGATCATCAAGCTGGCCCGGGCCGGAGGCGACCGGACCGGCGAGATGCTCGGACGGCGGCTGCTTGTTGTCGCGCTCGCTCAAGCCGCCGACTGGCCCGCGGCCGACGCCGAGATTTCCGCCTACGACCGGCAAGCCAGACAGCTGGCCCAGCCGCGGCTGGTCTGGTACGTCCCGCTCTGGCGCGGCGCCCGGGCGCTCATGGACGGTGACCACGCGCAAGCTGAGGCGTATGCGAACGAGCTCGATGATCTGGCCGGATGCTCGGGTGGCAGTAACGCCCGGCTGCTCACGCTGGTCCAGCGGTACGTCCGTCTGATGAGCGAGGACCGGGCCGACGAACTGGCCGGTGACTTCGCCGCGATAGTAGCGCTGCTCCCCGACGATCCCGCGATAGCGGTCTGCGCGCGTGCGTTCTTCAACGCCCACCGGGGACAGCTTGCGCAGGCACGCGCCGACCTGGACCGGGTGGCGGCCGGGGAAGTGCCCCGCGACGGGGAGTGGCTGGCCAAGTACGTGCAGGCGGCGGTCGCCGCGGTGCTAGCGGATCACCGCACGGCGGCCGAGCTTGCCTACCGGGTGCTGACGCCCTACGCGAGGCAGTGCGCGATTGAAGGCATCTTGGCAGGCAGTTGGGGCTCGGTGGCCGCGCATCTGGGGCTTCTTGCCCGCTACCTGGGGCGGGCAGGGGAATCCGGCGCGCATTTCGCGATGGCCGCCGAGTTGGACGCGGCGGCCGGCGCGGCGCTGGCAGCCCGGACGCGGAAATGGGCAGGCGCCGACGACCTCGCACCGGACGGCACGGCAGTCTTCCACCTCGAAGGGAAGGTCTGGACTCTTCGCTACGCTGGCCGGACCGTCAGGCTGCCGGACAGCAAAGGGCTACGCGACCTGGCGGTGCTGATAACCCGCCCGGGCGAGCGTACCCACGTCAGCGAGCTGGTCGGCGTCACCGGGCTCCCAGGGTCCGACCTCGGCCCGGTCGCCGACCGGCGGGCACTGGCGGCCTACCGAGAGCGGCTGCGCCGGATCGACGCCGAGCTCGACCCGCTCGGCGAGGGCTCCCCCGAGGCCGGGGCGGTCCAGCGCGAACGGGACGCGCTGCTGGCTGAGCTGTCCGCCGCGGCCGGGCTCGGCGGCGGGCCCCGGACGGCAGGATCACCAGCCGAGCGGATGCGCAAGGCGGTGACCTACCGCATCCGCCATGCGATCTCGCAGGTCGCCTGCGTACACCCGGAGCTCGGCCGGCACCTGCGCGCCTCGGTACGCACCGGCACTTGGTGCGGCTATTCACCCGAGCAGCCCGTCGACTGGCATCGCTAGCCGCGAACTAGCGCCCTAAGGGTGTAAGCGCAAGCGAGAACAAGTCAGGAGACAAAGTCATGAGCAGGCTCTTTATCGCGGCGCTGCAGGTGTCGCTGGACGGCTACCTGCAGGGCGCCAACGGCGAGGTCGACTGGGTCGACGCGTGGGATGACGCGCTAGGCCTGGTCCCCGGCGCCGACGCCGCCCTTCTCGGCGGCGGCATGTACCCAGGCTACGAAATGCTCTGGGGATCGATCGCCGCCGACCCGCGAAGCGGTGCCGCGATGCTGGGGCGCGAGGTAACCGAGGGCGAAGCCGACTACGCGCTGTGGACGCAGCGCACCCCGCACTACGTCCTGTCCGCCACTCTGGAGAAGGTCAGCTGGGAAAGGGCTCACCTGGTGCGTAACGTCAGCGAGCTGCGTCCGCTGAAGGAGCAGCCCGGCGGGCCTGTCTACGTCATTGGCGGCGCCGCGCTCGTGGCCAGCCTGCTGAACGAGGGTCTCATCGACGACGTCCGGCTGATCGTGCACCCAGTCATCCTCGGCGGCGGCAAGTCGCCGTTCGCCGGCGTGAAGGAACCGCAGACGCTCCAGCTCGCGCAGACCAGCACCGGCCGGAACGGCCGGGTCATTTTGGTGTACCGGGTTTGAAATGTCTTATACGGAAAGCCTGGGCGACTTCCTTGCCCACACCCGCAACCTGATCCTGGCGGGCACCCGTGCGGATGGCCGCCCGCACCTCAGTCCCAACTGGTTCTGCTGGGATGGTGAGCGCTTCTATGTATCGACGACGCGTGACCGGGTGAAGTACGCGCTCTTCCGCCGGGACCCCAGGGCCCAACTGCTGTTCGACGACCCGGCGGGGCTCCGGGCGGTCCTCCTCCCGGCCACCGTCGAGATCCGGGAGGGCCTCGCGGCCGAGTTGCCGCGCTTTCGCGCCATCCGCGAGAAGTACGGCATGAGGGCGCTAGACGATTCCGAGCACCTGCAGTCGCTGATAGCCGAGGGGCGGGTGCTGCTCGCCATTACCCCCGACGCTCCCTCATCCACCTGGACCTCCTGGGGCCTTGGTGCCGATGTGGCCTGAGACCGCGCTGGCGCGCTGCAGTGGAGCGCGCCAGCGCGGACGCTACTGGCTGGCGATCGCCAAGCCCTGCCGCCGCCGGAGACCTGCGACCACTTCTCCGGAACTGGCCGCTATGACGCGGCCCTGGGCGTTGGGCGGTCGATTTCCCTGTCACGCTACGTCATGTCCGTAACCGACGAGAGGGGTTGGGCGGCGCGCCAACGGCGACTGATGACGGCGACTGGGCCCCGGCGGCAATGAATGTCGCAATTCAGTAACGGGCTTCCCGGCGCCGTTCGGGCCGAGTAGCCCCAGCACCCCGCCGGCG
>Ga0116134_1000232_pt1 | contig 29656 bp, 21 predicted proteins | sample June2015DPH_19_5_FD_89737 | JGI IMG/M metagenome (GOLD analysis project Ga0116134, IMG submission 89737) | Peatland microbial communities from SPRUCE experiment site at the Marcell Experimental Forest, Minnesota, USA - June2015DPH_19_40 | ecosystem: Environmental > Terrestrial > Soil > Wetlands... | reverse complement strand
GCCGGTACCTGGGCATCGAGCAGCAGTCGGTGCCAGACGCACCCGGGCAGCTGGGTGTCGAACGTCTGGCCGGGCACCCCGGCCGGAGGGCTGCCTGCCGCGCTCGCCGGGGCGATCCCGGCGAAGTCCACCGGGGTGGTGAGCGAGCCGGCGAGCTCGAAGCGGCATTCGGTGTAGACCTCCAGGGGCACCCACCGGTCGCCGAAGTCGTACCAGGCACCGTCGCCCGCCCGCACCAGGGCCTTGCCGTCCCAGCGCCGCAGCGGCAGGAAGTCGGGCTGGGGCTCCAGCGCACCGCTGGTGGCATCGAGGCTGAAGGCCACCACCTGCTGGCCTTCGGCGTCGGCGATGTAAAGCATCGGCGGGGGCAGTGGCCCGGTGGCTGGCGGGGCGACCAGGTAGGCGAAGTCAAGGCCGAGGAGCGAGTACTGCTGTGGCGTATCGGTCGGGTCGGCCGCGTCGATGACTTCGATGGCCCCGGCCAGGGAGGTCGACCACCGGGGCCCGCCCGGGTCGAAGAGGTGCACGACCGAGTAGCCACGGGCCGGATCCGAGTCGAGAATAAGGGCCGACCCGGCGCTCGGCCCGGGCTCGATGCTGACGGCGTCGATCGGGCCGAGCGGGGACCCGGCGTACAGAGGGCTGCCCGAGGGGGACGCCGGGCCGGTGAAACGCTCCGCCGGGCCGCCGGCGGCCGGGCCGAAGGGGCCCTCCGTCGTGGTGGTGTGGCCGCGGAGACGGAAGTGCTCGTCAAGCTGGAAGTAGGCGGCGTTCTGGCGGTCCAGCACCAGCAGCCCGCCGTCGGGCGTGTCGGCCAGGTCGAAGGGGGCGAAGGGCGCGGGCCAGATGAGGCGCATCGGCGCACCGCCGGCCTGCAGGTCGAAGAGCAGCAGGCCCCGCTCGTCAGCGGCCACGTACCCGGCGGCCAGGAAGTGATGGGTCGTCACGGCCAGGCCGGCCAGCGCCAGATCGGCCGGCGGTGGCGGCGGGCACGCGGCGAAGACCGACGGCCCGGCGTCGGCGCACGACGCGCTGAGCTGGGCCGCGGACCACCACAGGGCCGAGACGCCGTCGTCCGTCGGCCGCCAGCGGATGCTGGCCTGGTCGTCGTCGATCCAGTACCAGTTGCCGTAGCCGTCGCGCCCGGCGCCCCGCCGGGCCGACGGGTCGAGTGGCACCGTGCGCCCTGCCCGGCGGAAGAGCGGCAGGTCGTGGCGGAGCCGGAGCGCGCCGAGGCCCTGGTCGTACTCCAGCGAGCTGCCGGCGACCGACGGCGGCGCGATCGCCTGCTCCGCCCATGCCGCCGCGAGCAACTCCCCGGTGACCGTGTCCCGGCAGCCTCCCCAGTCGTCCGGACCGTGGATGAGATGGAACTGGGAGCCCTGGATGTCCATCGGATCAGCAGACCGCTGGGACGACGGGGACGGGTACCTGAGTGGGTGGGGTGGCCTGGCTGCCGCCGATGAGCGCGGACGGATCCTCGGCCGGCCCGCCGTTGACGAAGACGGTGGCGGCGGGGAGCTGGAGCCCGGCCATCGGCACCGGGTCCACCAGGCCCACCACGGAGCCGCCGGCGCCGGCACCGGCGATGAGGACCGAGTCGACGTAACGGACGCCCGGCACCCGGGTGGCCACCGCCTCAATGTCCTGACTGCGCACGTCGGTGCCCAGCGGCCAGCCCGAGCCGGTGGTACCGCCGTTTCCCGCCAGGATGCCGCTACTGGCGTTTCCCGCCGGGAGACCGCCGGTGAGGGGCGACAAGAAGGCCTGCACGGCGGCGTTGACGGCCTGCTGCACCAGGGCGGGGACCTGGCCCGCCAGCACCTCGATGCCCACCGAGACCCAGATCTGCTGGTACAGCGGGCCCCGCACGTGTACCTCGGTGGTGACCAGGCGGCGGGGATTCAGCCAGCTGCAGACCGCGTTCAGGAACAAGAGATCGGGCACCGGCGCGTTGGGATGGACGGGATCCGACCGCGGGATCACGAGCACCGTCACCATCCCGGGCCAGGTCTGGTCCGGGTCCGGGCCGTCGGGGTTGAACAGGGGCAGCACATCGACCCGGCCGATATCCACCCCGGGGGTCCCCCAGGCGATGTCGGAGAAGTCCTCGGCCGTAACCAGGCGGTCACGATGGCGGAGCCAGCGGGTGATATACGCCTCGCCGTCACTGGCCGATTCGGCGTCGCTCGCCCCCCAGGTGGCCACCGGGTTGCTGACGCTGAAGCCGGCCGGCAGCGACACGCTCTTGTTGATGGCCCCGATGGCCGCCTGGCCCTGCAGGCCGCCGCCGTACCGGTAGGTCGCCCGCACCGCCGCCCCGAGGGGGAAGCGCGCCCCGAACAGGCCGCTCCCGCCGGTGATGAGCCCGGAGGCCGGATCGAGCATGTAGGCCGTGGCGTCGGCCGCGGCCGCGTAGATGTCGTCGATCTGCTGCCAGGCGGCCCAGCCGTCCGGCCCCTGCACCTCCAGCAGGAAACCGGTGGCGTCCATCACCACGGGGGTGCTGGCGACCGTGAAGGTCTGGAACGGCGTGCCGGTGCCCGTCCCGACGTTTTCCTGGCTGACCGGCACCGCCTGGACCACGGCGGTGGCGTTGAGCCCCACCCAGGTGAGCCGGCCCGACGGCTCGTCGCTGGCGCTCTCGGCGGCGAGCACCGCCGCGGTCGGCGCGGCAGTGGCCCCGCCGAGGCAGCCGCAGCCGCAGGGGCTGGTGGCGGGGCTCGCCGTGGCCGTGGTGGCCGTCGTGGTCGTGGTCGTGGTGGTCGTGGCCGTGGTCGCGGAGGAGCCTGGCGGCAGCGGGGGGTAGCGCAGGCGGATCCAGGTCACCAGCCGGGCGCTGACGGCCGCGTCATCCACCCGGGGCGGGTAGTCGCCGGTGCCCTCCTCCTCGGGGTCGAAGTTCCACAACAGCAACTGCTGGTAGGGCGGAAGGGTGACCTGCACCACCCCGGGCGCCTGGAGGACCGGGTCGGCGTAGCTGATCGGCAGGCGGGCGTAGTTGGCCGGGCCGATCCCGTAGCCCGTGTCCGACGTCGCGGTGGGGTCGGGTTCGGGGGCGGCGATCTCGAAGACCAGCCCCGGATCCACGCCGGGGCCGCCCGTCGTCATCGGCGCCAGCACCTGGCCGGGCGTCTGGGTCGCCGGGTAGACGCCGATCGAGAGGGTCTGCCCGGCAATGGCGGCGCGCACATCGCCGGTGTCGGCGCCGGGCTGGGCCATGATGGCCAGCCACAGCGAGCGGTCGATGGTGCCGTTGACCGGGTCGCCCAGGTCGACCACCGGGTCGGGCTTGCCGGTGGCGGGCGGGGCGAGGGCGACCGGCTGGTAGAAGGTGAGGACATCGCTGCTTGAGTCCAGGAACGTCTGGTAAAGCAGCTGGTACTGCGCCTGGGTGGTGGCGTCGAGAGCCTGCGGCGCCTTGTAGTAGGGGACGGCGGTCACCGGAAGGACGGCCAGGCCGTCCTGGACGAGAAACGGCACCTGGCCGGCCCGGACCTGGGTGCCGGCGGCCAGCCCCAGGGGCGGCTGCAGCGGACCGCGGTCGTTGGAGAAGACGGCCAGGCCGTTGCCGGGGGAAGCGGGCTGCAGCGAGACGCCGAGCATGGTGAGGAACTTGATCCGGTTGGCCTCGGGGATGCGGTTCGAGCGGTAGAGCAGGTTCTCGGTCAGGAAGGCGAACAGCTCGACGATGGTGATGCCGGGATCCGAGTCGTTGAGGTTGGTCCACTCGGGGGTGTGGACCGGGATCCGCGCCTTGGCCTCGGCGACCAGCTGGTCGAAGCTGCGGTTGTCGAGGACGGGGATGGGGATAGTCACAGCCGTCGCTCCTACGTGTTCAGGCCCACGGTCATCGTCAGCCGTTCCTGGCTGCCGGTGGCGATGAGCGTGTAGGTGACGGTGACGTCCACGGCGCGCTGGTCGGTGGCGTTGACGGCTGCCGTCACGTCGTTGATGGTGATCCGGGGCTCCCACTGGGCGAGGGACTGGGTGACCTCCTGCTGGATGAGCCCGAGGGTGGCGACGGTGTTGGGCTCGAACAGGAAGCGGCTGAGGCCGCAGCCGAACGTCGGCATCTCCACCCGTTCACCGGGGCTGGTGCGCAGGATGGTGCAGATGCACTCGCGCACGTTGATCTCGCCGGTGGACCAGACCATGGAGCCGTCGGGGCCCACCCGGGGCGGGAACGAGAGCCCGGTGCCGTAGAGATCAGGGGTCGTGGTCATGGCGCCGGATTCTGGGACTTGGAAGCCGGCACGGGGATGGGGAAGCAGATCTTAATGAACGCCAGCCACCAGAACATGATGTTGAAGGAGATGGCGAAAAGGAACATGACGATGAACGACAGCACCCACATGATCTGGATGGAGAAGGAGCAGATCATCCCGAGTTCCGGGCCTGGGTCGTTGCCCAGCCCCTTTCCCTGGAGCATCGCCGGCGTTACCCGGTCGAGCGTCCGGCGCAGGCTGGGTGGCATCTCGATGGCCACGCCCCGCTGGAACTGGCGCAGGTTGGAGATGTCGGGCAGGGCGATGCGGATCTTGCGGGCCGGGGCGTCGCCGTCCAGGGCCCGGGCCAGTTGGAAGGACCGGCTGGGCTGGCTGAGCACTGGCACGCAGGGGTCGTGCTCGAAGACGGTGCGGATGATGAAGGTGTCGGGCGCATAGCCGGGCGTTGGCGCAGCCGGGTCAGTCTTGATCATCCCGGATAGCTCGGTCGGCACGACCGGCGTGACGCTGAACTCGTTCAGCGCGGCGAGCGCCAGGTAGGCCAGGCTCGCTGACGCCGACGGCGTCGCCGGTCCGGTTTGCGCATTGGCGAACCACTGGTCAGGCAACGGGAACAGTGGCGGCGAGGGCGGCCCCGGCGGCTGGTCGACCAGGTCGTAGCTGACGGTCGGCAACGTGTTGCCGGCCCCGGTGACCAGGGGCGCGAATCCGGTGAGATCCTGCAATGCCCGGGAAAGCGGGACGAATGTGGGCGCCCCCGGTGACCAGACCGCAGGTGGCGGTGGCGGCTGGTCCGGCGGTGCGGCCCGGGCGCCAACGGGGATGCCGGCGAGGGCCGCCCGCAGCTCCTCGCCCGCCGTTCCGGCGGTCAGGCCCGCGCCGCCGGTCAGCGCGGTATAGACGGTCGGCAGCCAGCTCTGCAGCCAGTCGGCCAGGTCGAGCAGAACGTACAGGGAGGAGTAGTCGGTGTCGGTGCCGGCCGGTGGGGGTGCGGGCGCCGGCGATGACGGCAGCTTGCCGACGAGCATTCCCCACGGGGTGATGACCCGGGTCCACAGGGCGCTCATGATCGGGTTCTCCTGGCCCGTGGGGTCCACGGACTGGAGCGCGGCCACGGCGTCGGCATCGCTCAGCGCCGTTACCATGCGCTCACGCCGGCCGGTGGCGATGTAACCGTAGTAGATGGTGCGCCGACCGGGCTCGGACATGCCGAAGGCCGCCGCGGTGGTGCCGGGATCGGCGAAGCCGGCCACCGGTGCGGCGTGCATGGGCAGCTGCTCCTCGCCGCCAACGAGCTGCGCGGGAAAGACGGCGGACGTCCACATACCGCTCGGCGGATCCCCCGGGCTGGCGGGGCGGCCGGTGGCCGGGACCCACGCCTGCTCGCTGCCGTCGGCGGCTACGCGGCGCAGCACGAAGCTGGTCCGTTCCCCCTGGGACGGCCGCACGCCGCGGTCGGGGATGCCGACCCGGCGGCATACCAGGGACGCGGTCACGAGGTAGTAGCGCTGGCTGAGCGGCTGGAACAGGCGGTAGGGGCTGGTGGCAGTGCCGGCGCCCACGAGCGGAGCCATGGCCGCGAGGCTGGTCGGGGAGGCGCCCCCCTGGGCGCCGATCATGCCGAGAAACTCGGTCACGAACTGGTCGCTCATGAGCTCGGTCAGGAACGGCTGGAGCAGCTCGCTGCTCTCCAGCCCGATCTCTCCCTCGCCCCACAGGGGCGCGGGAGCCAGCCAGCCCAGGGACTCGGCCATCACAGGAAGTTCCCGACGCCCGGGGTGTAGGTGGCGCCCACGACCGCGCTGGAGATAAGGCTGTCGCACTGGATGACGCCCGAGTAGGTCCACATGGCCGAGTCGGCCGTGACCTGGCCGATCGTGATCTGGGCCACCGGTGCGTTGATGGTCAGCTGGGTCGCGGCGGTGATGGTCAGGCCGCTCGAGTTCATCTGGATGGAGTTGCCGTTGCTGTCGGACATCTCGATGGACGGCCCGGCGTCGGCCATGGTCACCGTCTGCCCGCCCGGGGTCTCCAGGGTGAGGGTCACCGCGCCGCCGGTGTCGTCCATGGTCATCTTGATGCCCGAGCGCGACGTGATCGAGCGGATGTCGTTGTTCTGGTCGATCGACTCGGGAGCCTGGTCCTGGCCGTTCCAGAGCGCGCCGATCACGTAGGGACAGTCGGGATTGCCGCCGAGGAAGGCGACGAGGACCTCGTCGCCGACTTCGGGGATGAACCAGGTGCCCCGGTTACCGCCGGCCATCATGGTGGCCAGCCGGGCCCACACCTCGTACCGGGCGTCCGACGGGTCGGGGGACCACGGCAGGTGCACCTGGACCCGTCCCTGGCCCGAGGGGTCCTGGTTGCCGGACACCGTGGCCGGGTAGACGCCGTAATAGTGGCCCTCGGGCCAGGTCATGGCCCGGTCCAGGTGCAGCGGGACGTCGTTGGCGTCGAGAGTGGTCACTGGGCTGCTCCAATCCCCGGGCGCTCCACGTCGAACTCCGTGCGGTAGCCCTCCGCCAGGTCGAAGATGTGGCGGGTCCGGCTGACGTAGTAGGTGCCGTCGAAGATGCCGCCGAGGCCGGAAAGGTTGACCCGGCTGCCCACCATCATGAGGGCGGTCCCGAAGGTGAGCCCGGTGCCGCAGACGAAACGGCGGGCCCGCTCCAGATAGGCGGCCTTGGCCAGCGCGGCGGCGTCGTCGGTGGCGAGGGGCGCCGCCCGGACGATGCGCTCGTGCCGGTCACCGAGTGCCGTGCCCAGGATCGACGAGCCGGAGGTGTCGCTCCCGAGCTCGCTCCCGAGGGCCGAGGAGCCGGCGGTCTCGATGATGGCGTCCTTGCTGGCGACGTCCCAGCCGGCCACGCCAAGCTCGGTGCACTGGTCGGCCAGGTCGGCCCGTACCGACAGGGAGACCAGCCCCCCGCCGTAGGCGAGGTCGATGCTGCCCCCGTCACGGTCGGGCCGGCCGGAAAGGTGGAGATTGGTTCCGTCGAGCCAGACCTCGCCGTCGTCCGCCCGGGCCAGTGAGCGCAGGAACGCAAGGTCGCTCTGGTTGACCTGGGTGACCACCGCCCGGGTCGGTCCGTCGAGGTCAATCGAAGGGGTCAGGCTGTGGTCGCTGGCCAGCTGCCGGGCGATGTCGGCGGTGGAGGAGTTCTCGAACGAGCGGGTGCGGCGGGTGAGGCGGAAGGCCTGCAGGCTGTCTTCGGCGAAGACCAGCACCTGGGCCGGGTCCGACGCCGGGTAGTCCGCCTGGATGGCGCTGACCGTGCCGGTGAAGACCTGGCGGCTCTGGGCGCCCGCGCCGAAGGTGACCCCGATCTGCGTGCCGAAATCTATGCGGTCGCGTCCCAGGTAGAGGTAGCCCGTCGAGCCGTTGCGGTAGCCGAAGTTGTTGAATCGGGCTTCGCACCGGGCCATCCCGACGACGGTCTCTTCCGTGACCAGGGCCAGGAGGTCGTCGGCCAGGGCGGCGGCGGTCTGCCCGCCGAGGCTGATGACGGGGGTCGATACGTAGGCAGTGGCAGTGATGCTCATGATCAGTCCGCCACCAGCCGGCGCTGCCGCCCCTCGGCGTCCCGCAGCACCCGGAGGATCCCGTCCTCCTGGACGGCCGGCGCCGTGGGAGGAGACGGGGAGCCGCGGTCGGGCGACGCCGGGGCCGGCTGCTCGAGCACCTCGATCTCGTTGATGATGACAGGCACGGATGTCTCCTCAGCTGGTCTGGACCTGGGCGCCGGCGCCGGCGCTGGCGGAGGCCCCGGCGCTCAGGTCGAGTACGGTGCCGGGGGGCAGGATGCGGGGGTTGTCGATGTTGTTGGCCGCGGCCACCACCTTCCACGAGACGCTGGTACCGGCCTGGGCGGCGATGCCCTGCACGGTGTCCCCGGCGGCGCTGAGCGTGAGCGGGGTGATGCCGACCGAGGCCGAGATGCCGGCGGCAGCCGACGCCCCGGCCGCTGCGGCGGCCGGGGCCCCGCCGGCGACGCCCACCCCGGATCCGAAGCTGGTGGCGGGCGCGGCCGAACTGCTGGCCGTGGGCGACGACGCCGGGGGGTCCACCATGACGAGTGAGAGACTGACCGTGGCCCGCAGCGGGACACCGCCGGCGGAGAAGTAGTCGATGGTCTGGCTCATCGAAGCCACCGACCCGTAGAAGGTGAACGATCCCCAGCTGAATTGCACGACCCTCGCCGGGGGCGTCGAATCGGAGCCGGGGGCGGTACTCGGTGGCTTGGTCAGCGACACCAGCCGATCGGTCTTCTGCTGTACCGAGGTGCCCGTGGTCGTGCTGTCGAAGACGAGCGTCAGCGCCAGCGTGGTTGACCCGCCGGTCCACTGAGCGGGTGCCTGGCTGCGCGGCGGCCTGCTGGTCCGGGCCCCCGGCGCCTGGGCCTGCTGCCCGGGGTCCAGGTGGGCGACGGTGTACGTAAGTTCGAGGGTATGGGGGTCGAAGTCGACGATCAGCGGGACGGCGTTGTCGGCCTGGACGTTCTTGGCCAGGTTCCACTCGGTGATCGTGGCCGTTCCGTGACCGGGCTGTCCCGGGACCACGCTCACGAGGAGACCCCCCCGCTCACCGAGGCCCCGGCCGACGCGCCGGCCGAGAACCCGGCCGACACGCCGATGCCGGCGCCTGTCCCCGCCCCGAGGCCGCCGGTCCCGGCGGCCGTGACGGACATGGTTTCGTAGACCAGCGCCAGCTCCTCCACCGCCACCAGCCCCTCCCTGGCGTTGAGCGACGGCCCCCGCATGCGGACCGGCAGGCACCCCTGCAGGGCGAACTCGATGACCGGGGTGGAGTCGGTGTCCCACATGGTGACGGTGCCCGACGCCGGCGCCACCGTCCCCCGCGCCGTCAGGGCCAGCCAGCTCCACAGCTGCAGGTTCGACGTCATGCCCCGCTTCAGGGTCAGCTGGGAGAATTTCACCGGGCCGATGAGGTGAATCTGGCGGTTGTTGACCCCGCCCGATTCGATCGTCTTGGGCTCCATGGTCATCTCCAGGCCTTCGCACTCGGCGAAGGCGGCGTCGCAGAGCGGGCTGGTGATCCCGGCGACCGGATTCTCCAGGTCGAGTACGACCTCGAAGCGGAAGGCGGTGAACGGCGCCATGGTCATGATGAGCCCTCCAGCACGTCGAGCAGCCCCTCGCCCGCGCGGACCAGGGTCACGGTGATGAACTCGACCGGGTTGGTGGGGGCCACGAGGAGCTGGACGATGAGGCGCCCGTTGGCGATGTCGTCGGCCGTGTTTACCCCTCCGTCGGTCACCACCTGGAAGTTCACGATGGCTCCGAGCTGAGCGAGGGCGGTGAGAAGCTGCTCGAAGCTCCGGCGCACCATCCGGCGGAAACGGTCGGTGTTGGTAGCGAACACGTACGGCATCCCGCGTTGCAGGGCGATCTTGCGCAGCAGGATCAGCAGCCGGCGCACCGAGAGCTGCAGCAGGTTCGGGTCGGCGGACAAAGTGTGGGCGCTCAGCCCGACGAAGGCGCCGGGCTGGTGGACGAAGAGGTTGTCGTGGGCGTTGAAGAGAGTCACCCGGTCGGCCTCGGCCAGCGCCGGCGTAAGGTCCACCACCCCGCGCAGGGCGATGTTGGCCGGGGCCACCCACGCGCCGCGTGCGGTCTCCCTGGCGGCGATCGTCCCGGTGGCGGGCCCGTCCGGGGGGAGCGGGCGCAGCGGCGCCAGCTGTGGCGTGGCGGGCTCGATCACCTCGATCCAGGGATGCCACACGGCGGCGAAGCTGAGCGGGGCCCCGCTGACACGGCCGTCGCCGGTCAGCTGCTGCGACCAGGCCAGGAAGTCGGCGGTCGCGTAATGCGCCGGCAGCGACAGCACCGCCACGGCGTCCGCCCGGGCGGCGCACAGCTGTACCAGGGCGACCTGGACGGACATCAGCCCGGCCGGATCGTAGGAGGCGACGTCGTCCTGCACCGGGTACGGGAGCGCGGTGGGCTGGTAAGTGAACTGATCGGCCGGGCTGGTGGCACTCGTCCCGCCCGTGGTCGTCACCGTCACGTCGACCGTGCCGGTGCCGGCCGGCGAGGTGGCCGTGCAGGAGGTGGCGCCGGCCGGCACGCTGGCGGCGGCCGCGGCGCCGAAGGTGACGCTGCCCCCCGACAGGCTGGACCCGCTGATGGTGACCACGGTTCCCCCGGTGGCCGGTCCGCTGGCCGGGGTGATCCTGCCGACCATGGGAGCCGGCGGGGGCGCGGCGCAGGACCGGAAGCCGGACCAGCCGGCCGGCGGCGGGGCCGGCGCCAGAGGGGGCGGGGGAACCGGCCCCTGCACCGGCGCGATCGAGGTCCAGCCCAGGTGCGCGGCGTCCGGGACCGAGATCATCGCCACCTCGTCCACGTCGATCAGTGCGTGGATGCCGGTCAGCTGGATCGGGCTGGCGGCGAGCACGGTGTACTGGTTGGCGTCGTCGACCAGGTCATAGACGCTCTCGTCGAGCAGGTGGGGATCGAGGAAGAGGGTGACCGGATCGAAGGTGGAGAGGTCGTCATCGCCGGCCCACACGCCCGGGTTCGGGAGCGACCCGGCGGCGGCGTCGGCGAACTCGGCGCTCGTGCCCAGCTCGTCCATGCCGAGGGGGACGAACACCCCGGAGCCGGCCAGGGCGTGGGGGTCCGCCCGCAGGAGCATCGAGCGGGAGCCGGTGATGTCCGGCGTCGGCGACTGCTGGGTCACATCCAGCCAGTACGTCGGCCCCGGCGGGTTGAAGGTCAGGTTCGGCCATTGCTCGAGCTGCTGGCCCGGGCCCCCGCCTGCGATCAGCTGGACCACCACATCGAGGCGCAAGAGGGTGGCCGACACCACCGGCAACGATCCCGGCCAGGGCATTGCCGGGGAGCTGCTCACGGCCGGCGAGAGCGAAACTGGCACCTCGGTGCCGGCCCAGCCCTTGGCGCCGGCCCCGGCCAGGCTCAGGTAAAGGCCGGGCCAGCTCGGTCCGAGGTCGAGCTCGATCAGGTCGCCCGGCACCACGGCCAGCGCGGACGTCGCCGACAGGGGCAGGATTCCCGGGCTGTCCTTCCCGGCAGGCACGTAGTCGCCGGTGACGGCCAGCGGCTGGCGGAGGAGCTGGGTGCCGACCTCTATGCCGTCGGACCACGCCCCCGGCCACGACGCGCCGACGAACACCTCGTGGATCGTGCCGTCCGGGCACCACCGGCGGAGCCCGGGAACCAGCCAGCGGGCGGCCAGCGCGTTCGGCCCGGCCACCCGCACCACGTGGCAGCGGAGGCCGCCGTTGTCGAAAAACGACTTCACCGTGCCCGGCAGGTTGGCATAAACCGGGATGCCGCTGCTCTGGGCGAGCACCAGGTCACCGCCGAACACGGCCTGGTACTGGTTGAAGTCCTCGACCGGCGTCGGCTGGTTGAGCGGCCCCTGCTCGGCGAAGCCGACGAAGGCCGGCACATCGAGACGGATGGGCTGGGGCCCGGTCGGCAGGGCGGTGATGCAGTCGACACCGGGCAGCCGCCCCTGGTAGGTGAGCATCAGTCGACCGACAGGTCCTCGCAGGACAGGACCAGTTCCTCGATGGCCACCTCGGTGCCCCCCTTGGCGTTGAGGGTGGGTGCTGTCCAGCGGATGGGCCGGGCGTTGACCAGGGTGAAGCTGAAGACCTTGTTGTGGGCCTCGTCCTGCAGCTGCACCTGCACGTTCTGGATAACCGTCTGGTCGCCGGTCCGGATGGAGTCGGTCATCTGATAGAGGTCCGCGGCCCCGATGAGGCCGCGCTTGAGGGTAACGTCCCCCACCTTGTAGACGCCGTTCACCTTCACCGGGTGGTTACTGACCGAGTTGCCCACCCGGTACTCGGCGGAGGTGACCTCGATGTGCATGCCGCTCACTTCCTGGAACCCGGCATTCACGGTGCTGGAGGTGCCGAGCTGCACCAGGAAGTTGAAGCCGCTGTAGGGGTCGGGCCGTTGAGTCGCCATGCGGTCACTCCTTCTACGAGTTGGCGGACGCCGTCCACTGTCCGATGCGGAAGATGACGAACTCGGCCGGCTTGGCCGCGGCCACCCCGATCAGGCAGATCAGGCGGCCGTTGTCCAGATCGTCCTGGGTCATGGTGGAGGCGTCGCAGGTGACGAAGTAGGCCTGGGCGGGTGAGGCCCCCAGCAGGGCCCCGGACTTCCACTCGTCGAGGAGGAAGCCCTCGACGGCGTAGCGCACTCTGTCCCAGAGCGCCGGGCCGTTCACCTCGAAGACCACCCACCGAGTGCCCTCGTCGATGGACTTCTCCAGGTAGCAGAAGTAACGGCGCATGCTCAGGTACTTCCACTCGGGGTGGTCGCTGATGGTCCGGGCCCCCCATACCAGGAAGCCCGGCCCCGGGAAGTAGCGCAGGCAGTTGACGCCCTCGGGGTTCAGGAGCTCTTGCTGAGCCTTGTTGATGCGCAGCTCGAAGTCGACGGCCGAGCGCACCACCTCGTTGGCCGGCGCCTTGATGACTCCGTTGTTGCTGTCGCTGCGGGCCCAGATGCCCGCCATGTAAGGCGCGGGGGGCACGCTGAGCGGGGTGCCGTCGATGGGGCTGGCGATGGTGATCCAGGGGTAGTACAGCGCGGCGTAGTCCGAGGAGCGGTTGTTGCGGTAGTCCTGGGCATCGCCGGGAAGGAAGCCCGGCGGGGTGTCGATGGACGCCACCCGGTACAGCATGTTCTCGCAGTGGGTGACGACCGCCTCGTTGATCTCCAGCCCGGCCTCCTGCCCGGTGGGCTCGGTGTTCCAGCCGGTGGAGGCGCCGGGAGCGGCCACGATCGAGATGTCGTCGACCGACTCGAAGGCCAGGAGGCCGTTGAGCGGCAGCTGCACCGGGTTGCCCTGGTAGTCATCGAATTCCCCGGGATCGCCCTGGTAGGTTCTTGCGAACGGGGCATAGCCGTCGGTACCGCCCCCCAGGATGACCGAGACCTGCTGGGCGCTGACCGCCACGGTTGGTTCCAGAGCGGTGGCGATGATGGCCGGGCCGAAGAGGGCCTCGGCGATGAGGCCGGGCAGGTCATCCGGCGCGACCGACACCCCGCCGAGGGCGCTGGTCCCCTCGAGGGCGAGGGGTACGGTCAGCGATTGCGCACGGGTGGGCGGGTTGGCGGTAAGCACCGTCGAGATCCCGGTGCCGGTCGCCCGGGGGTCAAAGCCGAACACCCCGACGGTCTGCGACGGCCCGAAGGTGGGCAGGCCCTGGGCGTCGACCGAGGGGAACTTCACGTCGACGGCCACGCTCAGCGGATAGGCGAAGGTGGCGCTGGCCAGAGGCAGGTCCCCGTTACCGAGGAGGGTCCAGGCCCCGCTCATGGAGTCCCGGCGGACGGTGTAGAGGGCCCCGGCCGGGGGTGACCCCGAGCCGGCATAGACCAGGTCGTACTCGTGCACCCGGGTCAGGTTGCTGGTCCCGCCGGACGTGACGAGGGCGTTGCGCCCAGCCCGCAAGGTGAGCGTCACCGCCATCCGCCCGGCCGCTCCGGGAAAGCGAGCCCGCAAGGTGAGCGGCGGCACGCTCGGGGGCGAGGACGGAGGGACAACCTCTGCCCAGGCGTAGTCCGGGAAGGGATCGGAGGGAGTGGAGTGGCTGAAGTTGAAGGTCCGGCACACGTACAACGAGGTGCCGCCCTCGTCGAAGAAGCCCTTCACCCCGAGAGCCATGTAGTTGGGGCTGTCCCCGGTGTCGGCGAACTCGAGATCGGTCCAGTCGCCGTAGATGCGCTGGAAGTCGAGGAACGAGGTCAGAAGCTCCGGCTGGCCGCTGGTGGGCCCGAACCGGCAGGGCCCGATGAACCCGGCCGTCTGGGTTCCGACGCCCTGGATGGTCTCCGGGCCCGGCATCTCCTCGACGTAGACGCCTGGTGCTAGGTACTGGGGCATGTGGTCGCCTCCGGATGGGGACTGGACGGAGTGGGGTCAGGCCGGCGCGACCTGCAGCATCAAGAGCAGCGGGGAGCCGAAAGTCAGGGTGGCGGCGAGGCTGGGTTGCTGCCCGCCGACGGCCGAGATGGCCGCTGGGGCCTGGCCGAGCAGTGACGCCAGCTCGGGCGGGTCCCCCGCAGTCGCGTCGGCCAGCCGGTTCTGGGCCGACGGCTGGTAGCGCACCGACACGACGAGGGGCCAGGTCAGCTGGCCGGAGGGCCCGCCGCTGCGCGGAGAGCCGCCCAAGGGGGGCAGCGCCTCCGGGTAGGGGAGGTAGACGACGTAGCGGCCGAGCTGATCGGCCAGCGTCACGTAGGTGCCGGCATCGGTCACGATCTGTACCATCGCCCACGCGGCTGGCCCGGAGGTAACGCTCGACACCTCGCCGCTGACGACGGCGAAGCCTGACGGAACCGGACGAGCAGGCGCCGAGAAGAGCAGTGGCGTGACCAGGGCCGAGCTTGGCGCGGTGACGGCCAGCAGCTCTGGAAGGTAGCGGCCGACCGGGTCGGCCACCCGCACCTCGAAGGGCCGCCCGGTTCCCGGCGCCGGCCAGGTGAAGGTCCCGGGATCGTCGGTGACGGCCTCCTGGTAGAAGGCGAGGCCCGGAAGCCGGCCGAATCCCATGATGGTCGAGACGGGAGACTGGGCCGCCACCCGGACGGCCCCCGGGTCGCCCGCTGGCCAGGCGGTGACGACCAGCCCGTCGGCCACCGAGGCGCCGTCCACCGAGTCGATGAACTGCAGGCCGAGCGCGGCACGGTAGAGGGTGGTCTCGAGGGGGTTCACGCCGGCACCGTCCCGAACTTGAGCTCGCGGGTGCGCACCGGCGGGCTCTGGGGTGTCGTCAGGCCGGACTCCACCCGCACCACGCGGGCGACGTAGGGGGCCGATAGTTGCAGGCTGCTGGGGAGAACCTGCCAGAGCTGGAAGACCTCGTCGTTGGTCAGCTCGGCCGGGACCAGTTCGACCGTTTCTTCTGGCCGGAACACCCCGGGGACGAACGCGTTCAGGAACCCCGACGACAAGATGGGGTTGTCGTCGATCGCCCGCATGGCCCAGCCAAGGATGGCGTGTTCCGCGGAGGCGTCCTGGGCCCAGGCCGTGAGCAGGAGCCAGATGTCGAGCGGGAGGGGACGGCGGTGCCGGGGGTCGGCCGGCGGCAGGGTGCGCTGGACCTTGTTGACACCGACCTGGTAGACGAAGACCGAGACGCCGGCGTCCATCGGTGCCGAGAAATCCTTGCCCTGATACACCTCGAAATGCAGCTCGATGCCGTTCAGCAGCGACGGCTGCCAGGTTTGCTCCAGGAGGCGGGCCACGGCCTCGGCCACCGAGCCGATTGCCTGGAACGTAGCCATCATGGACTCATCGGTGCGCTGGACATCACACGCCGACGATGTCAGGCCAGCGTGTCGGGAACGTCACTGCGCTGTCACGCCGAGCAGCCATCGCCGCTGCGTGATCATTGGAGTTCTGGTGGTGCCGCGACCGGCGCCCTGCGCGGATCGGCCGCATGGTCGCGCGACCGTAACGACGCCGTGACGGCCGATAGCCAGACTTCCGGCATGAATGTCGCGGCTCTCGAAATCCTCGTGCTCCGAGCTTGGCTCGAGCCAGGAGATAAGCCGGGGCTCCGTGTTCGCCTGGTGGCAGTTGCCCCTGGCCAGGCCGACCGTCATGTGCTGAGTACCACCTCGGCTGACGACGCATGCCAAGCTGTCCGCAACTGGCTCATGGGTATCGAACCAGCGGCGGCCGCGCACGATCTGTGATGTGCCCGTGACGGTCAGGTGACGTGACCGGGCTAGAACATCGAGCTGAACACATTGGTAGGGGCTTGATCCGCTGCAGTGCTGCGCGGAAACTTCGACGTAGGCAAGCTGGGCCGCTCTCCTCGGACAGGCATCCTGCTCCGGCCGACGGCGAGTAGACCCGGCGGATCCACCGTAATAGGCGACGCCTATTCGCACGCTGGGGGTTCGGTGGCGAACATAACTGACGTCGGCCGCCCGCTTCGGCTAATGCTGCTGGGGGGCTTCGCTCTGTTCAGGGCGAACGAGGAGATTGTTCTCCCGATGAGCGCGCAGCGCCTGGTGGCGCTCCTGGCGCTGCGTGAGCGGCCGCTCAGCCGCACTTACCTGGCCGGCGTGCTCTGGCCGGACTACCCAGCAGAGCGGTCGCTGGCTGATCTGCGAACGGCGCTGTGGCGGGCTAACCATTCCCACGCCCCGATCGTGGCCACGTCCGGCATGCGCTTGAGTCTGCGCGCAGAGATTCAGGTCGACGTGCGGGCATTAATGACTCTTGCGCGCGCAGCCGTCAGCCCTGCAGCCTCAAGCATCATCGCTGAGCTGGCAGGCATGTCATGGTTTGAGCTGTCACTGGACCTGCTTCCGGACTGGTACGACGACTGGCTCGTGGATGATAGGGAGGGCGTCCGCCAACTCCGCCTTCACGCGCTCGAAGTCCTGACCGACGAGCTCAGTCTGCGCGGCCGCCATGCCGAGGCGATCCAGGCCGCACTGGCCGCGGTCCGGCTCGAGCCGCTGCGCGAGACTGCGCACGCCACGCTGATCAGGGCGCACCTCGCTGAGGGCAATCGGTCGGAAGCGCAGCGCCAGTTCTATCGCTGCCGGGATCTGCTTGCGGCCGAGCTGGCCGTCGAGCCATCGGAATCGATCCGGCAGTTGATTTCCACTCCACCAGCGCTTTCAGGATCCACTTTGGTCAGCTGATCCGATGGCAGCAGGGACCAAGACTGTCTCCGTTAGCCGTCCGGGTCATCCGGTCGGCAAAGCGTGCTGTCATGTGCGGCAGCGCCGGAAACGCCATTACCTGATCTCCCCATCACCGAACTCTCACGCTGGCTCGGCGACCGCAGCATCGAGATCACCCACCAGGTCTACGGCCACCTCGTCCCAGCCTCACGGGACCGTGCCCGCACCGTCCTCGACAATGCTCGCAAGGGCAGGCCGGCACCAGCCGCCAGCGGAATAGCGTGCTGAATCCGTGCTGATACCTGGGCGGCATAGGTCTAGACCAATCCCGTCATGTGGCGGCCACGAATCGTGTGAGGCGCCGCGATGCGACGATGGCCGGGAGAGCGGACGCTCCGGCGTCCGTCGCGCGCCAGTCGCGGTACGCCTGATCATGTTCAATGGACTCCCACTTCTCGATCAGCAGCAGATGGGCCTCATCCTCCGTGTCCACGAGGACGTCGACTCCGAGGCAACCGGGGAACGCGCGGGTGGCGACCAGCACGCTCTCGACTGTCTCTTTGGCCTCGGCGACTGATTCCGGTTTGATCCTGAGATCCAGCAGTGCGGTGACGGTTGCCATTGAAACTCCCACTGATTGGCGATGTTCCCGGAGCGCACTCCAGGCCGACCTGAACGGCGCCTGCCGGTTAGCCGGGCGCTTCTGGTCCGCTGCTACCAGGCGTACTGCTCGGGAGCGGTCTTGTAGCCGGGGAAGATCTCGTCCAGCCGGGTCAGTGCCTTCTCGTCCAGGTGCACGTCGAGGGAACGGACCGCGTCGTCGAGGTGCTCGCGGATGCGGGGCCCGACGATCGGGGCGGTGACGGCGGGCTGGCGCAGCAGCCAGGCCAGGGCGACGTCACCGGGCTCGTGGCCGAGCTCGGCGGCGAAGTCCTCGTAGGCCTCGATGCTCGCGCGCTTGGCCTGGGCGGTCGCGGCGGCCCGGCCTTCCAGGCGGCGCCTGCCCTCGCGTTCCTTGCGCAGCACGCCGCACGCGGCATCAGGCAGCGGCTGACCGAACTCGACGAAGTCCTGGGCCCGTTGCTGGCCGCGCATGCACTTGCTTACGAGGAAGCCAGACAGGCCAGGCCTTATTGATGTCGTGATTGATGCCGTGTGGGAGATCCGCACCGGCCTCGACCGGGCTTCGTCTTCTGCTTTCACGGACTCCCCGGGGGAGAGCTGAGCTGGCGTGTCTGCTCAGCGCCGGGTTCGTCCGCCGGCACGAGGTTCAGCAGCGTCATGATCTCCTGCGGGGAGCAGGCCAGTTGCGGGCGATGATCCAGCTGGAACTGCTGAGCCGCGGTCAGCTGGATCACGTTGACGGTCCAGTCCACCTTGACGATCAGCAGCGCACCCGCCCTGATCACCGCATCCCTGGTCGGCTGGAGCGACTGCAGCACCGGCCCGACGTTGTGCAGGAGCGTGGCAGTAACCGTCGCGTCCTGGGCCAATAGCCAGCGGCTGTCAGCGGCATGCGCGGCGGTCACCGCGGCGTCATGGGCCACCGGCGAGTGCAATCCCACCTTGAGGGAGGCCGTCATCCGGCGGAACCACGACCCGATGATCGGTTCGCCGGGTTCTGAGATGATCAGGCCGCCAGTGGCCAGCAGTTTCTCGACAGCCTGCTCGACCTGCGGGTGACACTGCTCGTCGGACAGGTAGATGGTGACGGGCATCGTCCCGGTGGCGGTACTCATTCGGGCCGGCCCGGTGGCTTCACCCATCTTGACCAGCATGGTGCCGCTACGGAGAACGGCGATGACGGGATGGTCCGCCGGCAGCAGGTCGATCAGCTCGTCGGCCAGCTCCGCCCGCGCCTCAGCCGCGTCGGGCCCGCCCATGTCCGCGGCGAGCGCGCGCAACCGGTTCTGCTGCTCGGCGTCGGCGAGGCCCTGAAGGTCAGCCCAGTGCGTGGCTAGCGCGCGCAGCAGCGGGTCGTCGGGTAGGTCATCGGGCGGTGCGGCATCGGGCACGGCGGCATGCTCCTTCAGTCCGGACGAGATTCCGTGATGTACGTGCCCGGCCCAGCTGGCGGGATGGCTGAGCCGGGATTCCGCGACGGCCGCGAGAATCGGGCCGAGCGACGAGCGGATGTCGGGTGTCGGCCTGGCCAGGTCGAGCTGGGCGTTCCGTAGCGCCTCGGCGGGGAGCTTGCCCAGCTGCAGGTGGTAATGGAGCCGCAGGGACAGCGCGGCGGCGGTGTCGTCGTCGACGGGCCAGCGCGTGCCGATGACCGAGGTGGCTCCTGCGGCCAGGAATGCGGTGGCGAGTGTCAGCGATTCGTCGTAGTTGGCGCGGGTGCTGTCGGTGAGGCAGGCGTTCGTGATGATCAGGCCGCCTGGTGCGTTCGGCGGCCGGTCGCGGGCCTGGTCCAGAATCCGGCTGATGGGCAGCCAGCCGTCCCGCGTCTGCAACTGCGGGGTCGGCATCGTAGTGGCATGGGTGGACAGCTGGAACAGCGAGGCTCCTGGCCGGTCGCGCCCGGGCAGCGCGTCCAGGAGAACGGCAGTCGTCGCTGGCCCGTTTGGGGCGTTTCTGGGTCCGTAGACCTCTGCGCCGGGGTATTGGCGGCTGGCCAGTTCCTTTACGGTGCGACGCGCCATCGGGAACTGCCCGGTGGGGTCGGAAACCAGGACCACTCGTTCCGTCAGCGGCTGGCGCGGTCGCCGTGACACGTCGCCCAGCAGCCGTGCCGAAGCCGCGTACGTGAGTACCACGTCGTCGATCGCATACCGGCGGGAGTGCGGCGGTGCTCCGGTGGCGGTCCATGACGCCGAATAGGGAATCGCCGCCAGGTCACCCAGGGGGATGAGCACCAGATGGGGCAGACGATTGAGCTTCCAGCCACGAACGTGCCCGATCAGCGGCCCGACAATACGCTCATAGGCCCATTCGCCGAGCCTCTCGAGCGCATCTGCCCACGCTTGCCCCGATGCTCCCCCGCGGAATCCCGCGGAGTCACCCGTGCCCGGATCGAAGGACGCGATCGCATCGTCCAGCGCGGCCAGATACGTGTGCAGCGGTGCGCTGTCCTGGCCGGACAGTCCGGGCAGCGCGACCACTTCCACCGTGCCGACCAGCGGGCGCACCAGCACCGCGTGCCCAGACACGCTGGCCGCCGGGGCGCTGTCATCCGGCCCGTCAGCATCTGGTGCGGCGGGAGGGATCAGGTAGACCACAGCGTCAGCACGCGTGGCGGCCAGCATGACGGACACCTCGTCCACGGTGGGGGCGGCCAGCAGCGTGGCGCTGACACTGGTGTCCCACAGGGCATCGAGGCCCGCGGCCCGCCCCGCCGCACTGCCCTGTTGCCACGCGTCGGCCACATCGGGCCGGCCCGCGCCGCGCAGCACCTCCTCGACGCGGCCCGCCAGGACCACGCCCGCCAGTACCAAGCCGCGGCCAGCCTCGGCCATTTCCACCGCGGCCCGGTCCTCACCGTCGGCCACGCACCAGCCGACTGTTCGCGCCACGATCTCATTGGCCCGGGCGGCTACCTCCAGGGCCTGGCCGGTGTCCTCGGTGAGCAGGACACAGCGGGCCAGTTCCCGGACTGCCGCGCGGGCCGCGCGCTTGGCTTCAGCCTGGGCCCGCTCGCGATCCGCCGGGCCGAAGTGCAGGGCCACCTCATGCTGACAGCGCGCCAGGACGTCCAGCAGGTCGGCTCGCGCGGTGGCGGGTAGCCCATGCTCGCCGGAGGCCAGCGCGCGGTTCAGATGGACCGCCGCTTCCCGTAGCGTCTCGACCGTGCGAGCCTCCGGATCGGCCCAGTAAAGTTCAGCCGCGCACCGTCCGAGAGCCTCGTCGATCTGGCGCCGGACCTCGAGGTCCCCGGCTGGGCCGGCGAGCGCGCCATGGAGATCCGTCATAGCGCCGCGCAGCGACGCCGGCTGGGGGCGGGCGGTCGCCGCGAGAGGTCGCCGCGGGAGTCCATCCGGTCCAGTGCCGCCGAGCACGGCGGCTGACCGATCGAGTCCGTGGCGTGCCAGGCGGCGCGCATCCTCGGGATCCGGCGCTGGCCTCGGCTTCCCCCGGCTCTCATCTGCCGGCGGCTGTTCCGCGGCCGCCAGCAGGCGTGCTCGTCCCTCTCGCAGCGTTTCCAGCTCTGTCGTGATGACCGTGTCCCCGGCCGATGCGCCGCCGGTTTCGCTGGCTCCATGGCTGGCGCCCTGGGGGCTGTTGAGCGCGACCTCTTCGAGCTGGTCAATGACGCGAAGCGCCACCGGCGCGAGTTCTGCGTAGGCATCGTGGAGGGCATGGACGGTGGTCCAGGTGTACAGGATTCTGGCCGCGCCGTACCAATCGTCATCGGGCACGGCGTCCGGCAGCAGCCGCTCGGCTTCCGTGATGAGCCGCACCGCCTCGGCGCGCAGCTTCTGGTCATCTGACCCAGCCGCACGCACGCCCGCCGCCGCCCCGACACCGACCGTGGCGATCACCCGGAGCGGCCAGTCGCCGGGGCCGACCTCGCCCAGGGTCCCGCGAAGAAGCTGCTCAGCCTCGTCGAGCGGTCCGTCGTACCGGCCCATGGCGATCATGAGACTGAAGACGACGATCAGCCGCTGGATGGCTGACTTCTTCTCCGCTGGCCCGGAGGCGACACGAAGCGCCTCGATGGCAGCGCCGGCCGCGTCGCCCAGCGCGAGCGGATAGCCGGTGTGCATGGCCAGCAGGGTCTGCATCTCAGCGAGCGAGCTCAGCACCCGCGACCGTAGCGGGCTACCCGCGGGCAGCGCGATCCCGGCCTTGTTCAGCTCACTGATCGCCGTACCGATGTCGGCGGGATTCCTGCTCTGCCTCGCCCGGCTGGCGGCGGTGTCAGCGTTGGTGAGATCACCGCCAGTAGTCTCCATCAATTCCCGGAAGCGCGCGGCCAGGCGCTCGGCATCGTCGGCGTCCGGCGGACTGTTGTCCGCGACTATCCGCTGGAGCAGGAAGACGTCGCGCACGACGGGCGGCATCTGGTCCAGCATCTCGGGCGGTACCTGAGCCATGTGGTCGCGGGCCCGTGCGATCAGCCCGGCGTCGGGTGTGCCCCCGTCCGCCCGGCCGAGATCGGTCAGCAGCATCGCCGCCTGCGCGTGCAGGGGTCCCTGCAGCTCGGCGAAAACAGGTACGGACGGTGACTGAGCGGCCGCCGCCGACAGGAGCTGGAGAGCCGCTTCGACCTCGGCGATGACATCGGCGGCCTCGCTGGCGGCCGGGCGTTCCGTCGGCTGCGGATCAGCCGACTTCAGGTTCCACTGAGTGACCCGCGCCATGGCCAGCATCGCGGCCACCACGGCTCGATCGGACAGGCCGGCCTCGGGTTCCGTTTCGAGACGGTCGGCCTCCTGGCGCAGCGCGGCCAGTCCCTGATCGGCTTCTGATGTCCACCGCCGGGCCAGTGCCGACGGCAGCACGCTCGTCAACTGCGTAACTGCCGTCATGACCGGGCTGCCGGTCGCTTCCGCCAGCATCCGGAATCCCGCCACTATCTCGGGTGAAGCGAACTGGCTGAAAGGGCCGTCCAGACTCCAGGACGGCGCCGCCGGGTGATCGGCCACGGTGCCGGTCACCGCGGTCTCGGCCGGATCGGAGCCGGGCGGCCCGGCCTCAGCGGGGACTTCTGAAGTCTCCCGTTCGGCGGGTACCGGCGGGGGCTGGGGAGGCCGAGACGGGGCCGGAGCGGGCGACGGCGACGGAGCTGGTGCCGATGCGGTGGGCAGCGGACCCGCCCGCCGGAGATCGGCGGATACTCTGGCCAAGTTGCCGCGCATGTGCTGAACGGGACCGCTGTAGGCCACCGGTGTTTGCCGGAGATGATCGTCGGCCTTGTCCAGCAGCCGGAGTGTGCGCTCACGCCAGGCTGCATCCCGCGGCACGTCACGTTTTCTCGTATCAACGTAGAGGCGCATCATGATGACGCCGCCGATGTAGAGATGGTGCAGGCCATCCACGGCCCCGAACGGTCCGCCGAGGGCACCGCCCAGCTCGTCCGCTGCTTCCATGTCATCGATGAGATTGTCGAATTCCGTCAGCGGCGGCCAGTTCGGCTGCCTTCCGTCCTGCTCGGCCAGCCGGCATCGGTGCACCCTGATCACCATGGCGACCATGCGCAGCATTACCCCCAGCCCGGCGCCCAGGCCCCCCGCCTCGACCTGCTGGATCGCGCTGGTCAGGGTGGCGTCGTACTCGGGGGACCATTGCCCCCGGTCGAATGCGCCGAGCACGTCCGCGATGTCGGTGAGCGCACGTCGCAGCGGCGCTTCGGCCGGCAGCATCGACGTGAGCACCGGCAGCGTGGCGGTCAGCTGACGGGCCGCTTCAGTCGGGCCGCGCAGGGCTTCCCAGTCCAGGTCCCAGTGCAGGTCGCCTCCGGTGAACTGGAAGGACTCCGGTCCCTCGCTCGTCGCACGGCAGGCGGCCAGGAGCTGGCGGGCGCTCGTGGTGGCGGGTGAGGCATCGGCTGACTCGTCGAGCCGGGCCAGGCCCTCTCCGGCGAGATCGTGCCGCCGTAGATCATCGTCCGGAAGCGACGGGATCAGATCGGCGATGGCCAGGCCCAGGTAGAGCGCGGCTCGTGGCCGGTCCTCGTCGGTGGCGGCGGCGTGCAGCTCGCGCAGTCGCCCGATCACTTTCTCTTGCCGGCTCCGGTCGCCGGAAACGCTCACGGAAACCTCACTAATCTGTGCGCCTTGATCCCAGGCGAAGTAGCGTCAAGAAGTCGCCTTGCCGGTCCGCGGATCCACCGTGACCTGTCCGCGCGCGCAGGTGACGCTGATGGTGGAGGACCCGTACGAGGTGTCGCTGAGGTAGCTGTCGTTGCCGTCTCCGCAGGAGAATAGCCAGAGCAGGTGCCCGTTCGAATCGTTGATGCCATCCAGCACATTCGGCGCGCCGCCGGTATCCCTCTCCGCGACGATGACGTCCCCGTACATGTGAAGGTTCTGCCACCAGCTGGTGCTGCCCACCCCCACGTGCCAGACCTCGTGCCAGCCTTGATAGGCGACCAGATCGCCGCAGACGTTGTTGCTGTTGGCGTCCGTCAGGGCCCAGCGCATGAAGCCGCTTCCCACCAGGGTATTGGACGTCCAGTAGGAATCGCACGTACCGCCCAGCGCCGAAATGGGAATGGGCCCGGTGGTATAGCGCTGCTGTCCCGCACGGTTGAACGCGGTGAGCGCCGCGTTCGCGGCCGATGGCGCGGCCACGCCTGCACCGATGAGCGCCAGGCCCGCCAGAATGCGGGAGATCCGGCCGGTCCACGGCGGCCGCAGAAATGTCACCCCCAGGAGACCGGCGATCACGAGCGCCCCGAACGCCCACTGGGGCAGGAAAGTCGCCCCGCCCGGCAGCGCCCTCGGATTGGGCGGAGGCGGCACCACCGCGTGGCCGTGCTGCTTCAGCCACCACAAGCCGAGCCCGTAGGGCAGGCCGAAGGTCACGATCAAGCAGATCGCAAGGTAGATCCATCCCCGGTCCGTGCTGCGGCGGCTGGATTGACGCCGCTCACGCTCCGCCCGCCGTCGCTGTCGCTGCTCTTCCTCGGCGGCGGCTCGTTGCTGTTCTTCGGCTCCGCGGCGGGCGTTTTCCGCTTCATTCTGCCGGTGTGTCTGCTCGATCGCGGCGGGGTGGGTCAGATGGGTGAGTACCAGCGACACGGGGGACGGCTGCGGCCGGTCGCGAAGGTCTCGCCACCATTGCTGCCGAGCCGCCGAGCGGGCATCGAGCCCGGTGACCAGGCTGGTGAGCTCGTCACCATGGTGGGACGGTGCGAGGATGCAGAGCAGGAGCCAGGCCCGCGCGTAGGCCCAGTCCGCCGTGCCGGGCTGGTAACCATGGCGGCCCACCAGATCGATCTGGGACTCCAGTTCGGCATTTGCGGTGGCCCAGGCTTGCTGTAGCGCCGGGCCATCCTCCATGCCGGGAAGATCCCGCCACACGATCAGAATGTCCAGCCGCCGTACCTCGTCCAGGATCCTGGCGTTCTCGTGGTCGCCGCCCGCCGAAGTGATCTCGATCGCGGCAGCTTCCAGGCCGGCGGGACTGACGCGCACTCCGCCGTAAATGGGTTCGAGCTCCGGGTCCATCTCGGCCAGCAGGGTGGCGTAGCGCCGGGGCAGCTCGTTGGCCCGCGACCCCGGGCCGATGAGCCGCAACGCTTCCTCGAGATGGCATGAGCGCAGCATTCGTTCCAGCTCATCGACCAGGTTGGCGTCACGCTCCTGATAGAGCTGGCGCATCCCGTCCGCCCAGTTCTGCTGGAGTCCCTGGGCCAGCGCGGCCGGGCTGTCGTACTCCTGGCCGCGGAAGAAAACCCGGCGCGCCCGGCTGGGCGCCGCGGCGGGGACGTCAGCGACGACGCTGGGTGAGCGACCGGCCAGCCACTCGGTCACCTGCTGATAATCCCAGCGATGCCGCCGGTCACGGGTCAGCAGGCCCTGGCAGAGCAGCCGGACACGGTCGTCGCTCACGGCCGACAGGTCGACGGCCCGCTGCGCCAGCGCCGCCCGGATCTGCTGGTCACTCATCATCGAGCCGTCCGGCAGCTGGAAGGGATGCCTCCCACCGGCCAGTTCGGCGACGATCATCCCCAGCGACCACCAGTCCCAGCCTGCCGAGACCTCACCACCCTCGAATTCCGGCGGCGAATAGGCCGGTGTCCCCCAGGCGCGCGTCCAGCGGACGGACGCGTCCAGGACGCGGACCAGGCCGAAGTCACCCAGCACCACGTCCAGGGGCGTGACCGTCCGGATCAGGATGTTCTCGGGCTTCAGGTCCCGATGCACCAGGCCCAGCTCATGCACGTGCTGCAGTGCGGAACCAGTCTCGCGGACGACATCAATGATGCCGGGGACGGCCGAGGCGTCCATCAGGGTCCGCAGCGATCCGTCGGGGCAGTACTCCAGCACTTCGAACCAGCATCCGCCGGCCCACCCGCGATCGGCGATCTCGACGACGTGAGCGTGATCGGCTGCCGCCAGGCGCGCCACGGCCTCCTCGTCCGGGACGACATTTCGGCGGTACAGCTTGATCACGATCCGTCGGCCGGAGCTGATCTCGTCGGCGACGACCACGTCCGCTTCGGCGCCCGCCGCCAGCTCGGTCACGACCGTGAACCGGGCGGAAAGCTCAGGCGGCAGGCCGCGGGTGAACCCGCCGCCGAATGACCGGGGCGCGGGCCCGGTCCCGGGCGCGTCCTCAAGCCGCGTGCCGCCACCCGCGCCGGACGCGCTCTCGCGGCGGGTGCCGACGTAGGCTACCGGAGCACCCTCGCGACGAGTTCCCTCGCCGGGAGGGGACCCTCCCTCGCGCCGAGTGCCCCCATCGTTCATGGGAGTTCCCTCGCGCCGAGTGCCCCCGCCCGGGCCAGTGCCCATCTAGTGGTCCCCCTCTTGCTCGATCAGGATCAAGGTCACGTTGTCCGGAGCACCGCCGTCGAGTGTCCTGCGCAGAAGCCGGAACGTGGACCGCACCGGATCGGGATCCGACAGCAACTCGCTGATTCCGTCGAAGGTGACTACTTCGGTCAGGCCGTCGCTGCATACGAGCAGTCGTTCGCGGCGCCGCAGCGGCTCCAGCGGGAAAATGTGCGGAGTGATAGCCGTCAGCCGGTCGGCACCACCCAGTGACTGGGTGACCGCGTGAGAGGCCGGCGAGGAGCGGTCGTCCTTGGTGAGCAGCATGAGGTAGCCGTCCGCCCAGTGGTAGACGCGTGCGTCACCGACGTTGAACGCGGTCACGTGATCATCGGCCAGGGCGACCCCGGCAATCGTGGCCCCCATTCCGGTCAGCTTGGGATTACGCTCCATCTGGTCGTAGAGCATGCGGTTCGCGCCGTCGAGCAGGGAGGCGACGTCGGCCGTGCTGTGCTCGCCCAGGTAGCAGGCGACGGACCGGCTCGCATACCGGCCTTCGGCGTGACCGCCCATACCGTCGATGACCGCGTACAGCGCGGTCGGTGCACCCGAGCGGAACGTCACCGGGTCGGCGGTCAGGCCGGTCGAGCAGAAGCCGGAGACCAGGGCCGTGTCCTGATTCTCGGTACGGGCCAGGCCCGGGTGGGTCACCACCGTCGTGGATATCACGACTGGTTCACCTCCACGTCGATGCGCAGCGCGGGATCGGTGCCCAGTGAGATGGCCGTCTGGCCCGCCAGGCGGTATTCGCGATCGGCCTCGAGCCGGCTCCCATTGAGGTACGTGCCGTTCGTTGACCGGTTGTCGGTGACGTAGACGCCGTCGCCCCGCACCGTGATGTAGGCGTGTTCGCGCGAGATGTTGTCCGTGCAAAGGTCAGCCAGCGGGCTGTCCTGGCCGCGTCCGACCATGAGCCGGTCACCCGGCTCCAGGCTGATCACCCGGCCGGTGGGGAGATGCAGAATGGCATTCGTCGTGGTCGGGAAGGGATCGTCGCTCGCCTGAGGTTCCCCGGCCGTGGACGCCGGACGGCCGACATCCGCGCTGGCCCTGCGGCGGGGCAGCGGGCTGCCGCAGTAAGCACAGGAACCGTCGCCCAGCTCGTTCTCGTTGCCGCAACTGCGGCACTTCACGGTCGCCATGACACGTCTCTGAGAAGGACGCCTCGCTCAGCGAGGAGGGCCTGAAGACGCTCCAGATCGCCCCGGCCGGGTATGCCTGTCATCCAGATCCTGCCGCCATCCGCGCTGATCTGGAGCTGCCGGGGACCCACCGGCTCCGTGAACCTGTCCTTCGCCCGGCCGGTGAGCAGGGTGAGGACCTGGTTGGCCGAGCCCATCCAGGGATGTCTGCTCGGCTTCGAGGCGACGTACGGCCCGCTGATGATCGCGTCCACTAGGGCCAGCACCGTCGCGTAACGCCTGGACACCGCGCTGTAGGTGTACCCGGTGTAGAGCAAGATGTCCGTGCCCGCCAGAAGCGGACGGTCGCGCAGGTCGGTGAGCAGCGTGATCAGCTGCTCCGTCTGGTCCAGCGGCTCCCCTCCGCTTACGGTTATGCCGGTCAGCCCGGCATCTGCCTGCTCCTCGGCCCAGTCGGCGACGGCCGCCGTCTCGGTCAGGGATGTGGCGGCCGCCCAGGTGTCGCGGGACACACAGCCTGGACAGTGAATCGAGCATCCCTGCAGCCAGATGGCCGCTCGCCGGCCCGGCCCCAGCGTGGTGACCGGGAAGTGAAGCCGGGAGACTCCTATGCCGGTGACAGGCTCGCCGACCATGTGTCCTCGTCGTGGTTGAGCTCGAGCTCGAGCTTGTCGTCTGGCTGGTAGGACGTCTGGAACAGGCAGTTCGCCAACGGATTGACCAGTGCGGTCTCCAGGATGCTGCCGATTCCGCGGCCGCCCAGCTGCAGCGCATCCCGGCTTAGGCACGCGGCCTTGAGATGCTGCATGGCTTTCTCGCTGATGCGCAGGTCGATCTGGTGTTCCTGCCGAACCCGGCCGATGACGTTCCGGACCATGAGCTCGAGAATGCGCTGGCCCGTGTCCGCGTCGATGTAGTCGAAGACGACGATGTTGTCGCCAATGCGATTGAGCAGTTCCGGGCGCCCGAGCTCCAGGACGAAGTACTGCCGGATGGCCGCCTCGATTCCGGCCGCCAGCTCCGCGTAGGAAACGTTCGCCCGGTCCACGGTCGGGCGCCGCACCCGGATCGTGCCGCCTGCGCCGTCGGGTTCCTCCGCGTCCGAGTAGACGCCCAGGTTCGAGGTGAAGACGATCACCGACTCCGTGAAGTAGACGGTTTCGCCCTGGCCGTCGGTGAGCCGGCCGTCGTCGAGCAACTGCAGGAACTTATCCAGGATCCTCGGATGGGCTTTCTCGATTTCGTCGAACAGGATCAGGCTGAACGGTCGCTGCCGGACCGCGTTCGTCAGCTCGCCGCCGGCGTCGTGGCCCACGTAGCCCGGGGGAGCCCCGATGAGCCGGTCCGCTGCATGCTCGGCGGAGAACTCGCTCATGTCGAACCGCACGTAGAACCGTTCGTCGTCGAACAGCAACCGGGTCAGCGCCTTGGCCAGCTCGGTCTTACCGACGCCGGTCGGGCCGGCGAAAAACAGAATTCCCCGTGGCCTGGTCGCCGAGGCCTGGGCCTGGGCCGCGGTGAGACCCGTCGCCGACCGGATCAATATGTCAAGGGCCTTGCGCGCCGCCACTTCCTGGCCCAAGACCCGGGAGCACAATTCCGACCGGCTGCCTGGGGCGGGGTCATCAGCCATGGCCGCGACTTCGGTCCGCAACCTTTCGGTGAGGTAGCTGGCTCGCCAGGGATTGTCGGTGACACCGACCCGGTAGGAGCGGGCCGCATCCTCGATGCGCTCTGGTCCGAGACCCTGATCACGGGCGATGGCCACCGTGCGGTTGACCGCGACGAGCGTCAGGCCCGCCGTCTGTTCCGCCAGTACCTTGGCGGCGGCCAGCCCCGGATCCGCGTGATCGCCCAGTTGCGGCACCAGGCGCTCCGCCAGGGCGCGCCGTTCGCCCGAGTCGGGCAGGGGAAGCATGATGGAGCGGAGCGCCTCGTTGTGGAGTGCGAACCACCGAGGCACATCCCGTTCGCCGTCCAGCACCCACACCACCGGGTTAAAGAGCGACCGGTCGCTCTGCATCTGGTCGACGGGCTGACTGTGGCGGGCCGTCGTGTCCACGTGGCGGTAGAACTCGAACTCCTCATCCGAGAGCTGGGTGACGTCCCGGACCAGCCTGGAAGCCGACAGGATGATCAACGCGATCGGCTCATCCGCTTCGGAGACCCGGCTGATCAGCTTCCCCAG
>Ga0116134_1000231_pt1 | contig 29685 bp, 25 predicted proteins | sample June2015DPH_19_5_FD_89737 | JGI IMG/M metagenome (GOLD analysis project Ga0116134, IMG submission 89737) | Peatland microbial communities from SPRUCE experiment site at the Marcell Experimental Forest, Minnesota, USA - June2015DPH_19_40 | ecosystem: Environmental > Terrestrial > Soil > Wetlands... | reverse complement strand
CGCTGCCCGGGTACGACGTCGCCCTCATCGATCCAGCCACCGGGAAACCGGCCGACGAGGGGGAGATCTGCCTCGACCTGAGCCGCCGTCCGCTGGGCCTGATGACCGGCTACCTCGGCGACGCCGCCCAGGAGGCCGACGCGATGCGGGACGGCTACTACCACACCGGCGACGTCGCGGGCCGGGATGCCGACGGCTACATCACCTACGTGGGGCGCACGGACGACGTGTTCAAGGCGGCGGACTACCGGATCTCGCCGTTCGAGCTGGAAAGCGTGCTGATCGAGCACGCGGCGGTCGCCGAGGCCGCCGTGGTGCCCGCACCCGACCCGGTACGGCTGGCGGTGCCGAAGGCGTACGTCACCCTCGCGCCGGGGCTCGAGCCGTCAGCCGAGGTGGCCCAGTCGATCCTGGCCTTCGGCCGGGAACGGCTCGCGCCCTACAAGCGGATCCGGCGGATCGAGTTCACCGACCTGCCCAAGACCATCTCGGGCAAGATCCGCCGGGTGGAACTGCGGGGCCAGGAAAACGAGCGGGCCGGGAGCGGAACGGCCGCGGCGCACGACCCGGACGGCATCGGCGGGCCCTTCCGCCGGGAACCGTCCCCGCGCGGGACGACCGAGTTCTGGGAGGAGGACTTCAGCTGGTGACGTCGGCGGTGGTGAACCGGGCCCACGCGAACGAGCCGAAGATCACCAGGTAGACCGCGAACGACAGCAAGCCCTTCAGCAGGGTGCCGGAGTCGATCGGCACCCGCAGCAGCGCGTCGAACGAGTTCCACCAGTGTGTGGGCAGGTACGGCTGGATGACCGCGAACTGCGGGACCTGGTCGGCGACCTCGCTGGCGACGACGAAGATCGCCAGCCCGGCGATGGCGCCGATCGCGTGCTCGGTCAGGGTGGAGATGGCCAGGCCGATCGCGCCGAGGGAGGCCATCGCCGCCGCCACGTACAGGCTCACGAGCACCAGCCGCAGGATGCCCTCGGCCAAGGAGACCGTGGTGCCGGACAGCAGCGTCACCGGGCCGATCGGGAACAGCGCGGCGCCGGTGGCCAGCGCCACGCCGGTGACCGTGAACGTGACCGCGAGCGCGAACACGACGATGACGCCGTACTTGACCGCGAGCAGCCGGGTACGCCCGGCCGGCACGGCCAGCAGGTACCGCAGCGTCCCGTATCCGGCCTCGCCCGCGATCGAGTCGCCGGCGACCACGGCCACGACCACCGGCATCACCAGGGTCAGCAAAATGGTCAGCGCGATAAAGCTGAGGAAGATCCCGTTCCCGGTGAGCTGGGTGACGAAGGACAGGCCTCCTCCGCCGCCACCGCCGTGCGGATGTGACGCGAGCCGCAGCCCGACACCGATGAGGATGGGGAAGAGCGCGGTGACCCCCAGCAGCATCTGGTTCCGCCGGCGCAGGAAAACCTGCCGCAGCTCGGACCGGAAGAAGCGGAGCCACGCCCGGGCGTGCCCGACCGGGACCCGGGCGGCCGCCGGACCGGGCCCCGCCGCCGGGGATTCGATCACGGTTGCCTCAGCCATCGACGTCAAACCCCTCTCCGGTCAGCCCGACGAACAGTTCCTCCAGGCTGGGGGTCACGACACCCAGACCGCGGACACCGACACCCGCATGGACAAGATCCGCGCAGATCCGTTCAGGAGAAAAATCGGTGAGCGGCGCGGTCACCTCATCGCCGGCGATCTGCGGATCCGGCAGCCCGATTTTCCGCAGCACGTCCGCGGCCACGGCCGGGTCGGTGGTCTCGATCCGGATCCGGGCGGCCCCGGTCCGGCGCAGTTCCTCCAGCGGGCCCTGGAAGACCAGCCGCCCGGTGCGCATCACGCCCACGTGCGAGCAGACCTGCTCGACCTCGGCCAGCAGGTGGGAGGAGACGAACACGGTGATCCCGTCGGCGGCGATCTCCCGGATCAGGCCGCGAACCTCGCGGGTGCCCTGCGGGTCCAGCCCGTTGGTGGGCTCGTCCAGGACGATCAGCTGGCGCGGGGTGAGCAGGCCGGCCGCGATGGCGAGCCGCTGCTTCATGCCGAGGGAGTAGTTGCGGTAGCGCTTGCCCGCCGCGGCCAGCAGGCCGACCCGGTCCAGGGCGATGTTGATGCGGTCCGCGGCGGTCCGTGGGTCGGCCGTCCGGTCGGCCGCGTCACACCGGGCCAGGTTGTCCCGGCCGTTCAGGAACGGGTAGAACGCCGGCCCCTCGATGAGCGAGCCGACGTGCGGCAGTACCTGGATCGCACCCTGGGGCATCGGGACGCCGAGCAGTTCCGCCTGGCCGCTGGTCGGGAAGGCCAGGCCGAGCAGCATCCGGATGGTGGTCGTCTTGCCGGAGCCGTTCGGGCCGAGGAAGCCGTACACCGAGCCGCGCGGGACGGCCAGGTCGATATGGTCGACGGCCACCTGGCCGCCGCGGAACCGCTTGGTCAGGCCGGTCGTGGACACGGCCAGCGCCGGGCCCGCGGCGTCCGGGGACGCTGCGGGCCCGGCGGCGCGGCCGGTAACGGCGGCGGGGCTGGCGGGCTCGGCCGTTCCGCCGGGCGCCCCCGCGGGGCCGGACGAGCCGGCCCGGACGTCGGTCACTTTCCGGCTCGAGCGGCGGGATGCGGTAGTCCGATGGCCTTGGCCTGGGCCGAGCGGGACGGCACCTGGCTGCTGTGGGCCGGGGCCGGCTGGGCCGCGGCCTGGTAGAGGACCTGCGGGGTGACCGCCCCGACCAGGACCCGGCCGTTGCTGGTCATCAGCATCGATATGAGGCTGGTCGTCAGCAGCCGGCCGCTGCCCCACGATCCGCTGACCGGAGTGGCGGACTTCAGCAGCGCGCCGATGACCGGGCCGGTGTCGCCGCTCAGGCCGCTGCCCGCGCTCCCGGTCGCCTGATTGCCCGTCACCGACGACAGGACCGAACTCGGCAGGTCGGCGACCGTCAGCCAGTCCTGGCCGACCGTGTAGGCGCCGCTCGCCTGCGTGGTGCCGGAGTGCCCGGCCTTGGCGCCGCCCGTCGTCTCCTGCTTCACGGTGGCCCCGGCAGGCGGGCTGAACGCGAAGTTGGACGAGGCCGGCTCGACGAACGAGACCGAGGTGAAGCCGATCTGGGCCGCCGGGCTCCCCGCGCCCTTGGCCAAGACCTGCACGCGCAGCGGGACGTCATTGGCCCCGTCGACGGCGATCCGGATCTGGCCGACCAGGGAACTGGAGCTCTTCGGCGCGAGCACGAGCTGATAAGCCGCCTGCCCGGCGACGGTCACGTTGGTATCCGAGCTGACCGTGGTGGTGGCGCCGACCTTGGCCAGCACCTCGCTGGCGGCCTGCTGCGGAGTCATCGGGGGCGCGGAGGACGGCTTGCTCGTCGCGCCCTTGGCGTGCGCCTTCGCGTCGGCCGGGATGGCCAGGTGGGTCACCGTGTTCGTGGTGCTCTCCCAGTACCAGGCGTTGCTGCCGTTCCGGATGACGTCGCTCTCGCTCATGCTCTGCGGCACCGCGACCCGGAAGTGGGTGGGGTCGGAGTACCAGAGCCGGATCGTGTGCGAGCCAGTCAGCAGCGAAGACAGCGATGTGGGATTGTTCGTCCCGGGCAGCGACGGCAGCCCGAGCGAGGAGGTCTCCACGATCGTTCCGGTCATGGGCGGCGCCGTCTTCCCGGCCAGTGAGGCCAGGAGCTGAGACGGCGTGCGCTGCGGGAGCGATGGCGCGGCCGAGGCCACGGTGATCATCGACCCGGCCAGCACGCCCCCCACGACGACCACGGCCCCGGCGGGCACCGCCCACCGCGTGCCGCGGGACAGGTTGACCAACTGCTTCATCGCGCCTCGCTCGTCCTCTCCCGGTGCCGTTCCGTGTCCCGTGCACCCCGTCTTACGGGCCTTGCGGAAACCTGCGTACGACTTACGTTGCCTCATCCGCGCTGTGGTGACCCTGAGAGATCCCGGAAAGAACCGTTTTGTGATGCCTCCGGAGGCGGCGGGAGGCCGCGGCTCTTCGTTAGGGCCGGTTTGTTGCGGACCGGGCAGTTTGTCGTGGAGCCAGTTTGTTTTGGACCGGGCAGTGCCCCAGGGCCAGACTAGGACCGTGCGCGTCCTGGTAGTGGAAGACGAACGGCGTCTCGCGGGTGCGGTCCAGCGCGGGCTGCAGGCCGAGGGGTTCGCCGTCGACCTCGCCTTCGACGGCGACGACGGGCTTCATCTCGCGCGCGAGGGCGCGTACGACGCGGTCGTCCTCGACCTCATGCTGCCCGGGCTGTCCGGTTACCAGGTCTGCGAGCGGCTCCGGGCCGAGGAGAACTGGATCCCGGTACTCATCCTGTCGGCCAAGGACGGCGAGTACGACCTGGCCGACGGCCTCGATCTCGGTGCCGACGACTACCTGACCAAGCCGTTCTCCTACGTCGTGCTGGCCGCCCGGCTGCGGGCACTGCTGCGCCGCGGCGCCGTGCCGCGCCCGGCCGTGCTGCGCGCCGGGGACCTGTCACTCGACCCCGCCAGCCGTATCGTCCGCCGGGGTGAAACCGACATCGACCTCACCGCGCGGGAGTTCGCGATGCTGGAGTACCTCATCCGGCGGGCCGGCCAGGTGGTGCCGAAGTCCGAGCTCCTGGACCATGTCTGGGACACCTCCGACACCGCGGACCTCAACGTCGTCGAGGTCTACGCCGGCTACCTGCGGCGCAAGATCGACGTGCCGTTCGGGCGGGCCGCCCTGCAGACGCTGCGCGGAGCCGGGTACCGGCTCGCCGCGGACGGCGGCTGAGGCCGCGATGACCCGGCGCCGGCCGCCCGGGCTGGCCATCTGGTGGCGCCGGCGCAGCCTCCGGGCCCGGCTCACGCTGACCGCCGCGGCCGGGCTGGCCCTGGCGCTGGCCGGCGTCGCCATCCTGCTGGTGGGGACGCTCGGCGTCGCGCTGGACCGGGGCCTGGACAATTCGGCCCGGCAGACGGCGCGGGAGGTCGCCGCGCTGGTGGACGCCAACCGGCTGCCCGACCCGGTACCGGTGGCGGCGGGGACCGCGGTCGTCCAGGTCATCGACTCCGGCGGGCGGATCGTGGCCGCGTCGGCGGGCGCGGACCGGCTCGTACCGCTGCTGCCCGCGGCGCGGGCCGCCTCGGTGGCGCGCACCCAGACCGGGACCCTGCTCGACGGCCGGCCCTACGGGCTGCCGGAATTCCTGCGGGTGGTCGCGGTCCCGGGCCAGCGCGGCGAAATCGTCATCGCGGCCGTGTCCTTCGACGCGGTGAGCGACTCGCTGGCCACCGTGGCGCATGCGCTGCTGTTCGGCACGCCGGCGCTGCTGCTGCTGATGGTCTGGGTGAGCTGGCTGCTCACCGGGTCCACGCTGCGGCCCATCACGGCGCTGCGGCTCGGCGCGGAACAGGTCACCGCTACCGGGGTGCCCCGCGGGCTGCCCGTTCCGGAGGCCCGGGACGAGGTGCACAGCCTCGCCGTGACGCTGAACGACATGCTGTCCCGGCTGGAGGGAGCGCAGCAGCGGCAGCGGCAGTTCGTCTCGGACACGGCCCACGAGCTGCGCAGCCCGATCGCGAGCATCCGGGCTCAGCTCGAGGTGGCGCTCGATCACCCCGGTGCCCAGGAGTGGGAGCAGACGGCGCGGGACGTGCTCGCGGACACGATGCGGCTGTCCCAGCTGGCCGAGGACCTGCTCGTGCTCGCGCGGCTGGAGGAGCGGGCCGGGCTGGCCCGCGGCGGCGGTCCGGCGGCCGCCACGAGCGGGACGGTCGACCTGGCCACGCTGGTGACGGGGACCACCGGCCGCTACGCGCAGGCCCGGGTGACGGTGTCCGCGTCCGCGCCGGCCCCCTGCCCGGTGGCGGGTGACGCCGACGCGCTGCGGCGGATGCTGGTCAACCTGATCGACAACGCGGTCCGGTACGCGCGCAGCCGGGTCACGGTGGCGGTGGCCGCCGCGGACGGGTCGGTCCTGGTCACTGTGACCGACGACGGCCCGGGCATCGCCACGTTCGACCAGGAGCGGGCGTTCGAGCGGTTCACGACGCTGGACGGCGCGCGGGCGCGCCGCGACGGTGACGTCAGCGGCGCGGGGCTCGGCCTGGCCATTGTCCGGGCGACGGCGCACGCGCACGGCGGCACCACGTGGCTCGAAGACGCGGAGCCCGGGCTGCGGGTAGCGGTCCGGCTGCCGCGCACCGGGTCGCCCGCGACGCCGGCGAAGGGGCCGTCCGGGCCGCCGGCGGAGACGCCGGAACTGCCAGCGGAGACACCAGGGCCGCCGACGGAAACGGCGGAAACGGCGGGCAGGTCAATGCCGTCCGGGCCATTCCCAGGGCCGACGGCGGAAACGGCGGCCAGGCCAATGCCGTCCGGGCCATGGCCAGGGCCGCCGACGGCACGCCCGCGGAGCGGTTAGCCTGATCTGCGGTCGGCCGGGGAAGGGCACGGCTGGATTCGGGTCGAGATCGAGGTGCGCGGACATGCCAGCACGAGTGCGGGAGATGGTGGCCCGCATGTACCACGCGGCGCGGGAGCACATGGTCACGACCGCGGTGTTCGGGGCCAGCCTGGCGGCCATCATCGCGCTGGGGGCCGTGGCGGCCAGCTCCGGCACCGCGACCTCCGGCGCCGGCACCCCCGGGGCTGGCGCCGGCCCGTCGCAGGGGGCCATCAGTCAGCAGGCGCCGGGCTTCTCGCTGCCTGCACTCGGCCACCCATCCAGCCGGATATCGCTGGCCGCCTACGCGGGGCGGCCGGTCATCGTCAACTTTTTCGCGTCCTATTGCGTGCCCTGCCGGAAGGAGACGCCGCTGCTGGCCCGGTACTACCGCGCCGCGCACGGCGGCGTCGCGATCGTGGGCGTCGACAGCAACGACAGCCAGACCGCGGCGGTCACGTTCACCCGGACGGCGGGCGTCAGCTACCCCCTGGCCTACGACCCGGTGGCCACGACGGCCAGCGCGTTCGGGGTCGTGGCGATCCCCCAGACGTTCTTCCTCAATGCCCACCACCGCATCGTCGACCGCATCTACGGCGCGGTGACCGCTGCGGATCTGGCCAAAGGGGTGGCGCTGATGGGCAAGCCCGCGGCGCAGTCGTAGCAGCCCAGCCCAGCCGCAGCAGCTCAGTCGGGAGGACTGCGCCGGGCACCGGTCAGACGGGACCGCGCCGGTCATACGGGACTCCCGCCGGGCACCGGGCCGGCGAGGTTCAGCTCGGCCAGGACCGAGGAAAACGCGGCGCCCCAGTCGGGGCCGGCGAAAACCGGCTCCGGCTCGCCGCCGACCGCCAGCGCGGCGAGGGCATTGGCGACGACCTCCTCGTGGGCCGCCGAGGTCACGAAGGCGTTTCCCAGTTCCAGTTCGTGCTGGAGGTTGTCCCGGCCGTGACCCGGGACAACATCGAGCAACAGCAGCGGGCGGCCCACGGCCCGCGCCTCGGCACAGGTGCCACCCGGGCTGGTGATCACCAGATCCGCGGCTGACATCAGTTCCGGGACCCGATCAGTGAAGCCGAACGCCCTGACCCGCGGCTGCCGCCCGGCGACGGCGCGCAGCGCGGCTTCGAGCCGGGCGTTGTGCCCGGCCACAGCGAGCACGTGCACCCCCGCGTCGCCCAGCGCGGCGGCCGCCTCCGCGACGGGGCCCAGCCCCCAGCCACCGGACATCAGCAGGACGCACCGCGCCCGGCCCGGGACCCCGAGGCGGTCCCTCGCCGCGGCACGGGCCGGCGGCGTGCAGAAGGCGGGCTGCACCGGGGGCGGCACGATACGGACCCTCGCCCGCGGCTGGAACCTGCGGACGGCCCGTTCGGCCACCCGCGACGTCACCAGGTACATGTCCACGTGCGGGTGCACCCACAGCCGGTGCGGGGTGGCGTCCCAGCAGAGGACCACGTGCATCATGGCCGGATACCGGTCCGCGATGGCGCTGATGGCCGAGGCCCCGGTGGCGAAGACGGAGATCGCCAGCGCGGCGGGGTGGCTGTCGAGGTACTCGGCCAGCCGGGGAATCAGCTGACGGCGGGCACCGGCGTCGGCCAGCAGCGCGAGCCGGGTCCCCGGCCGCAGCGCGGCGAAATGGAAGGCGTCGTACAGCCCGGGGACGGCGATCATCGAGCGGAAGACCCGCTCCCCCGCGCCACCGGCCCGGCCGCCGAGCAGCCGCATCGCGTCCACCGTCTGTACCGACCAGCCCCGGGCGGCCAGCGAATCGGCGCAGGCTTGCGCGGTAACCACGTGTCCCATACCGAGCGCGCCCGACACCAGCAGGGCCCGGCCACGCGGGTCATCCGGTGGTCCCACCGAGATGCTCCCTCCGGCCGGTGACGGTTCGCGCGTGCCGTGACATGTTAGGACAAGGGCGGGGCAGTCGCCCAGACGAGTCACACAGATGAGTCGCACAGCCGAGTCACACAGCCGAGTCGCACAGACGAGTACACCGGGAGGAGCCGATCAGCAGAGCCACCGGCACGACGCGCCGGTTCCCCGGCCGGGCCGCGTGCGGGCTGACGCTGGCCCTCATCGTCGCGCAGGGGGGTCCCGGCCTCACCGCCATCGGGCCGGTCCGCCGCCACCTATCCGGCCGGCTCGCGGGCTACGGCGACGCCGGGCACGTCGCGCTGACCTTTGACGACGGCCCTGACCCCCGGTCGACACCAGACTTTCTCGACCTGCTCGCGCGGCGAAACGTCCGCGCGACGTTCTTCATGCTGGGATCGATGACCGCGGCCGCCCCCGGCCTGGCCGCCGAGATCGCCGCGGCCGGGCACGACATCGCCACGCACGGCTGGGATCACCGCTACCTGACGGCGCGCGGCCCGCGGGACACGTTCCGGGACCTCGCGCGGGCCCGGGACGCGATCGCCGCCGCGACCGGACGGGTACCGGCCTACTTCCGGCCGCCGTACGGAGTGCTGAACGGCGGCGCCCTGTTCGCGGCGCGGCGGCTCGGACTGCGGCCGCTGCTGTGGACCTGCTGGGGCCGGGAATGGGTACCGGGCGCGACCACCGATACGGTGGCCGGCACGCTGCGGAAGAACCTGAGCGGCGGGGCCACCGTGCTGCTGCACGACTCGGACTCGACGGCACCGCCCGGCACCTCCCGCCGGGCGCTGGGCGCACTGCCGTGGCTCCTGGACGAATGCGCCCGGCGCGGCCTGGCGGTCGGTCCCGCCGCCGAGCATGGCCTCCGCTAGGTCACGCGCAGGTCACGCGGCTATGTCACGCGGCCGATGCGTGCGCACGCGGGTTGCGGGCGGCGCCGGTGATCTTGCGGGCTCAGACGGTCCGGCGGCGGGACCGCGCGAGAGTGCCGGCCGCGCCGGTCACCCCGAAGGCCACCGCGCCGTGCCAGAGGCCGGTGAGCACCCCGCCGACGACGCCGCCGCCCAGGACGATGGAGAGCACGAATACGATCGCGGCGGCCGCCACCCCGGGTAGCAGAGCGAAGCGCCACGGGTTGGCGCGGGCCCACCGGATGGCCCGGCTCGACCGCTCGCGCCACAGCGCCCCGGCCGCGGCGACGATGAAGAACGCTACGACACCGAGCGACAGCGCGTCGCTCAGGCCGCCGAGCCCGAAGCTGCCGCCGATCACGTGCCAGCCGAAGTCACCCAGGGCGATGATCCCGCCGGTGACGGCGGCGCCGGTCCACGGGGCGTGCGACAGCGCTTCTCCCGAGACCGACATCTCCTCGCGCGGGGACAGGCCCGGCTCGTTCATCTGGGTTGGTGCGGACATTTCAGCTCCTTCAGAGGGCTGCAGCCTTGTCCAAACTCACGTCATATCGCGTTTGCCCGTAGCCTACCATGACGGTGTGCCTGTCAACCGATATGACGCTTTGACTCTTTCACCCGGCGGGCCCGCTGGCGCGCTGGCCGCGCGGCCCCGCACAGGACGGGCCCGCAGCGTGATCTTCGGCGGCGGAGCCGAGGCCTGCCTGTGAGAATCCTCCGGAAATGTGCAAAGTGAGCCCGTCTTCGGGGAAGGAAGAAAAAAGAGCAGGCCGGCGGCCGTACCGAGCCCGGTAGCCGGGACCAGAGCACCCGTAGCGACCGCAGACGCTACGACGCAAAGGCGATGAGGATGCAGGACGACGAGACCGGCACCGAGCCATCCGGTGAAACCGGATGGCCGGGGGCGCCCGGAGTGCAGGACGGCAGCTGGGCGGAACCGCCGCGGCGCCGCAGGCGCGGCCGCCGGGTCGCCGTCTACGCCATCGTGGCGATCCTCGCCGCAGGCCTCGGCGCGGCCGCGACGGTCGGCCTGAACGGCAGCCAGGCGAGCCCCATCACGGGGGTCTCCTCCCACCAGGTTCCCGGCCCGCAGAACGACGCAGGGAAATCCGGGGGCGGCTCGCTGAACAAGTCATATGTCGCCGCACGGGTCGAGCCCGGCGTCGTCGACATCGACGCGGCCATCCAGTACTCGGGCGGCACCTCATCCGAGGGAACGGGGATGGTCATCAGCGCCGACGGCCTGGTGCTGACGAACAACCACGTGATCAACGGGGCCAAGACGATCCGGGTAACGCTGGTCACGACCCGCCGGGTCTTCCAGGCGACGGTGGTCGGCTACGACGCCACCCACGATGTGGCGCTGCTCAAGCTCGACGGCGCGGCCCGGCTGAAGGCCGTCGCGGTGGGCAACTCCGCGCAGGTCACACTGGGCACCCCGGTGCTGGCGCTGGGCAACGCCGAAGGTCAGGGCGGGCTGCCGGCCCTCGCAGTGGGCATCATTAACAGCCTGGGCAAGACCATCAGCCCGACCGACGAGAGCACCGGCACCACCGAGACCCTGCACGGCATGCTGCAGACCAACGCCGACATCGTGTCCGGCGACTCCGGCGGCCCGCTGGCCAACTCCGCGGGCCAGGTCATCGGGATGGACACCGCGAACGCCTCGAGTTCGCAGGGCTCCTCGCCCGTCCTCGGCTACGCCATCCCGATCAACACCGCACTGTCGGTGGCGCACCAGATAGCGGCAGGGCAGGCCAGCGCCACCGTGCAGATCGGCCTGCCGGGCTTCCTCGGCGTCCTGGTCCCGCAGAGCAACAGCGCCAGCCCGGCCCAGCAGGCCCGGCAGCAGCGGCAGCAGATTCAGCAGCAACAGCAACCGGGCACCGGCCTGCCCGGCAACGGCAACGGCAACGGCAACGGCATCGGCAGCAGCCAGCCGCCCCGGGGCACGTCCTGCGCCGACAACGACGCGGACACCTCGGTGCCGTCGCCCATCGCGCCGGCCGGCTCCGGGGCCCTCGTCGACGGCGTGCTCTGCGGTACCGCCGCCGCGACCCTTGGCCTGGCCGGCGGGGACGTGATTACCGCCGTCAACGGCCAGGCCGTGACCACTCCCGGTTCCCTGACGGCCATGATGTCCGGGTTCCGCCCCGGCACCAAGGTGACGCTGAGCTGGGAAACCGTCAGCGGGAACCACAAGACGGGAACGCTCACGCTGGGCGCCGCGCCGGCCCGGTAGGAAGCGAGGCAGGTGGTGATTTATGTCACAAGCATCCCGGCAGCCGAGGCTCACGCACTGGCTAATGTGCATTTCGTGACGTTTCGCGGACGCCACGCGACCCTCGCCGCGCGGGGAGGAATAGTAAAGGACCTAATGGGGCAGGGAGTTCCTGTGCGATGTGGTGAGCTACGCCACCGTTCCCTTCATAACCTGAAGGCGGCACTCAGGTAACGCTCAGGGATGGATGGCTAACTTGAGATCGAGGCGGCGGGTGACGACCAGGCGCCCGCCGGAACAGCGGAACCGAGCGAGATCTCCTCGCCCGGTCTCAACACGAGGGCGATAGTGATGCAGGAAGACCAGCGAGGTAGCGAGAACGGGCCGGGCGGGACACAGCCGCCCGAGAACGTCGGCCCTCAGGTCTCGACGCCTGGTGGCGGAACCACGCCCTGGAAGAGCGCGGACGACACCACGGCCTTCGGCAACGCCGAACGCGGCGGCACTGTGTCCTTCGGCCGGCCGGACGAGCCTGCGGCGGGCGCGGCCGGCGAGCAGCGGGCCGGCGGAGCCGAGACGCTGCCCGCGGCCAGCTACGGGCAAGGCGGCTACGGGCAGGCCGGCTCCCCCGGAGCGCCCGGCGGGTACGGGGCGGCCCCCGGATACGGCCAGGGCAGCGGATACGGCCAGCCGGGTGCCGGATACGGCCAGGGCGGGGCGTACGGCCAGGCGGGAAACTACGGCCAGCCCGGCGGTTCTGGAAACTACGGCCAGCCCGGCGGTTATGGCCAGGCTGGGAACTACGGCCAGCCTGGTGAATACGGCCAGGCCGGAAGCTTCGGCGCGGCTGGAGACTACGGGCCGGCCGGCGGGTACGGGCAGCCGGGCGGCGGCTACGGGTCCGGGTCCGGCGGCTACGGGTCCCCGGGCGGCGGATACGGCGGCTGGGGCAGCCCGGCCGGCGGGTACAGCGAGCCGCCCCCGCGCAAGCGCCGCGGCCTCGCGGTCCTCGTGGTGGTCGCAGTGCTGGCCGCGGCGGCCGGGGCCGGTACCGCGGTGGCGCTGAACAGCAGCGGCAACAGCGGCTCGACGGGCGTCTCCTCCAACGACGTCCCGGCCCCCCAGAGCAACGGCAACAGCGGCGGGGGCTCCAGCCTCAACAGCGCCGCCGTCGCGGCCAAGGTGGAGCCGGGCGTCGTCGACATCACGTCCACGCTCAACTACCAGAGCGAGACGGCGGAGGGCACCGGGATGGTGCTCAACTCCAACGGCCTGGTGCTCACCAACAACCACGTCATCAACGGCGCCACCACGATCAAGGCCACCCAGGTCGGCACGGGCAAGACCTACACGGCGCGGGTCGTCGGGTACGACGCCACCGACGATGTGGCCCTGCTCCAGTTGCAGAACGCCTCCGGCCTGAAGACGGTCACGGTCGGCAACTCCACCCAGGTCTCGCTGGGCACCCCGGTCCTGGCCATCGGCAACGCGGGCGGCCAGGGCGGCGCCCCGACCATCGCACCGGGCATCATCAACGCCATCGACCGGACGATCACGGCCGGGGACCAGGGCAGCCAGACGACCGAGACACTGCACGGCATGCTGCAGACCAGCGCGCAGATCCAGCCGGGTGACTCCGGCGGCCCGCTGGCCAACGCCGCGGGCAAGGTGATCGGCATGGACACGGCGGCGAGCAGTTCCGGGACGCAATCGTCCAGCAGCTCGAGCATGGGCTACGCCATCCCGATCAACACCGCGCTGTCCATCGCCACCCAGATCGCGGCCGGGCACGCCAGCGCGACGATCCAGATCGGCCTGCCGGGCTTCCTCGGCGTGCTGGTCCCGCAGAGCAACAGCTCGAACCCGCAGCAGCAGGCTCAGTCGCAGGAAGGCCAGGGCAGCGGCGGCTTCGGTGGCATCGGCGGAGGCGGGACGGGGACCGGCGGCGGCAGCCCGAGCTGCGTCAACAGCGCTACCGCCAACTCGGTTCCCACCACGATCGCGCCCGCCAGCTCGGGAGCGCTGATCGACAACGTGCTGTGCGGAAGCGCGGCCGCCACGGCCGGCCTCGGCGCGGGCGACGTCATCACCGCCGTCAACGGGCAGGCCGTTACAACACCCGGCTCGCTGACGACGATCATGTCCAAGTTCCACGGCGGCGACAAGGTGACCGTCAACTACGAGACCACGAGCGGCGCCAAGCAGACCGCATCGCTGACGCTGGGCACGAGCCCGGCGAAGTAGACCCCGCAGGACCTTCCAGGCGATCGGCCCGCCGGCCGCGTGACCGGCGGGCCGATCGCCGTCCCGCGCGACCTTCGACCCCGGGCCCTCGGGATGTAGGCAGCGTTCTCGGCGAATACGACGGAAAACGCTGCCCAAATAGGTTGCGGTGCCCTGTGGGTGGTGGGGGGTGGGCGGCGGCGATCAGAGGCGGGTGAGCCAGCCGCGCATGCGTTCCTCACAGTCGAAGATCTTTGGCACCTCGACGTACTCGTCCGCGGTGTGCGCGATCTCCGAGATGCCCGGCCCGTAGTTGACGGCCGGGATGCCGAGCTCCGCGAACCGGGCCACGTCGGTCCAGCCGAGCTTGGCCCGCGGCGCGCCGCCCACGGCCACGGCGAATGACGCCGCCGGTCCCCGGTCCAGCCCGGGCCGGGCCCCCGGGGCGACGTCGGCCACGGTCACGTCCCAGTCGGCGAATACCTCGCGGAGGTGCCGCTCGGCGGCAGCGATGTCCCGGTCCGGCGCGAACCGGTAGTTCACCGTGACCACGCACCGGTCGGGTATCACGTTGCCCGCGACGCCGCCGGTGATGCCGACCGCGTTCAGCCCCTCGTGATAGACGAGACCATCCACCGTGGGCTGCCCCGGTTCGTAACGGCGCAGGATATCGATGATGCCGCCCGCCTCGTGGATGGCGTTGCGGCCCATCCAGGACCGGGCACTGTGCGCGCGGCGGCCGGCCGCCGCCACCTCGGCCCGCATCGTGCCCTGGCAGCCGCCCTCGATCTCGCATCCGCTCGGCTCCATCAGGACCGCGAAGTCGCCGCCGAGCAACTCGGGGTGGCTCCGGCTGAGGCGGCCCAGCCCGTTGCGGGCCGCCTCGATCTCCTCACAGTCGTAGAAGACGTAGGTGACGTCGCGCACCGGGGCCGGCACACCGGCCGCCAGCCGCAACTGCACCGCAACGCCGGCCTTCATGTCGGTGGTACCGCAGCCGTAGAGCCGCTCCTGCCCCGACGGCGCGTCGCGCTCGCGGCGGGACGGGAGGTTGGCGGCCACCGGGACGGTGTCGATGTGCCCGGCCAGGATGACCCGTTGCCCGCGGCCCAGGTCTGTGCGGGCCACGACGGAGTTGCCGTCCCGCAGCACGGTCAGGTGGGGCAGCGCGCGCAGCGCCGATTCGATCGCATCGGCGAGATCGCCTTCCTCGCCGCTCACCGAGGGGACGTCGACGAGGCTCGCGGTCAGCGCGGCCGCGTCGGCGGACAGGTCCAGTTCCACCCGCGCAGCCTAACGGCCCGGGCCAGCCAGAGCCGGGCCGCCCCAGGCCGCGCCCATACCCGCCGCTATCTCAAGTCCGCTTTGGGGTGTCTCCGATGTAGCTTTACGGGCCTTTGAGCTGCGTCGTGGACGCGTTATCTTAAGTGGTGTCTACGATGCGCCGGAAGCGATATCACCCACGTGACCTGCGTCTATCCCCTTGTCGCTGCGCTTTTGAGGTCTAAGCCGCGCCCATAACCTCACGTCAGCGACATGTCTCCCATGAAGAAAACCCCCACCACCAGGGCTTATCTCAAACGATTGAAGATAACCGTGGGTATGCGCCGGCGGGTGCTACCCGGACGGCGGGCGGCCCGTTCTTGCCGTTGCGGCCTGCGGATAAACGGCGCTAGCCAGGGCACAACCGGGCTCACCCGCCGGGCCCTAAACCAGCGGGCCGGGACCGGCCGGCGTTGTGCGGCCAGCCAGCGGACCCTGGCCGGCCAGCGCGGTGGCCGCGGTCCGCAGCGCGGCCAGCACCGCACTGACGGAGGGGCGGCGGATGCTCGCGGTGCGCACGACGGCGTAGACCTCACGGCGCGGGTCACCGCCGGCCAGGGTGCGGACGCTGACCCGCTGCTCCCCCGCCGCCAGGGCCAGCCGCGGCACGATCGCGATGCCGATCCCGCGCGCGACGAGGCTGAGGATCGTGCCCAGCCCCTCGAACTCCCACGGGACCGGAGGCGTCACGCCCGCCTCCGCGAGCAGCCGGTCCACCGCGCGGCGGGACGGCTCGCCCTCCGGGGCGGCCATCCAGGCGTCGTCGCGGAAGTCCTCCAGCCGGGCCGGCCCGGGGCCGGCCGCAGCGGCGTGCGAGCGCGGCACGACGAGCACCAGCGGGTCGGTGACCAGGTGGAAGTAGGACAGGATGCCGTCCCCGGCCGCGGCCAGCCGACCGCTCCAGTCGTCCACGATCGTCACGTCAGCCTCACCGGAACGGACCTGGCGCAGGCCTACCTCCCCTGCGGCCTGCCGCAGCAGCAGGGTGAGGTCGGGGTGGGCCCGCAGGCGGCGGGCGAGCACCGGGGCGAAGGCGACCGCCGCGGAAGGGAACGCGGTGACCACCACGCGCCCCGACGGCTCCTGGGCCCGCGCCGAGACGTCGGCCTCCGCCTCCTCGACCATGGCCAGGATCCGCTCGGCGTGATCGGCCAGGCGCCGGCCGGTATCGGTGAGCTCGGCGTGGCGCGGGGTCCGGTCCAGCAGGGACGCCCCCGCCTCCCGTTCCAGCGCCGCCAGTTGCTGAGATACCGCCGAGGCGGTGTAACCGAGCGACGCCGCCGTCGCCGTGATACTGCCGCGCGCCGCGAACTCCCGCAGCAGGCGCAGCCGGTGCAGATCAAGCATTAGTAAATCTTATGCTCTGCCTCAGGGATCTGCGCTTGCGCTAATGCTTGAAAGCGGTAAGACTTGTGAAACGTGATGTAGCGGTCACCGTGGGACGCAGAGGCAGCGTCGCCGCTCAAGACGGCTGACCTCCGGCAATTCCCGCAGCGAGGAGTTCCTCCTCATGACGTATACCGTCATGCCCGCCATCCTTCCGTCCTCGGCCGGCCTGGCCGCGATCGCGGTCTCCCCCACCCTGGCCGCCAACGAGATGATGACCGCCCGGAAGCACCGGGGCGAACCGGTACTGCCGCTGGCGTTCGGCGAGGCGGGACTGCCCGCCCACCGGTCGCTGCGGCTGGCGCTGGCCGGAGCGGCCGGCCAGACCGGCTACGGGCCGGTGGCCGGCCAGGCCGCGCTGCGCGAGGCGGCCGCGGGCTACTGGGAACGGCGCGGGCTGCGCACCGACCCGGGCGCGGTCGTGTGCGGCCCGGGCAGCAAGGCGCTGCTGTTCGGGCTGATGATGGCCATCGGCGGGGACGTGGCCGTGCCCCGGCCCAGCTGGGTCACCTACGCGGCGCAGGCCAGCCTGGTCGGCGCCCGCCCCTGGTTCGTGGACATCCGGCCCGGTGAGGGCGGCGTGCCCGACCCCGGCCAGCTCGGGGCCGCGGTCCGCACGGCACGGCGCGAGGGCCGCGAGATCCGTTCGGTGATCCTGACGCTGCCGGACAACCCCACGGGCACGCTCGCGCGCGCCGCGACGATACGTGACCTCTGCCGGGTCGCCGAGGAACACGACCTGATCATCATCTCTGACGAGATCTACCGGGATCTGGTGCACGAGCCAACCGGGCCAACCAGGCCAACCGAGCTGGCCGGGCCGACCGAGCCGGCCGGGCCGTTCACCAGCCCCGCCGCCATCGCCCCCGGCCGCACGATCGTGACCACTGCGCTCAGCAAGAGCCTGGCCCTCGGCGGCTGGCGCATCGGGGTCGCCCGGCTGCCCGGGGACGGGGACGGGGACGCGGCCGTCCGGCCGCCGGGCCAGTCACCGGGCGAGTCATTGGGGCAGCGCCTGCGGGCGCGCCTGCTGGGCATCGGCAGCGAGATCTGGTCGGCGCCGGCCGCGCCGATCCAGCAGGCCGCCGCGTTCGCCTTCAGCGACCCGCCCGAGCTCACCGAGCGCATCGCGCTCAGCCGCCGGCTGCACCGGGACGTCGCGCGGGCCGTCGCGGACCGCTTCACCACCGCCGGGGCTCGCGTGCCCGCGCCGCGGGCCGCCTTCTACCTCTACCCCGACTTCGGGCCGGTACGGGATCTGCTGCGCACGCGGCACGATGTGACCACGAGCGACGAACTTGCCGCCCTGCTGCTGCGGCGGCACGGGATGGGCGTGCTGCCGGGCAGCGCGTTCGGCGAGGATCCGCGCGCGCTGCGGCTGCGCGTCGCCACCGGACTGCTCTACGGCGATACCGACCAGCAGCGCGAGGCCGCACTGAAAGCGCCGTCGGCCGGGGATGTCCCGTGGATCGCGGCGTCATTGGACCGGATCGGGGCAGTCCTGGACGACCTCACCGGCTGACCCGCCCGCCCGGCCCGCCCCGCGCGGGGCGGGCCGGGGCCACGGCCTGCCCGGGTGAGGCCGGCTGACCCGGCTCCGCACATGGGAGAGCCCGCGTCCTGGCCCGGCCTCGATCTCATCGAGCCTGCACCCCCGGATGCATGCACCTTCCCGGGAAGTAGCTAGGGACGTAACCAGCGTGGTCTGCCCGCGGGGCGGGTGCCCGGAGGACCGGGTGTCAGAGGCGCATAATGATTTCATGTGGCAATGGCGGGGACGGTGGCGCACGTGGAGTCCGTCGTTCGTATGGGCGGTCGCGTTCTGGTTTGGCGGCACGCTGGTATGGACCCGGGCTGGCCTTATTTGCCGGTCCTCACCATGGAGCCTTCTGGCTGTTCCTGGCCGTGTTGTGGGCCGGCGCACTGACCCTGGCCGTCCAGCTGATCGTCAGCATGCGCCGTCAGTCACGTGGGGCGGCTTGGCCGGGTCACGGTTCCCTGGACGGGCCGCACAACGGGCACACGTCATGACGCCGGGTCGCACTCGGGTCCGTTGCGCCACAACTGGTCGGCCGTGCCCGCGCTGAAGTGCCGGGCGTAGATCTCAACCTTTCTGTGGATGATGCCGAGAGCCTCCTGCAGGTCGGCGACCTGCTGCTGCACCTTCGCCTCGTGCCGGCGCAGGATCTCGAACCGCTCGGCCTCGTTGCCGGCGCCCTCCAGCACCAGCTGCGCATAGCGGCGGATCTCGGGCAACGGCATCCCCGACGAGCGCAGCTTCATGCACACCCTCAGCCACTCCACCTCCTCCCCGGTGAACACGCGCCGCCCCGCCGCGTTCCGCCGCACGGGCGCGACGAACAACCCCTCCTGCTCGTAGAAGCGGCCTAAGCGGACTCGGACGCCTCCGGGCCGCGGAACCGGCCCAGCGCCTCCAGCGGCACCAACTCCGGGCGCTTCGGCGGCACCTCGTCGCCGGACGACCGGCCGGTCAGCCGGCGCCGGACCCACGGCATCGCGTACTCGACCGCCCAGCGGGTGTCCTGCCCGCGGGCGTTCATCCAGGCCAGGCTGCGGTCGGACGCCTCGCGGGCGCTCTGCAGCCGGGTGCGCAGGCGCGCCACGGCCAGGCTGACCGCGGAGGCTTCGGCGGCGGCGACGGCGGCCGCACTCGCGACCGGGCGGGGGATCTGCCCGGCACGGGGGACATCCGGCAGCGGGTCCCGCCAGTTCTCGGTGACCGGCACCCCGACCCTCTCACAGACGAACAGCGACACTCGCTCGTGTCCCTCCGCGTTGAGGTGCAGCCGGTCGGCGCTCCATACCCGCCGGTCGCACAGGACCCGCATGGACCACAGATCCACCAGGTCACAGTCCCGCGCCGCCGCGATCGTGCGCAGGTGCATGTTGTACGCGGCGACCTTCCCGCGCAGCATCCGGATCACCGGGAACGCGGAGGGGTCGAACCCCGTGAACAGCAGCACCCGGCAGCCCGCCGCGCGCAGGCTCACCACGCAGTCGTCGAACACCTCGGCCAAGGCGTCCGGATCGGTGCCGGGGCGCAGGATGTCGTTGCCGCCCGCGGCGATGCTGACCAGGTCGGGCACCATCTCGACGGCCCGCGGGACCTGCTCGGCCGCCACTTCCCCCAGCAGCTTGCCGCGCACGGCGAGGTTCGCGTAGCGCAGGCCCGGCTGCTGGTCCGCCAGCCGGGCCGCGAACCGGTCCGCCCAGCCACGGAAGTGATCCCCGGTCAGCCGGTCGTTCAGCCCTTCGGTAAAGCTGTCGCCCAGTGCGGTAAATGAGCCGATTGTCTCGGCCGAAGCGCGTCCGTCCATATCTTCCCATGATGCAGTCCGGTTTGCTGCCAGGCCAAACCGGGTGACATGGGGCCAGGACAACGCCCATGACCTGGACCTCGGTTCCACGCAGCCCGCGCTGCTGCCCGACGGCGTCCTGCTCATCGTGGGCAAGCGCAGGACCGGCCACCTGCTGCGGGCCTCTCACCTCGGCGGGGTCGGGGGCCAGATCGCCGTCGGCTCGCGTCGCTGTCGCTGGCTGGGCCGCTCGCCTTCGTTGGCACGACCGATGGCGTAACGGCCGTCCGCGGGGCGTGAGCCTGGTGGGGCGTGAGCCTGGTGGGGCGTGAGCCTGGTGGGGCGGGCGCCGGATGGGCAGACTGATCGCATGACCTCGTCGGTGACTTATACCGAATCACCCGCACCGTCCTTTCTCTTCGACCTGGACGGCACGCTGATCGACAGCGTGTACCAGCACGTCATCGCCTGGCGGGCCGCGCTCGCCGGGATGGGCATCGACCTGTCCGTGTGGCGTATCCACCGGCGCATCGGGATGAGCGGCGGGCTGTTCGTTTCGGCGCTGCTGCGCGAGACCGGGCTGTCGCTGTCACGGGAGGAGATCGAGCGCCTGCAGCGAGCGCATGCCGACGAGTACCGAGCCCAGATGGATTCGGTGGCGCCGCTGCCGGGCGCGACGGAGCTGCTGACCACCCTGACCGAACGCAACGTCAAATGGGCCATCGCCACGAGCGGGAACGCCGTGACGGCCCGCCCGGCCCTGAAGCTGCTCGGCTTGCCGGAAAGCACGCCGATGGTCACGCGGGACCTGGTGCGGCACGCCAAGCCCGATCCGGATCTGTTCCTGGCCGCCGCCGCGCTGCTGGACGTGGACCCGCACCAGGCGATGGTGGTGGGCGACAGCGTGTGGGACCTGCTGGCGGCGCGCCGCGCCGGGGCGCTCGGCGTCGGCCTGATGTCCGGCGGGTACGGCCGGGAGGAACTCGAGCGGGCCGGCGCGTTCCGCGTGTACAGCGACCCGGCTGACCTGCTGTTCCGGCTCGACGAGCTCGGTGTCCGGGATTTTATGGACTGAGACCACCAGGACCGGACCCGAGCACGCCCGAACGCGAGGTTAGATGGACTTGGCCGGTAAGAATGAGGAGGCGGTGTTGCCGTGTCCGGGGTGCGGCGAGTCTTCGCTGGCGTGCATGGTTCCCTTGGAAGCCTGCAGGCGCTGCGCTATGCGGCGAACGAGGCCCGGGACCGGCGCGCGCGGCTCCTCACGGTTATCGCCTGGGTGCCGCCGGGTGGCGATCTGGCCGAACGGCGCCAGCCCAATCTCTACCTGCGGAAGATGTGGCGGGACGCGGCCCAGGCCCGGCTCTGGGATGCCTTCGACATGGGGCTCGGCGGCCTGCCTCAGGACCTGACCATTGAGGCGCTGGTGGTCCGCGGCCCAGCGGGCCCCGTCCTGGTCGACTGCGCCGACGACCCCGACGACCTCCTCGTCATCGGGACCGGACGGCGCGGGCTGCGCCGGGCGATGGGCCGTTCGGCGAGCCGCTACTGCCTCGCCCACGCGCGGTGCCCGGTGGTCGCCGTCCCGCCGTCAGCCCTGATGGAGGAGACCAGCCACCGCCGTCACATCTGGCCACGGAAACAGCGCTCGCCGGCGCTTGATCACCCGGGGGCCTGGCTTCGCTGACCGCCGCCTGACCGGGTGCGGGTCGGGCGGAGCCATCCCGTGTTGTCATGCTTTACACGGGTATACCAGCAGAATTAGGGCAATTGACGTCTCCCACAGTCGCGGGATCAGTGCCCCGCAAACTGGATGGTGACGTGATGCCGAGTCAACATGACATGTTCCTGACCGGGCGCACCGAGTCCGGCACCGAGGAATGGCAGTGCCCCGAGTGCGGGCGGCGCATGTTCATGCGATGGCCGCCCAACTTCGAGTCGCTCGTCCTCGACGAGGGTGACCCCTCCGCCCTGCACGCCGGCGCCAAGGGGGGCGCCCTGATGGGCGGGGTGAACGTGGCCAGCGAGCCGGCTGCCGGCCTGCCCGAGGTGCCCGAGATGGAGCAGCAATGGCTGCGCAGGAACGGGATTGACTGGGACGGCCTCGCCAGCTGACGGCGGCACGGGACGGTAGCGGGCGCCGCGGCCGTCCCGTGGCGGCGGGCCCGGCGCCCGCTCACCATGGACGACCGCCTCCGGTGCTCTATGGTCCGCTGCCCTAAGGTCCGCTGCCCTAAGCAGGCGCTAAGCGTTGTTAAGTGAAATCTTCGCGCCAGGAACAGCGGCAGGCTGAACTGGAACTAAGCGCGTGGTGATGGTCTGGGGCCAATCAGATCGAGCGAGCAGAAAGCAGACCACCATGGCAGTTCGAGCAGAAGGCATGACCCCCACGGCACGAGCAGAAGGCGCGACCTCCACGGCACGAGCAGAAAGCGTGGCCCACAGGGGAGTTCCGGGCACCAACCAAGTGCAGTTCAACACCGCCGGCGGCCAGTTCTCGGTCGACTCCATCACCGACCCGAACGGCGCTCCCTCGAATGTCATCGACCTCGACCTCGGCTTCGTCATCAGCGGCACCGTGACACTGCCCAACTGGCTCCAGGGCACCGGAACGGTCACCGTGTATGCGCAGGAGATCGGCGGCCCCTTCAACGGGCCGATCGGCAACGACAACTCTCTCAAGTTCGCCCGGCCGGTGCCGCCCGCCGAGCCGTCCACGGAGAATTACCGGTGGACGATCACGATCCCGCCGGGGTCCCACGTCCTGCCCGACCCGCAGCGCGGTGCGTCGCAGGTCTACAACCTCGTCGCGGTGTTCGTCTTCGACGACCAGCTCACCGACATTGGCGCCTTCGTCGATATGGGCAAGTACATGATCGACTGATCTGCTCCGGTGCCAGCCGGCGCCGGCTGGCCAGTGCGAGATTCCCCGGTGGACCTGCGGTAAGGGAGACCCGGCAGATGCCGAGCGATGAGGCCGCCGGTGCGAGCGGCTGGCGGGACCAGGAGCACTCACCGGACCCGGGCCACCTCCAGGCCGTTCGCGGTATCGGCCCGAAGGCGGAGAACTGCCTGAAAAAGGCGGGTATCAAGGACCTCGGCCAGCTCGCGCGCACCCCCGTGAACGAGCTCGTCGCCGCCCTGGCGGGGCTGCACGGCAAGTTCGACGCCGACCGCATTGTCCGCGAACGATGGATCACCCAGGCCGCGGCGCTGGCCGCCGCCCCCGCCTCGTCCATGCTGAACGGCGAAGCGCCGGCCACCCAGCGGGTCCGGCATATCTTCACCGTCGAGGTCCGGCTGCCCATGGCCGACCGCGACGTCGTATCCACCAGGATCGTCCACGTCCGGACGGGTGACGAGGAGATGTGGGCCGGCTGGCGTCCGGGGCGCATGGTCGCGTTCATCGAGGACCGGTCCCGGATTCGCCCTGAAGCACGGCCGGCGCGGCCCGGGGCAGAGCCAGCGGAGCAGACCGGGGCGCCCCCCGGGCCGCCAGGCCGGGGCGCCCCCCGGGCCGCAGCCAGCGGCGGCCCCGCCGGATGGACGGGACGCGCCTAGCAGGCTTCCCCGCCCGCGCCCGCGCAGGCTCCGTTCCCCGCCGCCGCCCCCGCCGGCGGGGAACGGCCCGGGCGGCCGGAAGGCACTGCTGCATACGTACGCGACGGTGCCCGCCTCTGGGCAGGGTGCCGTCGGTGGCCGGATGAGCGTGGTCAACGCCGCGCCGACCTTCGATTCCGGCACGCTGAACCTGTCGCCGCACCAGGCCGCCACGGTCAGAGCCGAGGTCTGCGCGCGGCAGTTGCCGACCGGCAGCAGCGTCGTCGGCGGCGAACACCCGGCCACGGTGAATCCGGATGAGCGTTTCCGGCTGGACATCCCGTGTGACCTGTCCGCGCCCAGCCGCCCCTTCATCCTGTTCGCGCTGGTCCGCGTCCTGGCCGAGGACGACGAAGCGCGGCCGCCCGGCAAGGATCTGGCGGGCGCGAGCCTGCTGATCTCAGCGGCCCTCCCCCCAGGCGCGGCGGCGCCCCCGGACCCAGCGTCGATCAAGGTCATGGCCTGACCGGGCTACGATCCTGCTTCTCCGGAGTGGCCCCGCCGACCGTCCCGTCGATGCGCCGAGCGTGCCGGCGAACGCTGGCCGGACAGCCCGCAGGCGATCACTCCGGCCAAGCACCGGCCAAACGCCCGCCGAACAGCCCCGCGCGGGATCCGGCAATTCCCGACGGCGCGGCACGCCGCTAATACCCCCTTTTCGCCAATGCGCTTTTCACGTACGCTGTGGCGGGTCTCAATAGGTGGCGTCGTCGCTATATGCATATCGGCCGGTAGCGGCGCAAGATATGCCGTAGTTACTGCCGAGGGAGTTAGGCGAGTCTTCTGGTGACACCGATGTGCCGGACCTCGGAACCGTACGGATGGGGGAGAGCATTGAGCGCCTATATGGGACGTACCGGCGGACGCCGGCGCGACGGGTACGGGGGCCCGCACCGTAACGTGTTACGCGGACCCGCGGGTGCCTTGCGCCCAGGAGCCGGGCGGCAACCGTTACGTTGGGCCGTTTACCCTAAAAGTTGCCGTAAAAGTTGCCGTGAAGAATTTCTCTTATCAGGTGTTCCGAATCACCGGCTACTGTCCGGCGTGATATTGACTTGAGCCGAAAGGTTTCTCAAATCTCGTTTGCCGTTGCGCACATACAACGGCTGCAATCATGACGACCGAGTGAACCAGGATTCTTGCAATTAGGGACAGAGATGCTCGTCGCACGTGTCGCACCACCGCTGCCTGATGTTGAATTGCCGCAACAGGTGCTGCTGAGCGCTCCGTCGGGCCAGCAGGTGGTTGAGCTCGTTGTCCCCCCGGGTGGCCTGCTTGTCCGGCGGCTGGCGGCCGACCTCGCGGGCCTGGGATACCAGGTCGCGTGGATCCGGCCCATGCCCTTCGAGACGGACACCGGCTCACTTGCGCCCCTTCTGCTGATGGCTCTGTCCTTAGTGCGCCAGGCCTCCTCGGCGGAGGACGGGCCGGTCGTCATCGTCGTTGAGTCACCCACCGCCGAGCAGGCGGAAGCCGTTCTCGACCAGCTTCTCGTCCCCGGCGTGCCCGAACCGGTCAGCCCGACCGTGGTCCTGGTCGTCGATAGCCGCCAGAATCATCGAACCCGCTCCGGCGAGATGCCCCGCGTCCGCGTCGAGGTGCCCGCCCTGCCCGGTCACCGGGTCCGGCGCCTCATTACCGAACAAGCCAGCGGCAAAGTTCCCATCCGGCGCCTATCAGCGGCGACCGGTGGACTGCCCGGCCTGATCGACGGCGCGCTGAAAAGCGCATCCAGCATCGGGGCCGCCGAACTGGGCCGGATCGTCGCCGACGCGCGCGAGCCGCAGGCCTTGACTCAGGCCGTCGTCCACCGGCTCCTCGACGGCGCGTCCGCCGGCGAGATGGCGGCCCTGGAGATGGCCGGTCATCTCGGTTACGCCCACGCACGATTCCGCTCGCTCGAGCCCGCGGTAGCCGAGCCGGCCCACCCATGGTGGGTGCCGCTGACGGATGGCTGGTGGCAGGTCGATCCGGCGTGGCGGCCGTCCCTCGTGGCCTGCGCCGCCGACGCCACGCGGGCTAACCGGTCGGCCTGCGTGAGCCGTCTCGTCGCCGAGCTGGTCGAAGCCGGCGGCGTGCACGAGGCGATCGAGCTGTGTATCAACGCCGGATGGCCCGGCCTGGCGGCTGACCTCCTGGCCGGGGAAGCCGACACCCTGCTGTCCTCCGGCCGCTACGTGGCTCTCACCTGCTGGCTTGAACGCCTGCCGCCCGCCGAGGCCCGCAGCCATCCCGGCCTGGCCAGGGCCGCCGCGGAACTGATCCCCGCGGAGTCCAGTACGGCTGGATGGCCGGGCCCATCACCAGGCCAGCCGAACAGCGAACCGGCCGGCGCCGGGGCCGCACGGCAACGGAAGCGCCGGATTTTCCGCTGGTCAAACCCTGGCCCGGCGGGCCGGAGGACCTCAGGGCCGCCCGTGCCCCCGGGGGTGGCCACCGCCCGGACACCTCCGTCAAGTCCCGCCGTTCGGCCGGCTCCGGCTGACCGCGGTGCCGTCGCTTTGGCCGAACGCGACGGTGCGCGGATCGGGCCGGTCACTCAGCGGGCCGCCTCCCGCCGCGGTGACGATCGCCGTGCCGGCCGGGACGAAGACCCGAGCGCGCCGCTCCGGGTCGAGGCACGCCTGCTCGGGCAGTTCGAGGTGCTCGTGCGGGGCGAGCCCGTTCAGCACTGGCGGGGCAACCGGGGCCGGATGCTGCTGGCCTTCCTGCTGCTGCACCGCAGCCGGCCGCTGACCCGTGATGAGCTTGGCGGCGCGTTCTGGCCGGACGCGGCACCCGGTGCGGTGCGCAACCGGCTGCACGTCGCCCTGTACGGGCTCCGGAAGGATCTACGTGCGCTGACCGACCACCCGATCGTGGTGCATGGGCAGCGGGGCTTCTCCATCCACCCGGGGATCGATCTCTGGCTCGACACGGAGGAGTTCGACAAGGCGGTGACCGCCACCCGCAGGCAATTGCCCGGCAGCGATGGCGGTGCTCTCGCCTGCTACGAGACAGCCGTCGAGCTTCACCGGGGCGAACTGCTCGAGGACACGCCGTTCGAGGAGTGGGCGCTGCTGCGCCGGGAGCAACTGCGGCTGCAGTATCTGGAGGCACTCGACGAGGTAGCGCGGCTGAGGTTCGCGGCCGGCCGTTACGCCGACTGCCTTGACGCATGCCGGCGCCTTGTCCCCGGCGACCTGTGCCGGGAGGAGATACACCGTCTGATGATGCGCTGCTACACCCGGCTCAACCAGCCCCATCTGGCCGTACGTCAATACAACCAGTGCGAGCGGCAGCTGCGTGATGACCTCGGCATCGAGCCTGCCGACGCGACCCAGGAGCTTTACGAGCGGATTCGCCGGCGCGAGCTCATCTGACCACGGCGTTCTCCCGTGAGCCTGACGGAGAGAGCAGGCACGGGCGCCCGGGAAACCGGGCATACCCACACGATCGGGAGCGGTGCGCGGCAGATACGCAGGCCGACAGAGGGCAGACCGCCCAAGTCCTGGCCTTTCCGCGAACGCCGATCTACGGTTTCGCTTGAACACCCGCGAACGGCGCGGAGAAGGCCCTGGGCCCGGCGTATGCGGCATCCCAGTCCGGTGCATGGGTTCTGTTAGGAAGCCAGGCGGTGCCGCATAGGTCCCGTTTGGACCGGCCTTATCCGCTTCCGAACGCGGTTCCATTGCCGTGGCCAGGGCTGTACGAGGGCTCTGATTACCGTCTGAGGCCGCGGGCCGGGCATGCGCCCGGCCAACTCCTCCTGGCCCGCTGTCCAGCGTGTTCCCACCTAGGAGTGGCCGTGAATGACCTTCTTTACGTGGCCGTGACGATCGTCGTCTTCGCCTTGCTCTTCCTGCTCGTCAAGGGGGTCGAGCGGCTTGAGCGCTGAGAACTGGGTCGGCCTGATTACGGCCGTCCTCCTCACCATTTACCTCGTCTACGCCCTCGTCCGACCGGAGAAATTCTGATGAGCAGTTCCCTCGCGGGCATCCTGCAGATCGTGCTGCTGGTCGCCGCGCTGGCGGTCTGCTACAAGCCGCTGGGCGACTACATCGCGGGCATCTTCACCAGCGAGAAGCACCTGCGGCCCGAGCGCGCCGTCTACCGCCTGATGGGCATCGACCCGTCAGCTGACCAGCGCTGGGGCACCTACGCCCGCAGCATGCTGGCGTTCTCGGGGATCAGCGTGCTGTTCCTCTACCTGCTCGAGCGGGTACAGCACTGGCTGCCGTACGCCAACGGGAATGTAAATGTCCCCCCCGCTCTCGCCTGGAACACGGCTGCCTCCTTTGTCACCAACACCAACTGGCAGAACTACTCCGGCGAGTCCACGATGGGCTACGTCACCCAGATGGCGGGCCTCGCGGTGCAGAACTTCGTTTCGGCCGCCGTGGGCATCGTGGTCGTCATCGCCCTGATCCGCGGGTTCATGCGGACCAAGACCGACCGGCTCGGCAACTTCTGGGTCGACCTGACCCGGGTCATCGTGCGACTGCTGCTGCCGTTCTCGGTGATCGGCGCGATCATCCTGATGGCGACCGGCGTGATCGACAACTTCTCCGCCACCCATCTCGTCCACTCGCTGGCCGGCTCGCAGCAGACGATGGTCGGCGGCCCGGTGGCCTCGCAGGAGGTCATCAAGGAGATGGGCAACAACGGCGGCGGCTTCTTCAACGCCAACTCCGCGCACCCGTTCGAGAACCCCACCGCGTTCAGCAACTGGTTCGAGATCTTCCTGATCCTGGTCATCCCGTTCGCGCTGCCGCGCACTTTCGGCAAGATGGTCGGCGACAACCGGCAGGGTTACGTCCTGGCCATCGTCATGGCGGTGCTGTGGCTCGCCGCGGTCGGCGGGATCAGCTTCTTCGAATGGCAGCACGCGGGCACGGCGCTGCACGCCGCGCACGCCGCGATGGAAGGCAAGGAAACCCGGTTCGGCATCCCGGGCTCGTCCCTGTTCGCCGGGTCCACCACCGTTACCTCGACCGGAGCGGTGAACTCGTTCCACGACTCCTTCACCGCCTTCGGTGGCGGCATCGCCCTGTTCGACCTCATGCTGGGCGAGGTCGTCCCCGGCGGCGTCGGCGCCGGCCTGTACGGCATGCTGATGCTCGCGGTGCTGACCGTGTTCATCGGCGGCCTGATGGTCGGCCGGACGCCGGAGTACATCGGCAAGAAGATCCGGCCCACCGAGATGAAGTGGGCCGCGGCCTACATCCTGGCGACACCATTCTCGGCGCTCATCGGCGCCGCGCTGTCGCTGGGCTTCAAGACCCCGCGCGCGTCGATCCTCAACCCGGGCCCGCACGGCCTCACCGAGATCGTCTACGCGTTCACGTCCATGGCGAACAACAACGGCTCGGCCTTCGCCGGCCTGACCACCGCGACCACCTGGTACAACACGGCCGGCGGCGTGGTGATGCTGATCGCCCGGTTCGCGCCCATGGTGTTCGTGCTCGCGCTCGGCGGCACCCTGGCCAGGCAGCAGATAGTCCCGGCGAGTGCCGGAACCCTGGAGACCCACAAGCCACTGTTCGCCGGCCTGCTCATCGGCGTGATCATCATCCTGGTCGGCCTGACCTATTTCCCCGCGCTCGCGCTGGGGCCGTTCGCTGAAGGGCTGCACTGATGTCCCTCAACCCCATCGTTAACCAGCCAGACGCCCCATCGGGGAATGGTGCGCGCGATTCCCAGACCCCGGCCCGGAGCGCGGCGGCCGAGCCGCGCCGGGTCAGCGGCGGGCTGCTGGACCCGAAGATGCTGTGGAGCTCCCTGCCGGACGCGTTCCGCAAGCTCGACCCGCGGGTGCAGATCCACAACCCGGTCATGTTCGTGGTCGAGGTCGGGTCGGTGCTGACCACGTACTCGGCGATCCTGCACAGCTCGGCCTTTGCCTGGACGATCACCGCCTGGCTATGGCTGACCGTGCTGTTCGCCAACACGGCCGAGGCGGTCGCCGAGGGCCGGGGCAAGGCTCAGGCCGAGACGCTCCGGCGGACCAAGCAGGAGACCGTCGCGCGCCGCCTGGTCGGCTGGAAGCCCGGCCAGACGGACTTCAGGGAAGAAGAGGTGCCCGGCACCCAGCTCACTGTCGGCGACGTCGTGATCGTGGAGCCGGGCCAGATCATCCCCGGCGACGGCGATGTGGTCGACGGCGTGGCCTCGGTGGACGAGTCAGCCATCACCGGCGAGTCCGCTCCGGTCATCCGGGAGTCGGGCGGTGACCGCTCTGCGGTCACCGGCGGCACCCGGGTGCTGTCCGACCGGATCGTCGTCCAGATCACCTCCAAGCCGGGCGAGACGTTCATCGACCGGATGATCAATCTCGTCGAGGGCGCGTCGCGGCAGAAGACCCCCAATGAGGTCGCGCTGAACGTGCTGCTCGCCTCGCTGACGCTGATCTTCGTGATGGCCGTGGT
>Ga0116134_1000227_pt1 | contig 29776 bp, 34 predicted proteins | sample June2015DPH_19_5_FD_89737 | JGI IMG/M metagenome (GOLD analysis project Ga0116134, IMG submission 89737) | Peatland microbial communities from SPRUCE experiment site at the Marcell Experimental Forest, Minnesota, USA - June2015DPH_19_40 | ecosystem: Environmental > Terrestrial > Soil > Wetlands... | reverse complement strand
TTCCCATCGAAGGTAAAAAGATTGTGCTGGTCGACGACGTGCTCTACACCGGCCGCACCACGCGCGCCGCCCTCGACGCCCTTTTTTCACATGGCCGCCCGAGCCTGGTGCAGTTGCTGGTGCTGATCGACCGCGGCCATCGCGAATTGCCCGTCGAGGCCACGTTTACCGGCCGAGTGGTGCAGACGACCGACAGCGAAGTGATCGAGGTCAAGTTAACCGAGATCGACGATGCCGAGAAGGTTCTGTTGATGGAGAGGTGAACTCTAGCAGCATCCGGGGAAAAGGATTCGTATCAGGGCATCGCTTTACCGATGTCGCAAATTCTTCAGAATCAACTGCCCCTTTAGGGGCTGGGCGTCGGACATCAATCTTCCGAGCCTCCTACCCCTTGCCCCTCGCACTCCACTCCGCGTCAAACCGCGCTCGCTCATAGAAAGATTTCTGCGTTCCCACGCCAGTCGTCGAAAGTCCCGCATAAAGGTTGGCGCGCTTCACGGCCTCCCGCTCCGGCAGACCTTCGCCCAGGAAGGTCGCGAAGCTGCCAATAAAGGCGTCGCCGGCTCCAGTGCTATCCACGCTCTTCACGCTGAACGCGGGCACGTGCTCCATGCCTTCATTTCCGGCCAGCAGCGAGCCATTTGCGCCCAAAGTAATAATCACGCGCCGAATGCCGCTGGCAAGCAGCTTGCTGGCGCAGCGCCGCGCATCGTCGAGATTGTGCACCGGCATGCCAGAAATCGCCTCGGCCTCACTTTCATTAGGAACAAAGTAATCGAGGTCCGCGACCGCCTTGATATCGATGGGCTGCGCCGGAGCCGGATTCAAGATGCAGCGGATGCCGTTTTGCCGCGCAAACTTAATAGTGTAGTAAACCGTCTCCAGCGGAATCTCGAACTGCAGAACGATACAGTCCGCGCTCTTCAGCGTGTCCGCCGCTTCATCCACGTCGGCAGGTTTCAACTCGTCATTCGCGCCCTTGACGACGATGATCCGATTCTGCCCCGAAGAATCGACGAAAATCGGCGCCACTCCACTGGAAACACCGCTCACCTGGCGCACATGCGTAGCGTCGATGCCCAGTTGCTCAAAGTTCTTGATGCTGGACGGACCGAACAGATCGTCCCCGACCCGCGCCACCATGGAGACGTCGGCTCCGCACAGCCGCGCAGCAACCGCCTGATTCGCGCCTTTCCCCCCGAATCCCAGATTAAATTTCTGGCCAAAGATGGTTTCTCCCGGCTTCGGAAACTGGTCCGAGAACGTGGTCAAATCCACATTGGCGCTACCCACCACCGCGATGCGAGGACGCTTTGCCATATTTTTCTCGTTGCCGCTGGCCTGCTCAAACGGCGGGCCCAAGTTCGAAGTGAGGAAGGCAGAGTTTAGTCAGCCGATGGTGGCGTGTCAACCGGCGCAGCGGCATGCGTCATGCCACAACAGAAATGTCCCAAGGTTACAACCGTTCGGAAGAAGCGCTCAATGATCTGGCATCCAAGCGCTCTCTTGAGTATTCTTTCTCGTGATGGCCACCGTCTCCTTGAGCGAACTGTTGGGCTCGACCGTCTATGACGCCTCCGGCGTTGCCAGTGGCCGGGTTCGCGAGGTGGCTCTTGTCCCGCAGGAAGACCGTTCCCGCGTTGCCTTGCTGATCGTCAAAACGCCTGCCGGAAATCGCGTCTTGCCCTTGACCGCTGTTTCCATGATCAACGGCGGCGTTCGCGCTTCCACTGCGGCTGCGGAATGGACCGCGGCCGATGGCTCCGAAGGCTTGTTGCTGCTCAGTCGCGATCTCCTGGATCAGCAGGTGATTGACGTGCACGGCCGCAAGGTCGTGCGCGTGAACGACGTGGATTTTTATCACGACATCGCGCAGAATCGCTCCGTCTTGAAAGTTGGCGGTGTGGATGTGGGTGCGCGCGGCGCCATTCGTCGCCTTCTCAAAGGCATGGTCCCCGCGGCTGCCCTTCGCGTCTTGCTCCTGCGGATCCCTCCCCGCGATATTCCCTGGGACTTCGTGGATCTCATCGAGACCGATCCGGCCCGCCGCGTCCGGCTGAAGATTTCGCATGAGCGCCTGGGCAAACTCCATCCCGCCGACATTGCCGACATTGTGGAAGATCTGGCTCCCGATGAGCGCGAAGCGGTGTTCGAGTCGCTGGACGAAGACGTCGCCGCCGGAGCGCTCGAAGAGCTCGAACCCAAAGTGCAAAAGGCGGTCGTGGAATCGCTCGACTCCGACCGCGCCGCCGACATCGTCGAGGAGATGGAACCCGACGCGGCTGCCGATCTTTTGGCTGACTTGTCCGATGAGCAGACCCAGGAAATCCTGGTCCAGATGCAGCCCGAAGAGCGCCAGGAAGTCACCGACCTGCTCGAGTTCAAAGAGAATACGGCCGCCGGCCGCATGACCACCGAGTTTATTGCACTGCCGGTGACGGCCACCGCCAACGACGCGATCGAGGCCATGCGCAACTTCGAAGGCCGCATGGAAAACATGAGCATCGTTTACCTGACCGATTCTCACGGAACCCTGGCGGGCGCGGTGCCGCTGGTGAAGATCGTTCTGGCGCCCTCGTCGACCCCGCTCCTGGCTTTGTCCCAGGAGCCCCTCATTTCCTGCCTCGAAAACGCGAAAGAGAAGGAATTCGCCGAACTCTTTGACAAATACAATCTGCTGACCTTGCCGGTCATCGACGAACACAGTCAACTCACCGGCGTGATCACCCCCGACGACGTGATCGCGATGCTGCGCGCCAAACTGTAGTCGCTTCCGATAAAAAAACTTTCTCAGTTCTACAAATTCATCTATCCAGACCGCGCTTTCAGCATTTATTCTGGTCAGTCTGTTTCGCCAATTTGACTGTGCCCGTAGCCTGTGCGCATGAAATTCCTGAGAAGTTGGAAGATCCGGCTCCTGCTGTTCTTTGCCGTCGTAGGGCCGGGCTTCATCACCGCGAATGTCGACAACGATGCCGGCGGCATCTTTACCTATTCGGCTGCCGGCGCGCAGTTTGGCTACACGCTCTTGTGGACGATGATCCCGATTACGATCGCCCTGATCGTGGTGCAGGAGATGAGCGCTCGCATGGGTGCGGTTACGGGCAAGGGCCTCAGCGATCTGATCCGCGAAGAGTTCGGCCTGCGGATTACCTTCCTCATGATGATCGGCATTCTGATTACAAACTTCGGCAACGTCATCGCCGAGTTTGCCGGCATCGCCGGAAGCATGGAGTTGTTCGGAATCTCAAAGTACATCTCGGTGCCCATCTGTGCCGTGATCGTCTGGCTGATCGTAGTCAAAGGCCAGTACAAGAGCGTTGAGAAAGTGTTCCTGGCGGCTTCCTTCTTCTATATCACTTACATACTCGCCGGTGTCCTGGCCAAGCCCGCGTGGATGGAGGCCGTGAAGGCCACGGTGAAGCCGCCGCAATTGGCGGCCTTTAAGCATGACTCCTACCTCTACATGGTCATCGGTGTTGTCGGCACTACGATCGCGCCCTGGATGCAGTTTTATCTGCAGTCGTCGGTCGTCGAAAAAGGAATCACCCGGCGCCAGTACAAAGCCTCGCGCCTCGACGTGATTGTGGGCTGCATCTTCACCGACGTGGTTGCCTGGTTCATCATTGTGGCCTGCGCCGCCACGCTCTACCTGCACGGGAATCGTGACATTCGTGACGCCGCCGACGCCGCCCAGTCTCTCCGTCCCTTGGCCGGCGACTACGCCTACATATTGTTTTCGCTCGGGCTTTTCAATGCGTCGCTGTTTGCGGCTTCGATTCTGCCGCTTTCGACCGCCTACACGGTTTGTGAAGGCTTAGGTTTTGAATCGGGAGTGGGCTGCAAATTTTCGGAAGCTCCCGCCTTTTACTGGCTTTATACCGCGCTCATCGTTGCCGGCGGGGCTGTGATCCTGATACCAGGGATTCCGCTGGTGAAGATCACCGTATTTTCGCAAGTGGTCAACGGCGCCGTGTTGCCCTTCGTGTTGATTTTCATGCTCTTTCTAATCAATAAGAAAGAGTTGATGGGCGAATACGTAAATAAACCCACCTTCAACATCATCGCCTGGGCGAGCACCGTGATCATGATCGGATTGACGGCGCTGCTGGTCTACGGAACCCTGCGCGGCGGAACTGGATAGTCCAAAGGCATTTGACCGCAGAGATCGCAGAGCGCGCAGAGGAATTAGAAAAAAACCATTGTTCTCTGGGTACTCCGCGATCTCTGCGGTTAGATATTTTGGCGCTTACAAGATCTTTCCCGCTGCCAGATCCTTCACCAATCCCAAGTCGGCTTCGAGGAAATCCAGTTCCAGCAGCTCCGGCCGCGTCACCCAGCGGATCTCGCGAAAAATTCGGTTCTCAATTTCACCCTGATAGTTGCGCACTTCGAAGAACCGCAGTTCCACCGCCCCTCCGCCCGGATATTCATGGACGATGCGCGCCACCTCCACGCCCACCGCCGCCACGATTCCCAGTTCTTCCTCCAACTCCCGGCGCATGGCATCGCGCGGCTGTTCGCCTTCTTCAATTTTGCCTCCCGGAAATTCCCATTTGAGCGGCATAGGCTGGTGCCGCGTCCTCTGGCAGGCGAGGATGCGGTCATCTTTCAAGATCAGCGCCGCTACGACTCGTTTCATGAGGTTTAGAAATGAGGGACTTTGTGGCGACGCCTTACCCGTTCTCCAGTCGCTTGCCCACGAACTGAGCGCAATATTCGACCAGTTCGCGGTCTTCGTCGGCGAATGCCGCCATGAAGTGACTATCAATGTCGAGTTCGCCGAACACCTGGCCGCGCACAAAGATTGGAACTACGATCTCCGATTTGGTTTCGAGCGAGCACGCAAGATAGCGTCGATCAACCTTGACGTCATCCACCACCACCGTCTTTCCCGACGATGCCGCTGCGCCGCAGATACCCAGGTTCAGAGGAATGCGCGTATGCGGAGTCATCGCTCCCTAGTAGTGTCCCAGCACCAGCATGGGCGGATCGGCTCCAGCTTCCAGCATGTAGAAGCCCACCCAGTTGTACTTCAGCATGTCTTTATTCAGTAGAACCGTGATGCCTTCCATCAGTTGATCCGCCGTGTGCGCTTCGGAATTCAAGCGATCGACTTCGCTGCGGATTTCGACGAATTTGTCGGTCTTGGATTTGGTCGCCATAGTGATCATCCTAAACCATGCGCCCGCGGCTCATCTTCAATGCGGGTTTACGTCCGCGGTACTTGCGTAATAGAACGGAGTCCCGCCTGGGGTCCGAAAACTGCCGGATGAATTGCACCCGCCAGTGCGCGCAACCCTGCCACCAGCGTGGGCGCGGGAGTGTTCAGGAGTTCATCGGAGATGCAATACACCTGCGAAGTCCACGCCGCCGTAGTGTCCGCCCAGCCTCTTTCAGTAATGATCTTCGCCAGTGGCACGCGATCCCCAGCCCCGCACCAGGCGGCGACGATCACTTCCGGGTCTTGTCGCGCGATCTCCTCGGCGGAGCACGGCTTCCCCGGCGCGCCCATAAAGTCACCACCGGCCGCATGCACCAGTTCAGCCACCCAGGGCTGCGATGCGATGACCGGCTTACCCCACTCTTCCGAGAGCACTCGTTTTCTGAGGAGGCTTGCGGTCTGGCGTTCGACGTCTGCGATGGCCGCCTGCATATCGGAAATCACCTGCGCACCGCGCTCACCCGCGCCGACCGCACCGGAGACCAACGCGATGTCGGTGTAGATGTCGTCCAGAGTGCGCGGAGCCAGGCCAAGAAAGCGAATGCCAGCCTTAAGAATCTCCGCCACTGCGGCTTCCCGGTAGGGAACGGCAGCGATCACAAGGTCAGGTCTCGCGGCAAGAATCTCCGTGGCCTTCGCGCTCCAGGAGTCGGCAATGATCAGACGATTGCCGTTGCGCACTTCGCTCCGTACTTCCGGAACCACGTCGCCACAGTACTTCGTGCAAGCCACGACGCGCCCCAATTCACCCACGCTGGCCAGAATGACCGTAGCGCTAGGTTGCAGACAAGCAATTCGCCGAGGATGGTACGAGCGAGGATGGTGCGATTCGGACATGCGTCCTATTGTAGGGAGCATTTGCAGGGAATGCGAAATCATGCGTCTCGCGCATTACAATCGCTTCGTGTATTCCGCCGAACTTCTAGACCATTTTCAGAACCCGCGCAACGCCGGTGAGATCAAAGCTCCCGACGCGGTCGCGCAACTCGAAAACCCCGCGTGCGGAGACATTCTCGAGCTCAGCCTTGAATTGGAAAAACCGGAAGCGATGCGCATCGCCGACATTCGCTTTCGCGCCAAGGGCTGCGTTCCAGCCATGGCCTGCGGCTCGGCGATTACCGAGTTGGTGAAAGGCAGGAGCGTAGAAGAAGCGCGGCAGTTGAGCAGGGAAGAGCTGGTTCAGAAAGTTGGTGGCTTGCCGCAGGCTTCCGCCCACGCCAGCCACCTCGCCATGGACACGCTCGCCGCGCTCCTGCGCAACCTCTGAACCAGCTTATAGTTGGCGATAGATCTTAACTTGAAATCTTAATATCAATCCTGATTCTGAATTTCGCCTTTGGATACCCTACATTGGAATCTCGGCCTGAGATCGTTTCGCCTCAGCCTCCATGCGTCTTTGTTTCTCAACCCTGATTTCCCTTTGTTCCTGGGATTCGCCCGGCAACAAGCGCTCATTCTCCGGTATGGGCGTGTTGGGCCAGCGGCAGTATTCTCCCTCTTCGAAACGGAACGCGAACTTTTCGTTCGAACCATTCCCAGTTCGGCTGTCTTCCATCTCGTCGTACTCGCACCCCGCGACCGCCGACCAAGCCGTAGCTCCAATCGGACGCCGCTCCACCGACTCGCGATCGATCACCACCATCGTCGGCTGCGGCTCGAATGAGGTATGTTTCAGATTGGCCGACGCTGTTTGCAGCGCATACAGCGTCAGCGCCGCCGTCCGGTGATCCACCTGCCGCATCATCATCAGCCGGATCACCTCGCCCAGCCCCATCTGGATCGAATCCGCATCCTCCGGTAGCGCCAGCGTCATGTTCCACCGCTCCCGCTGCCGGCTTTCGTCAATCTCCATGCTCTTCAAAGCCCATCGCATGTGAAAGTAACAATATTTCTCATCACGCAGCGCCGGCGATCCGCGCTGCGTCCCATTGATCTTGATATGTTGACACCGGGCAACACTCTTCGGATATAAAGACATTGGTAAGCTCCTGTTTTCCGCATGAAGTATGAAAAAAAGAAGTATGAAAAAAATAAAAGATAACTAATCACCATAAGACCCACCGTGGAGACGCGGCTAGCCGCGTCTCTACGGCGGCCGGGGAACCTCGCCGCCCCGAGGCGGCAATATCCCGATTACCATGATCCCCATCCAAGCGCCACCTGTAAGTGAACCCCATCACACCCCGTTTGTGACGAATTCCAGAGGGAAGCGAGCGCCCTAACACTGTTTTCCGTAGTCCCCCAGCACACCACCCATTGTCATCCTGAGCGCAGCAGGAACTTCACGAAGTGAAGTCCCTGCGGAGTCGAAGGACCCCTGCATTCTTACAGTCGGCAAGGACGCGTCAGGGAATTCTCCCCGTGCATTGAGGCCTTCGTGATCTCTGGCCCACCGCGACCCCGCCCCGGTTGGCAGTGGAGCAGCTTCCGTTCGTACCTTCTAGGAGAGACTGGACTGGTACGAGTGAAATTTCAGGAGTGGCCGATGGAGTTCAAGGTTCGTCCGGTCGCGACATTCGGTGACGGGAACGGTGCGAGCCTCTCGCTAGTTCGCGGAGGCCCACTCATTCGCAAAGAACGCGAATGAGTGTGGCACCCGGCCGCCAGGGCGTCGAAATCATTCCGGTGATAGTGGACGTGTGGATCATTCTTATCCGTATTGCGCGTCCGCCTGCAGCTCGCTTTCCGCCGCAGCGTCCACCGGCTCCAGCCCGAACAAATGCACTGAACTTTATGTCGGTTAGTTTCCAAGGACAGTTTGATCCATTACTGCAGTCCAGTGCTTTAATTCTTTCTCTTTCTTGAATTTAACTTGCCAGACAGGCTGCTGCAGGTCGCGCACCGTAATAAATAGACCGCTCCGAAGCTCATTGGAGAGGCCGATCCCAATATCGTGTGCGCCGGCCCGCAACCCCCCCCTGAACGCTAGTCCCGCCGGTGTGGAAACACTCCGTTATCCCTTGGACCTTAGCAAAGTCATAACGGGCGGCAAGTTTACCGCTCTTTAGAATCAGGGCCTTCCGGTCGGTGTCGATGGCACATCCTGTGCCATCCCAAAAATGACGGAGACTGACTTCCTGCGGCAGTGTCGCGAAGAAGTCTTCCCTGCCGTAAGTGTAGATCTTGTAAATGCCAAAACACGCGAGCGCCTCGGGAAGCATGGCCAACAAACACAACCCCGCCTCCTGATGGCTAAAATTACTCGCACCCGCCATGAACCCGATAAATCCCACAAGTCCGGCAATTGCTGGAAACGCTAAAAGACCAGCCGCCAGTATTAAACCAACTTTACCACCGGTTCGTAACACAGATAGACGCTCCTTTCGCCACAACCGATGTAATTACATATTGTCGAGACGTGGGAACAATTCAATATGGCTATTCTTGCCCAACCCCTCGAAACGGTTTAATTGAGTATCCGAGAGCCCTTTCGTGCAAAAACTAGGCGCATCTGGATGGAAGTCTTATCGGCCGTTCAGCGTGTAAACTTCAGTCGGCAGGAAAATTGGTTACGATGTTGAGTCAAATACAGGCCTTTCGGGGGCGGGTGGGGGCTGGCCCACCCTTTCACTCATCTCAACTCCCGAGAGTGCCCCGCTCTTGTCGCGTTTTCTGCGACAAGGCGGGGATTTTGACCTCCTATCCACCACGACCCCCATCAGTTTCTCTCCCAAGCTCCCAACCCTTTTTCATCACAAAAGTCCAGTGAGCCCCATCACAGACAATCCAATCAGATATGCGCGACAATGTCCCCTGATGTGTCGCAGCCGAGGTGCGCCATACCCCAACCAAGGCCACCCCGGCCGCGCCAGATCAATCGCCATTAACTCTTCGATAAACATAAGTTGAAGCAACAAGGTGAGTCGACAAGCCCCCGAATCTATGAATTTCGAGAGAATTAGGCAAGAAATCAGGCTAACTCCTTATTCCAGAAGATTTTGAAAATAAGTCCTTAGCGCTCTAGATTTTGGCGTCGCGACCCCCCGTAACCCTATGATTCCAATAGCGGGGGGGTAGGGGGTAGTGGTAAACACGCATTAATACCTTGTAAACAACCAGAAGAAATGGAATCGGGTCGCCCTATCGGCCAGCGTGGTTCGTGTCTGGCTGATAGATCTTCCATCCGCTGGCGAGCGCGATCTCTCTTAGATCTGGATTGGGGTTGATAACGAAGGGGTGGTTGGACATGGCTAGCATCTCGCGGTCCCAGATCGCGTTGCCGAAGGCGCAATCGGGCTGGTGGTCGGGAGATGACTTTAGCACCGAGCGAAGCGCCTGGGGCTTGCCGGGGCCGCTCGGAACTCGAATCAGGTGGTCGGTGATCAGGCCATTCTCGACTATTGCTTCTACAGCCAGAATGCGATTTTGCGGGATGCTGAAGCAGCGCATGCCGGAGCGGATGACCCACTGGCACGAAGAAGAAACGGCCCAGATGTCGCATCCGGATTGGCGCAGGCGCTCGACTAGTTCGCGCATCTCCGGGAAAATCGTGGGGGCGATGGCTTGCGCAAAATAGGCGTCGGCCGCCTGCTGTATGACTTCTTCGCGCAGTCCGCGGTGCATGGTGACCATTTCTCCGCACATGGTATCTTCGTCGACGCGGCCCGCTTTGTAGTCGGCATGGCGCTTACGGGCCCATTGCACGATCGGTTCCGGCAACAATCTTTTATCCGGCGCCAGATCCAGTTCCCAGTGGAAAAAACCTTCCCCGGCGTCTTCCGACCAGAGCGTGCCGTCGCAATCAAACGCGGCGACGCGCGGTTTCAGGCTGAGTACAGTTTCGAGGAATTCGTTTTGCAGAGATGTGAGATGCGTCATGAAATATAGGGCCTTGCGGGAATTAACTTGACGGCAGAAGCGGTGGCGGCAGCGCGGCATACTGCTCCGGCGTATCCACGTTGGCGGCTATCAGCGGGTCGTCTACGGGAACGTACTCGATATGACTCTGGTTCGCGTGCTCGACCTCGCGCGCATCCGATGTTTCCGGAGCCTTTAGAAACGCCGTCATCATCTCGCGGCCGAACAGAATGGGATGACCGTGTTTTCCCTGGTACTCGGGGATCACCGCCCATTTTCTTTGTGGCATTGTCATAGCTTGTTCGAAGGCCGATTCGAGCGTCTCAATGGTTTCCGCCCGGACTGGCGGCCGATCGACGAGCGTGAGCATGGCGGCATCGCTGCCGCGGTTGAGGACCTCCTGCACGCCGACCTTCAAGGAGCTGAACTGGCCGCGCTCCGGATCGGGATTCACCACCAGCGCTGCGCCATTGGCATAGATGATGGGGGCCAAGCCGGCTTCGTTCTTGCCGACCACGACCAGCACGACATCGACGTGCGCGAAGAAGAGCCGTATGGCGGCGGAGAGGAAGGTGGTGTTCGACGAAGATGGAGGCCACGGCAGGAGCGCCTTGTCGCGCCCCATGCGTGAGGACTCGCCCGCCGCAAGAATTACTCCGCAGAGACTCGTGATGCGCGCCATAAGGGCACGATAACAAACTGCCGCGCCTATGCCAAGGAGGCGGGTCACGGAGATGCGTTAAGGATGTGCTTTAGTTGAAAGTCGGGAGCTTGAACACGTCGTCGCGGGGAACGCGTTCCACCGCGTGTCCGGCCTTGCGCCAGGCGCGCAGGCCGCCGGAGATGACGAACACTTTGAATCCGAGTTCCTGTAATTGGCGCGCCACCCGGGCGCTCGTGGCTTCGCGCTGTCAAGTGCAGTAGAGATAAATCTCTTGATCCTTGGGCAGGTTTTTGACTTCTTCAACCAGGTTGTTGGGTTCAATGCGGATCGATCCGGCAATGCGTTCGGAGTCGGCATCGTAGTAGCCGTGGCTGCGGACATCGGCGATGAGCATGTTTTTAGCCGCATCGGATGCCAGTCTTTTTGCCAGTTCTTCGGCCGGAATGCGGGGAATCACGTCGAGCAGACGATACTTGCGGTAGACCCAGATGCGATAGACGACATAGGCGGCGAGTCCGATGGCGAAGACGACCTCGGCGGCAAAGCCGGCGGAGCGCAGTCCGCGGGTGATGGCGCGGAGCGCGTCGCTGAAGAGATATCCTGCGACGGAGTAGGCGCCTACGTACAAGGCCGCGCCGAGGGCGTCGAATTGCAGAAAATCTCCCAGGCGCATTTTCATGCTTCCGGCGAGCGGCGGAGACATGGTGTTAATGCCGGGGATGAACTTGGCAAAAAGCAGAGTCAGCTTGCCGCGGCGGTAAAAATATTCTGCCGAGCGCAGAATGCAAGTTTCGGGATTCGCCGAAAGCCGGCACAGAAAGCCCAACAATGCCCAGCCGCTGACTCTGCCCATGAAGTAGAGAATGACATCGCCGCAGATCATGGTTACGAGGGCGATGCTGAACACGAGATAGAAGTGCAGACCTCCATAAGCAGAGACCGCGCCCGCGGTCAGGATGGCGAGCGCGGCGGGCAGCGGGAGACCGATCGCCTCAGCGAAACACAGCACCGCCAAGAGCAAGTAGCCATGATGCGAAATCAATGAGAGCAAGTTGTTCATGGCGAAAACGAGTTTGTTTAGTATAGCAATCGCGATGCGAAGCTACTCTTTGAAGGGCCGAGGTTTTGAAATGCTGGGGATTGCGGTGAAGCGGTAGCAGCGGCGAAGTGCTACTTCTCTCGCGCCACGACGAATTCGGGCGCCCACAGCAGCGCCCGCTTGAACTCCGAGTCCGGAAAAATGCAGATGGCGTTGCGCGCTGACTCGGCGTAACGGGCGGCCTCTTTGGAGGCGTATTCGAGAGAGCCGTAGCGGTTCAGGATGTTCAGGATATCGGCGTGAGTTACGCCATTGAAGGCGCGGTCGTGCAGAATGGTTTCGATTTGTTTGCGCTCGGCGGCAGTGCAGCGCTCCAGCGCATGAATGACGGCCAACGTGGCTTTGCCTTCGCGCAGGTCGCTGGCAACGGGCTTGCCCAGCACACTCTCTGAAGCGGTGAGGTCGAGCACATCGTCCACGATCTGGAAAGCCATGCCCAGATCGCGTCCGTATTGGCCAAGGCGTTCTTCCTGGGCTGCGGTGGCGCCACCAAGGATGCCACCGACTCGCATGGACACGGAGAACAGGCAGGCGGTTTTGCGATAGATCAGATCGAGATGCTCCTGCAGCGAGATCAGCTTGCCGAGCTTTTCCATCTGGAGCAGTTCGCCTTCGACCATCTGCTGCGTCAGTTCGATCAGCATGTCGACGATGCGGAAATTGCGCTCCTGCACCGCGATCTTGAACGACTGCATGTAGAGCCAATCGCCGACCAGCACGCACATCGAATTGCCCCACTGCGTGTTGGCGGCGGGACGGCCGCGGCGGATCTGGGCCTCGTCAATGATGTCGTCGTGGACGAGCGTTGCGGTGTGGATGATCTCGACGACCGAAGCGAGCTTTACCGCGCCCTCGCCCTTATAGCCGAGGAGCTTGGCGGAGAGCAGCAACAGCGCCGGACGGATGCGCTTGCCCCCGCCGGCGCGCAGGTACTCTCCGATCTCCGTGATGGCGGCGACGTTCGAGATGGTGTCGCGACCGAATTGTTCTTCGATCGCGACAATGTCGTCACGCAGAAGGTCAAAAATTTCTTTCCCGTTGATGGACGTCGTGGTACCCACTGCTCTTAATTGCTCCGGTAATTCGTGAACTGCAAATCGATGCCAAAGTCCTGCTGCTTGACCATCGCGATTATTTCCTGCAGCGTATCGCGATCCTTGCTGCTGATTCGCACTACATCGCCCTGGATGGAAGCCTGCGCTTTTTTCTTCGAGTTCTTGACCAGCTTCACGATCTCCCGCGCCTTTTCGATCGGGATCCCCTGCTGAATCGAGATCTTCTGTTTCACGGTGCTTCCGGCGGCCGTTTCCAGCGCGGCATAGGTCAAGCCTTTCAGGGGGACGCCGCGCTTGACCAGCTTTTGCTGAAAGACGTCGTTCACCGCCTTGATCTTGAATTCATCGGCGGAATGAAGCAGGATCGCGTCGGTGCCCTCCATCGCGATCTGGGACTTCGAGTCCTTCAGATCGAAGCGGGTGTGGACTTCCTTCATCGCCTGCTGAATGGCGTTGGAGACTTCGGCCAGATCGATTTTGCTGACGATATCGAAACTATTATCGGGCATGGAATGTCACCGTCAAAGCCGCTGTCAAGAAATTATGACGGCCTTCTAAATCTCCAGATTGTCATGCTCAGGGCGCTCGCTCGAAAGTTCAGAGCCCCACGGTTCGCTCACCCCAAACATGCACTCATGAGGGTAACAGAAGAGGCATTATCTGCGAAGGCTGCGAATCGCGGCGAGTAAAGTGGGGACAACGTTGGGTGCGCATCTGGTAAGCTATTCTCAGGTTTAGCCATGAAGATTTCCTTAAGCCCGGACGTGGAGCGGCTGATAGCCGAAAGGGTCAGCAGCGGGCGCTACCACTCGGCTGACGAGGTTGTTCGCGAGGGCCTGGATCTGCTCCAGGAACGCGAGAACGAGGCGCAACGATCGCCTTCCAACCACGCGGCCGATTTGGGGCAGCCTTTGAAAGCATCGCGAGGGACGTGCCTGATGCCGATTGGGAAAGCGTACCCGGTGACCTTTCGAAGAACCTCGATCGCTATCTTTACGGAAACCAGAAAACCTCCTGATGGAGCGCGTATTTGCTGACACGGGCTATTGGATCGCGCTTCTAAACCCTCGCGACGATCTCCACCATAAAGCCACCGCAACTTCGCGGAGTTACAGCCCTGACCAGATCGTAACCAGCGAAATGGTTCTCACCGAGTTTCTGAACACCTTTAGTGATTACGGGCCGCGTTTGCGTCAAGCGGCAGCAAGGGCGGTCGCATCGCTTCGAGATACGTCCCAGATCGTTATCGTCCAGCAGACGAGCCAACTCTTCGAAAAGGCGCTGAAGCGATATCAGGATATGACCGACAAGAGTTGGAGCCTCACCGACTGCGCCAGTTTCCTCATCATGGAAGAGAAGCGGATCACGGCTGCGCTCACCCACGACCGGCATTTCGCCCAAGCAGGATTCCAGACGCTGCTTGCGCTAATCGATCACGAGGCGTCAAAGCGGAGTCTGGATTCCACCATGCGACCACCTCAGCCCCTACTATGCTCACACTATGCGCGGGCTTCTGGGCTTGCCGCTTCCGGAGCGAGTCGAAAGAATTTGTAGAAATTCTGCGCGGTTCGTGCGCCGATTTCTTCCGCGGAGAGGCCGCGCAGTTCGCCGATCTGGCGGGCTACCTCGCGCACAAACGCGGGTTCGTTGCGCTGGCCGCGATGCGGAATGGGCGCGAGGTAGGGCGAGTCGGTTTCGATCAGCATGCGGTCGAGCGGAACCATTTGCGCCGCGTCGCGGATCGGCTGCGCCTTGGGAAAGGTGATGTTGCCGGCAAAAGAAATCATGAAGCCCATATCGAGCGCGCGCCGCGCATGCTCGACGCTTCCGGTGAAGCAGTGCAGAATGCCGCCCAATGCGCTGGAAGTCCAGTGATCGAAGATCATTGCCAGGCAGTCGTTCCATGCGTTCTCGCTGTTGTCGGATGGACGGCAATGAATGATGATGGGCAGCTTTGCCGTCTGCGCCAGTTCCATCTGTTTCAGGAAGACTGCTTTCTGCACTTCGCGCGGCGAGTGGTCATAAAAATAATCGAGGCCGATTTCCCCCCACGCGATTACCTTCGGATGGCGCGCCCATTGCAGCATTTTGAGATCAGCATCGTCATTCGCAAGGCTGGCTTCGTGGGGATGAATTCCTACGCTCGCCCAGATTCGCGGATACTCCGGTTTGCCGTTGTACTTTTCCGCCAATTGAATGCCGCAGTCGGCGGTGTCAGGGCCGTCGCCATTGCCGATGGCAAGGTAGGCTTCGATCCCGTTCTGCTTCGCGCGCGCCAGCACTTCGGCGCGATCGACGTCGTAGCGCTTGCCTTCGAGATGGGCGTGAGAGTCGATGAACATCAGTGGTCAGTGGCCAGTGGTCGGTGGTCAGTCGCCCGAGTCGTGCTCGGCATGATCATGAGGATATTGTCTTCTGCTTCTAGTCTCCAGACCTTGAAACTCTGAAACTTTGAAACCTGGCGACTTTCCTATTTCAGACGCGTGCCCACCGGGACATCTTCCAGAAAGCCTGCCAGCACGGGTTTTCCGCCTTCGGGCGAGGCCGCGACGATCATGCCGTTCGATTCCAGTCCGCGCAGCTTGCGGGGTGCTAGGTTCGCAACGATTACGACTTTGCGGCCGATCAGTGCTTCCGGCTCATAAGCCTCGGCGATGCCGGCTACCAGTTGGCGCACTTCGTTTCCGAGATCAACTTCGAGGCGCAGCAATTTGTCGGCGCCCTTCACGCGCTCGGCGGTCTTCACCTGCGCCACGCGCAATTCCACTTTCGCGAAATCGTCGATGCTGATCTTGCCCTCCGGAATTGACGCGGCTGGCTTGGCTGCGGCCGCTTCCGGCTTGGGCGGCGTTGAGGCGGGCTGCCGAGCTGCGCTCGGCTGGACGGGCGAGGCGCCCGTCCCCGCACTTGCACTTTGTTCTTCCATGTTCTGCATCCTCTCGACTGCCGATTTGTCGGCTCGCGGAAACACGGCTTGCACCTCGCCCAACTTTGTGCCGAGCGGCAATTGTCCCCACTGCAATTCGGTCAGGTCGAATTTCCTGATGTCTCCGAGGCCCATCTGGGACCAGATCTTCGCGGTGGCATCGGGCATCACCGGATGCGCGAGAGCGGTGACAATCCGCAGCGCTTCGGCGCTGGTGTAGAGCACGGTTGCCAGGCGCGAGCGGCTCTCCTCGTCCGGCTTGTCGCCCAAAGACCACGGCTCGTTTTCGACGATGTATTTGTCCACGGCGCTGACCAGCGTCCAAGCGGTTTCGAGGGCTCGCGAGAATTGAAACTGGTCAAACAGTGTGCCGTAGTCGGCGATCGCTTTTTTTGCTGCATCCGCAATCGCGGCGTCGGCCGGGGTGTGCGCTGCGAGCGAGGGATACGGCACTTCTCCCTTGAAATAGCGCGTGATCATGGTCAGGGTGCGGCTGGCGAGGTTGCCGAGCCCATTCGCTAAGTCGGAGTTATAGCGCTGCACCAGCGCATCGAAACTGAACGATCCATCATGCCCGAAGACGACTTCGCGCAGCAGGAAATATCGGAGAGCGTCGGTGCCGAGCACATCCACGATGGTTTCGGCGCGCACAATATTGCCGCGTGACTTCGACATTTTGCTTTCTTCAAACAGCAGCCAGCCGTGCGCCGTGATGCCCTTGGGCAACGGCAATCCGGCGGCGAGCAGGAACGCCGGCCAGTAGACACAATGGAAACGCACAATTTCTTTGCCGATCATGTGCACATCGGCGGGCCAGTACTTGTCGAACTTGGTCGTATCGTTTGAGCCATAGCCGAGCGCGGTAATGTAATTCGCCAGCGCGTCGAGCCAGACGTAGACCACGTGCTTGGGATCGTCCGGCACAGGAATGCCCCACGAGAACGTGGAGCGGCTGATGGAAAGATCGCGCAGGCCGCCGCGTACGAATGAGAGCACTTCATTGCGCCGCGTTTCGGGACGGATGAAATCGGGCTGCTCGGTGTAGAGGCGGATCAACTGGTCCTGGAATGCCGAGAGCTTGAAGTAATAATTTTCTTCGTGGACGGTTTCGGTCGGGCGGCCACAGTCGGGACAGGGAGCGCCGGGTTCCGCATCGACGTAGAGCTCGTCGGAAACGCAGTACTGGCCGGTGTAGGTGCCCTTGTAGATGTATCCGTTATCACGAATTTTGCGCCACAACGCCTGCACACCTTGTTTGTGGCGCTCGGAGGTGGTGCGGATGAAATCGTCGGGGGTCAATCCCATACGCTGCCAGAGGGCACGAAATTCTGCGGAGATTTCATCGGTGAACTGCTGCGGCGTTTTGCCCGCAGCCTGGGCGGCACGCTCAATCTTTTGACCGTGTTCGTCGGTGCCGGTTAGAAACCAGGTGTCGTCGCCCAACATGCGGTGGCGCCGCGTGATCGTGTCGCAGACGATTGTGGTGTAGGCGTGCCCAATGTGCGGACGCGCATTGACGTAGTAGATGGGAGTCGTGATGTAAAACTTTTTGGTCATTTCTGCATTGCGCCCTTATGCTGCGTTCGTTGCATTCGATGTTACGTCGTTCACTTCGATTCCGATGTGCTGCAAGTGGTGCAGCATGTGCGTGACGTAGTCCTCGAATACGAACTGAAGCGTCAGCGGCTCAGAACCGGCAACGGTTAGCGTCCGTGACCAGGCGAAATCGGGCACCGCTTCGGCGGCTGCCAGCAATTGGCGGTTGAGTGCCTGCCACACCTCGATCAGTTCTCTCCAGTCGCGGTGCTGGTAGGCATGCACAGCCACCCAGCGATTCTGCTCGTAGCCGGGCATGGCCGGATGGTCTTCCAATTGCGCGCGAACAATCCGTTGATGATTGTTGGCGGCGGAGTCGAGCAAATGTCCCAGTTCTTCCTTTGGAGACCAGGACGACGGCGTTGGGCGAGTGTCGACCGCGTCCTTCGGAAGCCGCTCGAGGCGGTTGGGCACGCGCTGCAACAAGTCGCGCAATGAGCTGAGTGCCTGCATACGTCCTCCTGACTATAACTATGAACTCGGGATTTGAATCATCATTTTCTGCTGCCGTTGGCGTAGGCTTGCGCTGCTTCCTGGATCACTTCCTTCAGCGGTACATGATGTGTTTCCGCCAGCGTCCGGCAGTCTTCGTATTCGGGCGCGTAGTTCGAGATTGTGCCATTCAGGTTGGCGATTTTGATCCGCACCGGACCCCACGTTGTGTCTACGATTTCCCAGCGTCGTGAAAGCGTCTGTCGCTGTTCCTCGCGGCGGCGCACGCCTAGAGTTGTGGTCTCGGCGAAGATCAGCTTGGTCAGGCGATTCGCGTCTTCCATTTTCGCCAGCACGGTGAGCAACGCTCCGGGGCGGCTCTTTTTCATTTGCACGGGAACGCTGAACACATCGAGCGCGCCTTCGGCCAGCAAGCGTTCCATGGCGTAGGCCAGCACCTGTGGGCTCAGGTCATCGAGATTCGCTTCGAGGACTGTGATTTTGTCGTTTGATGTTGCCGATGCGTTGGACGACGCACTCGCGGTATCCTCCGGTAGAGATTCTCCTATCGTTAGCCGCAGCAGGTTCGGGTACTCGGGGAACTCTCTCGTTCCTGCGCCGTATCCCACGTGCTCGATCTTCATTGCTGGAAACGGGGCGAAGCGGCTGCTCAACGTCTTTACGATTGCCGCGCCGGTGGGCGTCACCAGTTCGACCTGCGGTCCTGACGAATAGACCGGTGCGTCATGAAGTAACTTCAGCGTTGCCGGGGCCGGCACGGGAAGCGTTCCGTGCGCGCACTTGACGGTTCCGCCGCCCACGTTCAGCGGCGAGCATACCCACTCTTTGACGGCGAGAGCATCCGCTCCCACAGCGGCGCAGACAATATCGACCATGGCATCGACGGCGCCGACTTCGTGGAAGTGGACGCGCTCGACCGGTGTATTGTGAATCTCGGCTTCGACCTGGCCGAGCGTTTCGAAGACGCGAATTGCGGTTGCCTTCGCCGTGCCGCTGATGGCCGCGTTGTCGATAATTTGGCGAATCTCGTTCAGACCGCGAGCGGGTTTGTGTTCGTGAGCATGATCGCGGTCGTGTTGCTCCCAGAAACTTCCCGCGGCAGATCTTTTTCGCCGCTAGAGTACACGTCCACTTTGGTCGCCGAGATTCCGCCACGCGTTACCCGCTTAATGTCCAACCGCGCACCGATATTGAGCGCCGCGACCGTGTCTTCCAGAAGCTTTGGAGACACTCCGGCATCCACCAGCGCGCCCAGAAACATGTCGCCGCTAATGCCGGAAAAACAGTCGAGGTAGGCGATGCGCATAAAGATGGTTTAATTACCACGGAGGCACGGAGACACGGAGGAAACCAAATGAAAGGAACATGGATTTGATCTTCTCCGTGCCTCTGTACCTCCGTGGCAGGCTCGTCTCTTGTCGAATTTTTATGATAGGTGCCGCTCGCATTGCCGTCAAACCCGCCACCTGCCGTGAGTTTGTTAGAATCACTGTTTCTTCAATAAGTTAGAGGGCATCCTTGTATCGATATCTGCACGACCGCCTCATCAACGTAATCGCGCCGTTCCTGCTCCGCACCTACGGCCTTGACTGGAACCCGCAGTGGTCCGCGGTTGAACAGCCGCCTAGGATCGATCTTGGTGAATATGCGTTTCCGCTAGCCTTCGGGCTAGCCAGGAAATTGCGCAAGTCCCCGCGCGTGATTGCACAACAGATTGTTGACGGAGTCAGCCCCGTTGAGGGTTTTGAGAAGCTAGAAGTCGCCGGGGCGGGATACATCAATGCGTACGTGGATCGCGCCGAGTTTGCTGCTGCGCTCGTGGAAGACACCTTGCCGAAACCCAAGGTGCCCCAACCCAAGCTTCCTGTTCGACCCCCCGGCAAAGTGCTGGTCGAGCACTCGAGTATCAATCCCAACAAGGCCGCGCACATCGGGCACCTGCGCAACGCCATTCTGGGCGATACATTCGTGCGTCTGCTGCGCTTTGCGGGCAGGGAAGTGGACGTCCAGAACTATATCGACAACACCGGCGTGCAGGTCGCGGACGTGGTGGTTGGATTTCTGCACATCGAGAAAAAGTCGCGCGCTCAGATCGAAGCGCTCGCGGCCGCGCCGCGATTCGATTACGCGTGCTGGGATCTCTATGCTCGCGTCTCGCAATGGTATGAAGAGGACAAGTCGAACCTGCAGGCGCGCGCTGCTATGCTGCGCGCGATTGAGGAAGGGAACAACGATGCCGCGGAGATTGCGGACTTGATTTCGATTGCCGTGCTTAAGCGGCATCTCGAGACCATGGACCGGCTCGACATCGAGTACGATTTCCTGCCCCGCGAGAGCGAGATTCTGCATCTGCATTTCTGGGATGCGGCGTTTACCAAGCTGAAGGAAGCGGGCGTGCTCACTTACGAGGCTGATGGCAAGAATAAGGGCTGTTGGATCATGCGGCGCGCGGGAACGTCAAAATCTGAAACCGCAGAGAGCCCTTCGGCTTCGCTCGGGGCAGGCTCCGAGGACACGGGGGAGAAGATCAAAGAGGAAGATCAGAAAGTAATCGTCCGCTCCAATGGCACGGTTGGCTACGTAGGCAAAGACATCGCGTACCACATGTGGAAGTTCGGGCTCCTCGGGCGCGACTTCGGCTATCGGAAATTCTATCGCTATCCAAATATGCACGACTGCTGGATCTCAACCACCGACGGCGAGCGAGATCATCCGCATTTTGGCGATGTGGCCGAGATTTACAACGTCATCGATGCGCGGCAGGCAGAGGCGCAGAACACGGTGATCGAGGCTTTGCGCGGACTCGGGCACGACGAAGCCGCCGATCGCTACACGCACTTCTCCTACGAGATGGTTGCACTCACGCCCCGCTGCGCCGCCGAACTCGGCTACAAGCTTAGCGAAGAAGATAAGGCGAGGTCGTGGATCGAGGTTTCCGGGCGCAAGGGATTCGGCGTGAAGGCGGACGATCTGCTCGATGCTCTGATCACTTCGGCTGGCAAAGAAGTGGATGCGCGTCATCCCGAGTTGAGCGCAGCGGAGCGCGCCAGCATTGCTACGCAGATCGCCATCGGGGCGCTGCGCTACTTCATGTTGAAGTTCACGAAACCCTCGGTAATCGCCTTCGACTTCAAAGACGCGCTGAGCTTCGAGGGCGACACGGGTCCTTACGCGCAGTACGCCGTTGTTCGCGCTTCCAACATTTTCCGCAAGGGTGGATTGGATCCGGATGGCTACGGCAGAGACCAGGTAAGCCGCGTCTCTACAGAAGATTTTTCTAGATTCCTCAATGGCGACGCCGGCAATGACATCTGGGAGCTTTGGCTGACGGCCGCGAAAACGTCGTACATCGTGAGCCAGTGCATCGCGACCAGCGAGCCTGCTTATCTTGCCAAGTACGCCTTCCAACTGGCGCAGCTTTTCAGTACCTTCTATCACCGCTACCCAATTCTGAGCGAAACGGATGAAGGCCGCAGAAAGTTCCTGCTGGCAACCGCGTCCGTGGTTCGCCGCGAGCTGATTCGCGTGCTCTCGGCCATGGGAATCGGCGTTCCGCCGGTAATGTGAGGCATTGGTTACGGCTTGATTACCAAGGCCTGACAACTCTGGCGCTCCCGGCGGCATCCTTACTAGTAGGGTTAATTCAGATGATTAAGAACATCTTTGCAACGGTGCTGCTAAGTCTGGCATTGATAACGTTGAGCGCTGCCGCCGTTGCGCCGAACGCTCCGCAGCTGCCGCACACTCTGGCCAACGCCCGCTTCGTATATGTCGCGGCCTACGATGGCGACCAATTCGATCCCCAACTATTGCCCGATGACCGCGCCGCTATTGGTCGCGTCGAGGATGCGATCCAGAAGTGGGGCAAACTTATTGTGGTGTACCGGCGTCAGGAAGCCGATATCGTTCTGATGGTACAGTCTCGTCCGTCCGAGGATGTGCTGGCGGTCTATGATGCGCACAGCGGCGACGAACGCAGTCGGCCTTCGCAGATCTATCTTTGGCGCGTGATGGGTCGCGGCGGGTTGCAGAAGGGCGAGATGCCGCTGTTCGCGCAGTTCGAAAAAGCCTGGGCCAAGATCACCGATTGAGGCTGGCACATCTTCCTCTCCCACTTTCGCTGTCGACTGCGAAAGGTATTTTGCCAGCCGATAGCGCGACTAGTTGCCAGCGCCTATAATCCCGGCGAGAAACCAAACAGTATAAAATTTTTACGGTTCATATCGCGATTGCCCGGGGGCGCGGTTTGCGTGTTTTCGCAGCCAGCTTCCAAGACATTGAAATGAAATGAGTTGGCAGCGTGTATCGAGCGCGCGAGATGGCATCCCCCGTGCATTAACAGAGGCAGCGGGTCCGGTCACGGGCTTTATGGCAGGATCCGAAATAGGTTTCAGGACGGAGCAATAATTGGACAAGGAGCCTCAACGCTTATGAATCGCACGTCATTGAAATTGACCCTAATGCTGGCGGCGACACTGGCCGCGTCGATCGGATGCACAAGCAAGAATTATGTGCGGGAAAAGACCACGCCGCTGATCAACAAAACGAATGAACTCGACGACCTGACCGCGAAGAATTCGAAAGACATCAAGGACGTCGATCAGCGCGCGCAAGCCGGAATCCAGGCGGTGCAGGCGCAGGCGGCAGCGGTGGACCAGAAGGCTCTGGCCGCGGGCAGCGAGGCCGACAAGGCGCAACTGTCGGCGAACAGCGCTACCCAGCGAGTAGACATTCTGACCAACGCGGTCATCAACCTCGATAACTATCGCCCGGTGGTGGAGACGGCGGTGCATTTCGGATTCAATAAGGACAATCTGACGAGAGAAGCCAAAGAAGCGATCGACCAGCTTGCCGCCAGCGTTGCCACTACCAGGGGGTACATCATCACGGTCGAGGGCGCGACCGATTCGGTGGGCGGCGCAGAGTACAACTACGATCTGAGCCAACGCCGTGCCAATGCGGTGATTCAGTACCTGGCGGCGGAGAAGAGCGTTCCAGCGTACAAGATTTATCTGATCGGGCTGGGTAAGGATAAGCCGGTCGAGAGCAATAGCACTCGCGACGGCCGCGCCAAGAACCGCCGCGTGGATATCCGCCTGATGACCAATACTGGAGCCGGAACGACGACTCCGGCGCAGGCGCCTACGAGCAACCCGACGCCGACGGCGAGCGCGAATCCGCCGTCTTTATAAGTTACTTTGTAAGGAACTCGGTAAGTATAAAGTTTGCCCTCCTCCCCGGAGGACTTTGCCAAAACAGGCCGCCCCGTATGTGGACGGCCTGGTTTTTTGGTGGTTTGTCCGCGGCTCGAGCGAAACGCAGTGCTTCACTCTCCCTCTAAAGCGATACAATAAAAGCGTGCGTATTCGATTTCTGATGGTTTGTTTGGCGCTCCTGACGGCTGTTTCGCTGGCTCAGGATTCGCCGGACAAGACGGCTCCGGACAAGACTGCCTCGCAGAGTCCTGAGGCGGGGGAAAGCTCCAGCCACGATACGCGAATCGATATCAGCCCGCCCAAGGACGATGCCAAGAACCATCCGGCCAGCAAAGATGCCATCGCGGGCCTCGGCATTGCCGACACCAGCGATAACACCGACACATCCGGCATACAGGAATTCCATCCCTGGAACCCGCTGAAGGCGCTGAAGGACATTGAGGTCGGCGATTATTACTTCAAGCGCAAGAACTACAAGGCGGCGCTCGATCGCTACAAGGAAGCTCTCTACTACAAGGATGGCGATGCCGTTGCCAGCTTCCGTCTCGCTGTGTGCCAGGAAAAACTCGGGGATAAAACCGAAGCCAGGAAATACTACGAACAGTATCTGAAGATTCTGCCCGAAGGTCCGTTGGCCAAGGATGCGCACGCTTCGCTGGACCGGCTCGCGAAAGCGCAATAAGCTAAAAGCGGAAAAGGAGCTTGGATGGTTAGCCTGGATTGCCAGGCGATCACAGGTGAGGGGTTCACCATGACGGTATCTGTCTTTATCGGGACGAGCGTCGATGGCTTCATCGCGCGGCCAAATGGCGATTTCGATTTTCTGCCGGAGGGTGGCGGCGAGCCCCACGGCTATGACGAGTTTATGGCGAGCGTCGATGCGCTGGTGATCGGCCGCAAGACCTTCGAGACGGTTCTGGCCTTTGCGACCTGGCCATATGGCAACAAGCGCGTAGTGGTCCTGAGCAGCCGGCCTGTCGATTTTTCCGCGGTGCGCGGAGGGGTCGTGGAACAGATGGCCGGGCCTCCGGCTGAGATCGTTCGGAAACTCGCGGCTAGCGGTGTGCGCCACGTCTATGTCGACGGAGGGATCACGATTCAAGGATTCCTGCGCGCCGGCCTGGTGCAGCGTTTCATCATCACTCGTGTGCCGGTGCTCATTGGAGACGGAATTCCTCTCTTCGGCAGCCTGCCGCGCGATGTGCGGCTGCGGCACGTCGCGACCGAGCACTATCCGAGCGGCTTGGTTAAGAGCGAGTACCAGGTTGCCGCCTGACAATGTTGCCGCCTAACAATCCAAGCGCCGCTAGATGTGTTGTAGCCAAATTCGCTGGTCCAATGGGTCTCGCGCTGCTGGTGCTGGGGTGCCATGACGCGAGTGGTGCGGCTGCGCGGCACTCGCCCAGCTTTGCGGAGTCGGCCAAGTTCTTTGTCAACCAGTGGCATGGCGAAACCGGCTACCCGCTGCTGTTTGTTGGGAAGGTTATCAAAGCTGATTCAGGAAACCTGCCTTGCACGATTCAGAACAGTCGGCGTGTAACTTGGTCGGTGAGCAAAGTGCTGGTGGGTTTTGACCCCGGAGACGAGATCCAGTTGTGGCACGGTAGTTGCGGCCGGTTGGAACCAGAGTTTCCCAGAGGGACGGAGATGCTGGTGCTTGCCGTAGCTGGCCACGGGCAGAAGGAGCTGGTCGTTCCCGCAACTGAGGACAATGTACGCCAAGCGCGCAAGATTCTAGACACATATCTGCGCGAGCGGATCAAGAAGTTCGTGGCGGCCCACAGAGTGGGCCGCAAAATCAGCTTCTTGGTTTTCGAAGGAACTCTTGTAGATCCGGGCCCAAGACATGATGATACGTCCCCTTGCCTTATTAATGGCGTGCCAAGCTTCAATACGAAATTCGACGTCGAGCAGGTTCTGCAGGGGGAGTGGGCCGACGAGCACCCGACGATTCGCTTCAGAGGCTGCGATCCGCTGTCCTACCAACGCGGTCAACGCATGGTAGTCTTCGCAGATGTGTACGACCGCCCGCAGCCGGGGTGGCTTTACGGTCGATTCCTGGTCCCGCCCGACCAGCGGCCGCAGGTCAAAGCCGCACTGGACGCGGCCCTGAAAAAATAATGACGATGGTACTGTTTCGCGTGAGGGCTTGGGCAGTCTTACTTCTCCACCCGCGAAAAATCTCCGGTGGATGCGTTCACGGCCACTTGCAGTTTGGCGGTCTCGCGGTCGGGTCCATAGATTACGTGCCACAGCAGTTCGTTCTTCTGCCGGTTCCATTCCAGCACGTAGAGAACCGGCGTGTCGGGTTCCTTCTCCAGCAACTTGTCTCCGCCGTGCTCCTGGGCCACTGCGAAAGCCTTGTCGGTATCTACTTTCAGAAACTGGACGTTGAAAATCTGGGTGCTGGAATTGGTCGGGCTGTAGCTGTCCTCGACGCTGTGAGAAATATCGCCGTTCGCCCAGGTGTAGGGCCGGGTCGTGTGCAGCGTCGGCGAGGCGAATCCGGCGCGCCACTCTCCGGCCTTGCCATCGCGGCCTTTGGAGTCGGTGGTTGGTTGTGACTCCACCCGATAGGGTTGAACATCCGGCGCCCAGCCGCGGGCGGAGATGTAGCACTTGTAGAACGCGGCGCTCCCGGTGATTGCTTCCGGAGCTTTCGGTTGAGGCGTCTCCGCGGTTGTCGGCTTGCTCGGTTCCGAAGAGCACCCGGCCATCAATCCCGCTGCTAGAATCACGACGAATAGTTTTGTCATCTAATCATTTTCCGATCAGGCTTTCTGTAGTAGTTGGGCCGATTTGCGATTGGTTTCGCGAATCATTGTACTGAACTGACAGCATGGATTCCTATCTCGAACGCTTGCGGCAGGAACTCGAAGATGCAATAGGGGCTGCCAGCCCGGGCGCCCTGGCGGAGGCTCCGGCGGGAGAGTGGAGTGCAGCTCAAATACTGGAGCACCTTTTTCTTACCTACAAAAACACCAACCGCGGAATCGCAAAGTGCCTGGAACGGGGCGCGCCGTTGGCTACGGGCGCTACTACCACGCTGAAGCACCGCCTGGCCACTCTGCTGGTCGTGAATCTCGGATACCTCCCAGCAGGGCGCAAAGCCCCGGAACGTCTCACCCCGCGCGGAATGGCGCCGGAAGAGGTGCAGCAAGCCATCGCGCGTGAGCTCGAGAGGATGAGTTCGGGCCTGGACGATTGCGAGCGCAAGTTTGGCGTCCGGACGAAAATCATGGACCACCTGTTTCTTGGACCCTTGACGGCCGACCAGTGGCGCAGGTTCCACTGGGTCCACGGGCGGCATCACGCGCGGCAGATTCGGGAGCGGATGCGAAAATCCTGAAGAGTCCGGCGGTGGAGGGACGGGCGTCTCGCCCGTCCAGCAGTTCGGCGGTCGGGCGCGGACGCCCGGCTCTCCACCAGGAAGACTTTACTTCTTGTCGGTGCTTTGGTCCTTGCTGTTGTCCTTGTCGCTGTCGTTTTCCTTCTGTACGATTCCGGCCTTGCGCGCCTGCTCTTGCATCTCGTCGAGTTCCTGCCGGGCGGCAGCAAGCGCTTTTTGCTTTTGTTCGACATCGGATTTGTACTGCGCGTCGTCCTTATCAAACTGGGTGGCGTCGCGCAGGCGGGTGCCCGCATCGCCATAAAAGGCGGCCGCACGCAGACGATATTCGCGTTGCTGGAGGTCGAGCTCGTGGTTCATGGCGTCGATTTTATCTTTCTGATTGTCGAGCTTCTTCTTCCACTCGTCGGCTGCGTTCTTGCGATCGGCGGCGGCCGCAGCGGCATCGACGACGGCCGCTTTGGTGGGTTGCGCAGAGTTGGCATCGCCGGCTGGCGGCGGTCCGACCACGCTCAGATTTTCATTGGTTGGGAGATTGTCGTTGTCGTAGTGGCGGGTTGCCGGACTCGGCTCGGGTTTGTTCTTGCGGACGGTTCGCGCATAATCCCCGAGTGACTGAGCAGCGGCGCCGCTGATCGACAAGCCGACGATCCCCAACAGGAGCAGAGCAGCCATGGCCACGCGTTTCATGTGCTTCATGTGATCATCCTTTCGCAGGCCCGCGATTCTGCTCGCGGCCTGCCATCGCTAATATCAAGAACTGGTGGTGGCAGCCCTAGCGCCTCCCAGGAAACTGCCTATCGTCCGGTCCAACTGCGCCGCTTCGTGGGCGATGCTGTCGGCCAACTGATGCGCCAGTTCCGGATCCCGGCTGCATGCCAGTTGCTGCGCGTATCCCGCGATCGTGGTCAGCGAATCGCGCAGTCCGAGCGCGAGCTCCGCGGAAATTTCCTGATGCATCTTTTGATCGTGCCGGATGCGCTCAATGTCGGTCTTGTCAGTGAGCACAAGCGTCGTGCCCATGAGACTGGCGTCTTCGGCCAGAACCGGAGAGGCCGTCACTTCGAGTACATGGCTTTCTCCGTCTCGGGCGAAGTAATTCACCACCAGGCCTCGAACCGCCGACTTTCCCGCCAGAGCGGGGGCAAGAGCTTGCTCGACGCTCGCTTCCGAACCCGAACTTGAACACGAAATATCGTTGTCCGGGCGCAGCGTCGCGGTGCGGAAAAGATCGGAGGCGTCCAGTCCCACGGGCGAGGCGAATCCCAACAGCTTACGCGCGGCCGCGTTCGCTTGCCGCACCAGACCGCTGGTATTCAAGAACAGAACGCCGCAGGAAAGGTTTGAAAGTATGGTGGAGCTGAGCGTGTCGGAGGCCTTGGCTTTTCTGCGCTCCGCGAGTTGCTGGGCGGTGAGCTCATGTTTTTGCTGCTTCAGTTGCTGAATGACGGCGTGATAGGCGTGCACGGGCAGTCCCTCGGCCGCCAACGGAGCGTAATTCAGCGATTCGGGTTCGGCGACGAGATTCTTCCGCAGGCGACGAATCACGAACAAGCCCAACCCGAAAGCTGCGAGGGCAGCGAACAGAAGCAGGCCCATGCGCAGGATCATAGGATTCAGCAGCGGATTCATCAGCAATCTCACAGCACCCTCCAATACCAGTGCAGGAGGCGGTTTCCGAACAGGAACGACAAAAGCGCCATGCAGCCGAGAAAGACGCCAAACGGCATCTCGTAATGGCGGAGTGCGAGGCGAGCCGAGCGCCAGGCGCGCCGCCGGGCGTCGTCCCGAGAAATGTGCGAAACGGCGCCGCGCGCCTCAATGCGGCGGACGCGCTTGATCCAGACCGCGAGAACCGTGCTCAATCCAAAAAGTGAACCCGCCAGCGAGGCGGCAAAAATGGTCAAGACGGTGAGCCTGGTTCCGAGGAACGCGCCGATCAACGCCATCAGCTTGACGTCGCCGAATCCCATCCCTTCAGCGCCACGGGTTCTCAAGTAAATGGCTGCCGCGCCGTATAGAAAAGAGGCGCCGACCGCGGCTCCCAGCAGCGAGTCTGACAGGGACCACAGGCGCCACGAAATCTCGCTTCTCATCGCCGGCGACACCAGGCCAACCATGATTCGCGAAGCCAGGTCATTTACCGGAACCACGAGGCTGAACAAAATTCCCAGAGCCAGCCCGGGCAGAGTTATGGCGTCGGGAAGAAGCTTGGTTTCGGCATCGGTGAACACTAACCCCAGCAGCAGGTAGCCGAGCACGGCGCACTTCAGCGCCGCCAGCGACAAACCAAAATGCGTGTAACAGCCGAGAAAGAGCAAGCCCGTGAGGAGTTCGATCACCAGGTAGCGTGGCGATATCGGCTGTTTGCAAGTGCGGCATTTTCCACGCAGAATGAGCCAGCTGAATACGGGAACGTTGTGGTAGAGCGGGATCAAATCTCCGCATTGCGGGCAGGCGGAACGCGGCGTTACCACCGACTTGCCACGCGGCAACCGGTAGATACACACGTTCAGGAAGCTGCCAAAGCACAGCCCCATAGCGAAGATCGCAGCTGCAAAAAAAGGTTCCACGTTGTCTAACACGTCGGCTAAGTGCGCAGTCTGGTAGGACTTTGATGATTATAAGCCGCTCGGGTGGGGCCTTCTAAGTACGAAGGTCACTGTACTTCTGACGCTTGCAAGTCATTGGGAATAATGAGGAAACCAGCCGCTCACGCCACCCGGCTGATTTCGCGCCGCTGGGGCAAAAAGATCAAAAACACCGTGCCGGTCGTTCGTCCGCCGGCGCGTCCGTCCTCATGCCCGTCCGCCCGGCTTCGCACCCGAATCGATCCCCCGTGTTTCTCGACAATGCCGTGCGAGACCCACAAGCCGAGCCCGGTTCCGGTGTCCTTCTTCGTGGTGTAGAAAGGGTCAAAAATCTGGTTGAGATGGTCACGGGCAATCCCGCTGCCGTTGTCGGCTACCGTGATGCGGACTCCTTCTCTGCCGCTCGACCAATCGCGACCCGTCGCCACGCGGACTTGCAGAGAACCTCCGTCCGCCATCGCATCCACGGCATTTACCACCAGGTTGGCCAGCAACTGCCGCAACTCGCCGGAATAGCCACTGATCTGGCAATGGCTGCGATAGCGTCGCGTGACGTGGATCTGCCGGCTTTCCAGTTTGCGGGAATACAACTGCAGAATCTCGTCCATGATGGCGGCGGGATCCATGGAACCTGGAGAACTGGTATCGCGGACAAATCCCAAAGTTTGTTGTGCCAAGCGAGCCACGCGGCCCACCTCTTGCTCCGCCAGCGTCAGATAGTCCCCGGCGTGGCTGGAGTCATGACGTGCCAGGTAAAGCAGGTTGGCGAGGGCCTCGAGCGGATTGTTGATCTCGTGCGCGATGGA
>Ga0116134_1000226_pt1 | contig 29923 bp, 48 predicted proteins | sample June2015DPH_19_5_FD_89737 | JGI IMG/M metagenome (GOLD analysis project Ga0116134, IMG submission 89737) | Peatland microbial communities from SPRUCE experiment site at the Marcell Experimental Forest, Minnesota, USA - June2015DPH_19_40 | ecosystem: Environmental > Terrestrial > Soil > Wetlands... | reverse complement strand
TGCCTGCCATTGATGCTCTTGCTCACCGTGCACCTCCATTCCGCGAGTGCTGGATATAGATCGTGCTCGCAAGCGCCTGAACATGGTCCGCGTCGAATGTTTACCCGGACACTTTTGGCTTCGGCGTACTCTGCGGCGGATCGCACGGCGTCGATTGCCGCGATCAGGCAGCCTGCCATGGCCGCGGAATACGCTGTGTGAACGACCCCTTGACGAGGTTCCGGTTCGGTGATAGTATTTCGGCATACCTCATCGATTGAACGAGTCTGGGGGCGGCGTTGCAGGATTGACCGTCGTCCCCAGGCGAATGGGGCCGGGGCCGTCCGTCCTGCAGTTGTGTCTTCGGATCTGCTGGTGCCCACCTTTACCTCCTTTGATTTATCCTTCAGTTAGCGGATGGCCCTTTGGCGTTGCCGCTCTTCTCGGCTGACATAGAAGGGCCGGGTTGCGGAGCGTTCGCGCTACGGGTTTTCTCTACCCAATTCGCGTAGTAAAGTAGGTCAATGGCCAAAGGTAGAGTTCGGTGCAAGAGTTTGCGGATGACGGATCGATGTCCCTTTCTGGCATCGCTCTCGGTCGAATACTTGGCCGTGAACACACCGAATAGCTTGCAGCCAGCCAGAAATACCATCGTCTCGTACCCATGCTCCGCAGAGCATATCCCCAATGGGTCCCTTAGGTGGCCGCCCTCCAGGCAGACTGTTGACACGGTCACGGATTTGATGTGGTCGATACTATCGAACAATGCGAGGCCGATAGGCAACGCGAATGTCCCCACTACAACAGTTGTTAGCGGCAATTGCAACTTCTTCATCGCGCGCACGCTCCTTGTTTCAAACCTTTGAGTACTCCCGAGAAAAGCGCCAATATATCAAAGCTCATCGGTAATCCCCTGTCGGATAGCATAATCCAGCCACCCATTCTCCAGTGCTGCGTTCCTCACCGCAAGACCCTCCATGGTGCGCATCAGCTCCTCGACCTTGGCACCGTCGCCGGCGGCCGCCTGCACAAGATCCCGGCACCAGTCCATGACGGCGATGAGGTGATCGCGCGTCGGCTGCTTCAGGGAAAGGCCGGACTCGATCGTCCACGCCTCGGAGAGAAGGCGGATGCCGGTCTGCACTGCGGCCTGCTGATTAAAGGGGGACTGCATGACCGCTGGCGCCGGAATGTCAGCGGGGTACTTGATGAGCATTGTCAGCCACCTCCCTGATTGCATCGTCGTGGTTCACTGTTCATCGCCGCCCCCGCATATCCGTGGCAGCGTCCAGTTTGTCTGCGAACTGCCGCACCGTCGCCTGGGCCATGTACAACTGAGCCTTGTACTGAGTCATGAGGTGCTGCACTTCGCGGCTGTCGCGAATCGCCGGCCACTGCCACCAGATGACCAGCAGGAGAGCGATTCTGAATAGCGTCTTCATGGCTTCATGGTGCCAGTGGGACAAGTACCGGTCAATGGATCTGAAGTTCTAAGGAATCGATGAAACGCACTGAGTTTGTACCCAGGTAGAGTGTACTTAGGTACTAATCAGCCCGTAGCGCGAACGAGCCCGAGCCGCAACCCGTTCGTAACAGCCCTGAAGAGCGCCAACAAGAAAGGTTCTTGCGTAACTTCTGCGTAATTGCTATACTCCTGTTCGGAATGGGAACCTCTGTCAGAATCTCGGTCACTCTCGACCGGAAAACGCACACGGCCGCCAAGCGAAGCGCTCGCAATCTCAGAATTCCGTTAACCCGCTTCGTGGAATCGCTGGTCGTGGCGGAAGTTCTTCAGAACCCCGTGCGCACAAACGAAAAGGAGAAACCTTGGACCCCCACTACAACGACTTAGTCGCCACCGAAGGCAATGTCGCCAACGGAACAATGGATCCGGACCGAAACTGCAGCCTGCTCGAAGCTCAGGCGTTCCTGCAGGCTATCCAGAACCAGAATCTTGGCTTAGGCAACATCATTTACGTCGCCAACGAATTCCCGTTCTACGGAACGCCGCCCAAGCCCATGGGTGCCACGCAGCTTCTGCCGACAGGCGGTCCGAATGGCCTGCTCTACCCGAGCAACACGGAACAGGACGGCAATGGGAAGCTGCTCGCCCCCACCGATAACGATCAGTTGGATCTGGTTGTGAATGTCGCCAATGCGCCCGCCACCACAACGCAGGCCAATCCGGCGGCCGGATCCCTTCTCGCCAAGCTCGCCGAAATCCCGCCACCGCCGGCGTTGCCAATCCCCGCCTCGTATATCGGGTGGGTGAGCGGTGTTCCAACGCTGGTGGTGAACATCAAGCAGTTGAAAATCGCGATGGGCATGTAAGGCGGCAATCGCCATGTTCCTTCGAACAATCCTTGTGGGGGCCGCGTTTGCGGCCCTCTCTTTTGGGCAGAACGCACCGGGTCCGACATCGACGCCTGCAACGGCGCCGACAGTCTCGTCGCTACCCACGGATGCGTTCTTCACAGGAATATCTTTCGGTGCGCGGCCCTATCCCATGTTTGGCTACGCTCATCTGCTCACGAGTTCTGCCGGCGGCGTCTATACCTACAGTCAGGACATTCTCACAAGTGTGAAAGTGAAGCCGTTCGCAATCACGAACAACTCCCAGAGCGGCGTCATGACCCCGGCGAAGCTGTTCCCGAAAATTCGCTTTTCAATCTGGATGTTTGGCGCTCCCGGCGTTGCAACCACTTCCACAAACTGGGGGCTTTCATGGGCGTATGGTGGCTTTGTGCTCTGGGCGCCGATGAAGAAGCACCCGGAATGGAAGGTGACGGGCGGCTATCAGGAGGTCGCAAGCACGATCAGCCCTTCCGAACATGCCGGGTTTCTGGCTGTGGCATACACTTCGAAGTAGGGCATATGTTAACGCTTTTCTCGGCATGTTCGAACACTCAGACCTTTGGAGCGTGCGCGCTATGAAGTCCACAATACGATCCAGGCGGGGGCGGCGCATTACAACACGTCGTTCATTGACAGCCGCCACGAAGCTGTTCTGGAACCGTCAGGCTGATGCCCTGCTGGCCCACGCCGAGTCTATCTGGGCGATGGCAAGTACTTACGATACTGCAGTTCGGGATAACCTCGCCGATGGGATCGCCCACATCGTTCATTCGGCCTACGATTGCCGTGCGGCCGCTATGGAGTTTGCTGACACCGGTTCATGGTATGCCTTCATTCAATATTCGACGGCGCAATGGTTCCGTGACCGCGGATTCGTCGAATGGTACTGCGCTGCAGCGTCCAGCCTGTTCAATACGACTCCACCGCGTCATCTTTCCTGCGCCTTCGATTCAAAGACGTTGTCAGTGCGAGTGCGTCGTGTCCGTAGCGCGAACGCTCGAAAACGCAAGCGCTCCACATCGCGAGAGAAGAGCGGCAACGCAGGAGAATAAATGGCAGATCTCTTTGATATTGACAAAGCAGTACAAGGCCTGGCAAACCAGGTCATCCCGGCCTTCTTCACAGCACTGAACCAGCAGACGCTTCCCGAAGTCGAGGCGATGGTAAAGCGACTGATCTCGCAACTTGCAACTGAGGCCCACGTCGCAATAAACTGCGCCGAGCAAATGCTTAACGGCGTGATCGATCATGCGGCAGAGCAGGCACGCGCCCAACTCAACGGCGCAACCGTAAGTGGCGGTCTCATTTTGGCGCCCCTGAACAAAAGTCATCAACCCGCAGGGGGTGTCAAATGAGTGTGATGGGTAATCTGCCGGCCGACAATAGCCAGCAGTTCAGGCTGAGCGGACTGGACTTCCAGAAACTTTTGCGGGCCTTGGTTGTGGCTCTGATATCGCTGTTCGTGACCGTGTCGCCAATCATTCTCGGCGCGAGTTACGTAATTCACTGGCACGGACGATCTATCGATTGCACCGCCGGAGTGCTTGCGGTCGTTTCCGTACTTGTGGAGATGGCCCGCCGTTTCCTCGCCGGTGGCACGAATGCTCCACAGCAGAAGTAGTGGACCGGAGGAGCCTGAACGATGTCGCTGCTATGGTGGGGTCTGTTTGCATCTGGCGTTTGTCTGCTGGTCGGACTGGACCTCTACAGGCGACGAAGTTACCGGGCAACACGACCAGTCGATTCGCCTTCTGCTGCGATTGAGCCGCTGATAACTATGGCACCGGGAGTATTTGTCGCGCCAGCACGGCCGAGGATCGCTTTCTGCACTACATGCAAGGGTCGCACTCAGCATCTTGAAAAAACCCTGCCGCGCAATCTCGCAGATGCTGCAGATTATCCCAATTGTGTTTTTGTGGTCCTCGATTATGGAAGCCCCGACCATTTGAGGAAATATCTGGGCGCCCACCATTCGCGGGACATCGCATCAGGCAAGCTTGTAGTCTACAGCTTTTCCGCCACGGGCCCATTTCACATGGCTCATGCGAAGAATATGGCACATCGGTGCGGAATGATGGAGGGAGCGGACATTCTGGTCAATCTGGATGCGGATAATTTCACCGGGCCTGGCTTCGCAACGTGGATTGCGTCCCGGTTTCCATCGAAGCGGGAGAAGGTCTTCCTGTGGGCAAACATGGTGAAGACCGGAAAAGATAAAACTCCACGGGGGATCAGCGGTCGGATTGTAGTGACCGCGAACGCGTTTGTGCTGGCGGGCGGATACGATGAGCAGTACGACACATGGGGGCCGGATGACAAAGACTTCAATCTGAGACTTCGCAGGCTTGGGTTCGAAGGGCAGGAAATACCGAGGGGGTTTCTGGGTGCAGTACTTCACACGGACCGCATGAGATTCCGGGAATACATGCATGTAGCCCAGTCGAACGCTGAGGACGTAGTCAAGGCACCTGAGGGAGATTCTGAAGCAACTATTGCCAACTATGGCCGCATCGGACTCGGGAGGGTTTACAGGAACTACACGAGGCCGGTTGACATTGAACCATTGCCCACCAGACTTTTCGGCATCGGCATGCACAAGACGGCCACAACGTCACTGCACGCGGCCCTGCAACTGTTGTTGGGGTACGATTCCGCGCACTGGGGTAACGCTCACTGGGCCAAGTCCATATGGACAGAGATGAAGGCCGATGGAAGGTCAATTACGGCTGAGAAGCATTACGCCTTGTGCGACCTTCCAATAACTCTCTTGTATCGGGAGTTGGACCGGGCGTACCCTGGATCGAAGTTCATCCTGACAGTGCGGGATGAGTCCGCGTGGATTGAGAGCGTGCGCAATCACTGGGACCGGAACGCCAACCCTTTTCGGGAAGCGTGGGATACTGATCCGTTTAGCCACAAGATCCATCAGGCATTGTATGGTCGGAGAACTTTTGATGAGTTCGCGTTTAGAGAACGGTACCGCCGCCACAATGCCGAGGTCATTAAGTACTTCAGGGATCGTCCCGATGATCTCCTTGTAATGGATATGGATGCCGGTGCCGGATGGTCCGAGTTGTGCAGTTTTATTGGCCGACCAGTTCCGCCGTGTGAATACCCGCGGCAGCTCATGACGAAGGCCAATACGCCCAATGTGGACCTCGGGGCGGGTATATGAGATCCGTGTCGGCTGTCCTGCTGGGCAGCCGATTGCGGCGGTCGTGACCGCCAAACACCCCGGTGCGTGTCATTCGCGCAAAGACATGGTGCGCACCGGGGCACGACCGGATTCACTGGGAGAGAGGTATTGAGCCGATTTACAGGGGAGGTGTAGGGCCGTGGAAGACCTGTCTGATCGCCTTATCGAAGACGCCATGATCGCATTGCTCAGATGGGCGACTGAGGAGTATTGGGCCTCGGCCTCGCCGGCGCAGTGGGTGGCGCATCGAACTGAGTTGAAGACGTTTCTGGAACGGTTGCGGCATGCTGCGGATAGGGGAGCTTTCCTTCCGAGTTCGATGTTCCAGTTTCACCAGCGCTGTGACTTTAACCTGGGGGCGTTCTCCGGCCAGGTAGACGATTGGGTGCCTGCATATGTGGTCGGTAACGAGTCTGGGAATTATCTCATCCGGCGGATTGCCGGTGATGAGAGCCGCTGCGTGATCAGGGTCGACACATGTCGTTACCTCAGGCATGTCCGGACCGCGCCCTTTTACTGGTACATAAGGGAAGATCTGGTCGAGGTCTGCCTTACCGGAACACCGTTCTTAAACTGGATTCCCGGTGTCGTTGAATATCGAGACAACAGCAATAACACATATCGGGTGCTCGTTATTACCGCTGATGGTGGTGACGATTTTCATGTGACTGTGACCGAGCGGCGCATCAGGCCTCGGAGATCTCGTGACGTGTTTTCTGATTCACCCGAAGCAGTTGATCCCATGAACGATCTGGTAAGGAGGCAGTTTTACGTGCCGCCCCGTAGCGCGAACGCACCAAACCCGAACCCGTCCGAACCAGTCGAGAGGAGCGGCAACGCATGAACTTCGCCAAAGTCTCATTCCAGGATCGCTCATGCTTCATTATCGAAGTAGCCTCAACAGCTCAGCAGAGGGCCCGCGGCCTAGCGAATCGGAACCAGTGCGGCGCCGGCATGATCTTTGTGTTTCCGACGATTGAGCCGCATCCCATGTGGATGTACCGGATGCGGTTCCCCATCGACATCATCTGGATACTTTCAAACGTAGCCGTCGACGTATTTGGAAACGCTCAGCCGTGCACCGGCGAGTGCCCGCCTCTCGGCGATAAGCGTGTGAACTCTCTGTACGTTCTGGAACTCCCGGTGGGCTCCATTAAGGCACATCGTGTACAGGTTGGAAGTGTTGTGCAGATCAGCCTCTTACCGCCGGTGAAGTGCTTCCTTGTGGAAGGCATCCGCCTAAAATGACGTTCGGCAGTCTTTTTTCAGGCATAGGGGGAATCGACGCCGGACTGGAAGCGGCCGGCTGGGAATGTCTATGGCAGGTTGAAAATGAGCCGTTCTGCACGAAGATCCTCGAAAAGCACTGGCCCAATGTCAAAAGATACGGGGATATCCACAATGTCGCCCCCCGAGATCTCGAACACGTCGACCTCCTCTGTGGAGGATTCCCTTGCCAGGATCTCTCAGTCGCGGGAAAACAGACTGGGTTTACCTATGCCGATGGAACGCCAACTCGCTCTGGCCTTTGGTTTGAGTTCGCCCGCCTTATTCGGGACCTACGACCCCGATGGGTCCTGTTGGAGAATGTCCCAGGCCTCCTTGTTCCAGGAGCAATGTCCAGAGTTATTGCAGACCTGGCCGGACTCGGGTATGTGGGATGCTGGCGGTGTTTACGAGCTTCAGACTTCGGAGCCAGTCACCTCAGGAAACGAGTCTTCATTGTGGCCTACCGCAACGGCGTCGGAGGGGGGCACAAACAAGTCCCTGTACGAGACAGCGCAGCCGAGGCCACAGTTAGCAACCATGGCGAGAAACTGGCCTACTGCGCGTCAGGAGGACGGCGAGAGTTGCGGCAACCATCCCGGATCGGTGGACAGCCTGACGGGAGCAACGGCGTTGTGGCGGACACCGGATGTGCCGGGATCAGGGGGGCCTCGGAACAGGCAGGACTCTATCGGGGAAGGCCACCAGACAACGATAGCGGAACAGGCGGAACACTGGCTGACTCCCCACGGGATGGGCAACCGGGACAAATCGGGGAAGCTGGGGGAATCGGGGGGCGGCGAGTTCGGGAAGCAGGCGAACCGCTGGAGTTCGTCTGGCACTGGATCTGCCGCGGATGCAAGCGAGTCTGGGACGCCATTGCCAATGACCGGGGAATCATTGCCGCTGTTCCCTGCCCTGGATGCGGAGCCGACGAATCTCCCGAGTTGCGAAGCCTCATCGGAGAGCCTCTGGGGAACTCCCACGCAGAGGGACTGGAAAGACGGGTCGTGCGAGACAGCGGATGTGCCGACGAACAGTCTGCTGGGCAGGGAAGTGGTGAGATGGCAGACTCCGACGCAGGGAGACAGCAAGGGCAGGACTTACCAGTACGATCAGCACGACAAGACGAAGCCGAGATTGTCGCTGGAGGGAGTCGCAAGAGCATTCCCCGATTCGCCCCAGGACCAGCAGATCCCCGATGGCCCGCAATCCTCCGGGAAAGACCCGACCTCACGCCGGCCATCACAACGTATCCTGCCGCACGCACGATTGCGAGAACTCTGGCGCGTGAACGGTTCAATTGTTTTCCGCGGCGGGGACGGCGACGACTCCGCAAGCAACTCGCTGCTGGAATCGCTCTGGCTGTCGCTCAGGGAATCCCGTGGGAGACGCAGGCTCGGACCAAGATTCGTGAGCTGGTTGATGGGCTTCCACCCTCGGCACACGGAGACGATGAGCGCCTCTCGTACATCCAGTCCCGGGAATGGCTCGGAGGATTGAGTGCTGAGTTGCTTGGCCACATGGATCAAAGAGCTGAAGCGATGAGAGACCGAACGAAGCGGCTGAAGGCTTTGGGTAACAGTGTTGTGCCTGATTGTGCTCAGTGGATGGGCGAACGGATTCTTTTATGTGACCGCTTGTCTCGGCAGGGGTGAACGGTCTGAAGTGTGGAGCGTGCGCGCTATGAACAAAGTCGTAAACCATCCTGATCACTACGGCGGCGATACGATCTACGAAGCCATTAAAGTAATTGAGGCGTGGGGCCTCGGGTTTCATCTTGGCAACGTCGTGAAGTACATTTCCCGTGCTGATCGTAAAGGCAACGCGGTGGAAGATCTGGCTAAGGCGAGATGGTATCTGGACCGGGAAATAACGCTAAGAACTGCCCGTAGCGCGAACGAAGAACAACCCGGCCCTTCCTCGCCGGCCGAGAAGAGCGGTAACACATGAGCAGTACGTTCCAGTACATCCGTCAGGCTTGCACAACATGAAAACCGATCTCTAAACTAACGCCATGGCACAGCAACGAAAGCCACTCTTCCCCGACCGGCCGGAAATAAGGGTGCTCAGCCCATCGGAACGATTGCGCCTCGCCGATGACGAAGACTTTCCGCGGCGATGCCGTGTACGGCTGAGGGAAGTCAAATCCAGGACAGGCATCGTCACAAGCTACGTCGATCATCAGCGGCTGTGCCTGCTCGTAAAATGGGACGGAGGGCACGGAAACGATTCGGTAGCAACTCCGTGCTGGCGCGGCTTTCTCGAGAGGTACTGAACGTGATTGAGGGACGCTACCGACCATGGCTGGGAAGCCGCATCGATATCGGCGATACGGTTGAATGCATCGTTCAGAGATCGAAGTATTTCCGACGAACCGGCCAGGTGGTGCGCTTACGCGGCTGTGGTACTGTGGCGGTCGAATTGTCGGGAGATCTCCGAACAGGCGCCGCCCGTGAGGTGGTGAACATGAGGTTCAGCGACTTGCGCAGATTGGGCAGAAAGGTGCCGTGCGCATGACTCCGCACGTCCAAACGTCGCTTCCGGAGAAGTACCGAACCTACGAGGTGATCCGCATTGCCGGCGTCAGCGCCCGGCAACTCCAGTGGTGGGACGAACGCAAAGTGGTCTGCCCTCATCATGAAGGGCACACACGCTTCTATAGCCCTGAGAATACCGTGTGCGCGGCGGTTGTGGCGGAACTCAGGCGCAAGCAACTTTCGCTGCAGAAGATCCGGCGGATACTGCCTGCGATGCGACGCCGATTGAGCCAGGGAGAATGGCTCGAACAAGCGGGGCTGGTGAACCTTTACCTCGTCACCGATGGCCGTAGCATGTTCTGCGAGACGAACCTGATTGAGATTGTCGGGGCATTCAGGGACGCGAAACGTCCCATGTATCTCGTGTCCATCGGCGATCAGATTGAGAAGATGAAGAAGCTGAAGGCGGTGGCGTGGTGATCCTTGGATTGCCGCTTTTCTCGGCTTGTTCGCAAAGTCTGAAACTGGGAGCGTGCGCGCTATGAACATCCTGAAAGGCGCCGGTTTGCTACTGGCGGGATTTATCGTTGGCGGTCTTGCAACCAGACGGCCGGCCGTGCGCCGCCCGCGCCGAATTGTGATACATGGCCGGCGCCGGCGACTTCACGCACGCCTCCGCGTGCGCAAGCAATGGGCGATCGACACCATTCTTAAGCGCACTGAGGAAGAAGGGGCGCAGAAAGAACAGGAAAGGATTGTAGCAATCCTGACGGGGCTCCGCAGTACCGTGCCGTCACTTGGTGCCGGATCGTTAGGCGAGTGGCTTGATGAGGCCAAACTATACGATGACCTGATCACCCTCATTCGCACACGGGAGACTCTCCGTAGTGCGAACGCACCCGGCGCCCGGCCGCCAAGACCAGCCGAGGAGAGCGGCAACGTATGACGCTGACGTTCCGATCCGAGGAAGAGAAGGAACTCTGGAAAGCGGTGCTGGTGGCCACCATGCGGAACATCTCTGCCGTGGGTCAGCCGTACATGATGGAAGCAGACCAGCCATACCTTCTCGCCAGCCAGATTGCGTTTGCCGATCGATCGGTCATGGAACTGCGCGAGCGGATGCCGATAGGGGAAGATGAGCAGGCGGTCCGCATCCGCGGCTGGTGCAACCCCCTTAACCGGTAACGTTTACATCTTGATAGTTCCGTTTTGACAGGTCATAATACTCGTTATGGACAGCAAACCGAGAGAAGGCAGTGCGTGGCGTGTCACCGCGGCCAGCCTTATCGCGAAATCCACCAGCGAAGCCGCCAAAGCTCAGGCAGGACAGGCCGCGGGCACCCCGGAGGATATACCGGGGCACCCCGATCTGGCAACGCGCCTGGGGCTCCTATTGGGCGAGAGGATCACCCAATGACCAGTGGATCGGTCCACACCGTTCATTTCACACCTGAGCCGGATCTGCCCGGCATGCCCGCCCGCCGGCGCCGTGAAAGTATACTTACAAAGCCAAACATCGATGCAAGTAAACTTGCAGACGCTCCTGCCCCCGAGCCGCGGCCCCATGTCAACCAGCTCGACCTGACGGCCGCCCTCGGCAGGGACATTGGCCGTATGCTCGAAATGTACCGCGGTATTGTCGGAGCTGCCAATCGCCAGGGAGATTTGCGGGCCATGCTTACTGCCTGCCTGAATGCTAAGAAGAACATAGAGGCATTGCTGGAAGCGGAGGAGATATGAAGTTTCTGCGAGAGTTCTGGCACGCTTGTTTGTCGGTGCTTTTCTCAACAGCTCCGTGGCAGGATGCTGAGAGCGTGCGCACTACGAAGCACGGCGATTCATGGCCATGCCCGGCACCGGAATCGAGGCGTTACTGGAAGCGGAGGAAGATATGAAGTTTCTGCGAGAGTTCTGGCACGCTTGTTTGTCGGTGCTTTTCTCAACAGCTCCGTGGCAGGATGCTGAGAGCGTGCGCACTACGAAGGCTACCGGACCGTGTGCCATTGGTATCCTTCCCGAGAAGTTTGCGGCATATCAGCCGGTCGATGGCGAGCTGGTGCTGGTCTGCCGGGACATCTGCGAGGTGTTCAGTAATCCGCATCCGGTCGAGACCCACTGGTACATGTTGAGCCGACAGACTGATGGAACTCCCGGATTCTGTGATTTTGACCGCATTAATGATGCCACGGGAGAAACAACAGTCGGCCGTGCCAGATGGGCAGCGGTGTGCAGGAACTGCCACATGAGCATAAACGACACCAGCATCACGCTCGAAAGCAGGCTTACGGGGGAGTTTGAATGGCGTGGCGATCAACCCTTTATTCGGGAGGTAACTGTGCAATGAAGATCACAATCGAGAGCACATCGTTAGTTGTGAACGCCAACGGCATCGACTGCCGGGTATGGGAGGGCTCCACAGAAGGCGGCGTCAAGGTCCAGTGCCTTATCCCGCGCATCTCCGTGAAGAAGGATCAGGACTGTTCGCAGTTCGAAGCCGAGTTGAAGGAGATGAAGGCACCGTCCGTCGACGCCCAGATGTGCTACCCGTTGCGCATGGTGCTGTGATGGTTCCGTGTTCGAGTTGCGGAGTGGAATGCTCAGTGACCTTCATGGGCCGATGCTCACGTTGCTTCAGCATTATCAATAAGCGGCCATGGCTCGCACCTGAATTGTCTGCTGAAGCACGACGCCTTGGGATCGGGCCTGATGCTTCGCTGCCCGTAGCGCGAACGAGCTCGACCCCAACCAACGAACACAACAGAGAGGAGCGTTAACAAATGAGCATGCTCTTGTTGGAAGCAATGGCCAGAATGGAGGGTTTCGGAAAGCCGGGAACCCGCCCGACGCGGAACAACAACCCGCTGGACATCGAATGGGGGCAGTTCGCGAAAGCGCACGGCGCCACCGGCCCCGAGCAACTTCCTTTGGGCTCGCCGTCCCGCTTCGCCGTTTTCCCGAACGTGGCGGCCGGCTGGGACTGCGCTGCGGCCTTGGTTACCACGGTGAACACGAAGTACCACGGTCTCACAATCACAACGCTCATCCGCGGGCAGCGTGACGACGCCGGCAACCTGCTTCCAGGAGGCTACTCAGGGTGGGCGCCGCCGATCGAGAACAACGATACAGCGTACATTGACGATGTGCTTTTATGGACCGGCCTGCAAGCGAACGATCCTGTTGCGGAGCATCTGCAGGTACCCGGTCAGACCTCTTAGTTCTTACGTGACCGCTTTTCTCGGCGGTCGGAAAGGTCTCAGTTTATGAGCGTGCGCGCTATGAGTAAGACGAAGAGAAAAAGGCGTAATCCGACCGGACAGATGAAGTACGTGTATTGGCCGGAGACTGAGTATCAGATTGCTTTGGTGCCATTGCTGGAAGCAGTGAAGGATCTGAAGCCGCGGGAACTTCTCATGCTGGCCACATTGATTCAATCCTTTAAGCCGATCATCCAGAATCTCCGTAGCGCGAACGCACCCGAGCCCAAACCGTCAGAACCAGCCGAGAGGAGCGGCAACGCATGATCCCGATAGCCTGGCCGCCGGGCACGAAAATAGAAGTGGAGATCCAGACGGATCCATACTTATGCGGTCCATTGTCATGGCAGCCCGCCGTAGTTCGGTCCGTCCTTGAACTGGAAGAAGGTATAGAACTCGCCCTGGTGCAACACGGGTTTATTCCGTACCGAACGCGTTCAGGACGATCTGGATGCATGTGTCCAGATGGAGTCAGACCACGGCGTTCATGGTGGCAGCACCTGCGAGATCGGTGGCTTGCCCGTAGCGCGAACGCACCGAGCCCCAATCCATCCGATCCAGCCGAGAAGGAGCGGTAACGAGGGAAGATGAGCCAGAACACCTCCATAGAATGGACAGCGGCGGGAGCACTTTTGGACGGTCGTGAGTACAGGGGGTTTCCGGTATGAATGCTTTGATGTTGGCGCTTTTCTCCGCAGTTGTGAACGGTAGCAAATGTGGAGCGTGCGCGCGATGAACAAACTAGTGCTTAAGGTGTCCGTATCGCCCGGCGTTCATCTTTGCGATGCAATGGCTGATGGGTGTGTTCTCGCAAGCACTCTTAGACTTTCGTGGGTTGAGTTCAACTTCAACGACATCAGCGTGACATGCTATCCAGACGGACGATCCATGCTCATGCGTGGATGCTCCATCGAGGAAGACTGGGCTGATTTCGGACGAAAGGTCCAACGCAGACACGCAGCGAATCCGAGCGAGTGGATGTGGCGGGATCAGTATGAAGCTGTGCTGTTAAAAGAGCAGGAGGCGAGACTTCGTAGCGCGAACGATCCACAACCCGGCACCTCCACTACTTTCGAGAAGAGCGGCAACGCATGAACGACCTGGCGATACTTACCCAGTCAAGGCCATGGGAATCGTTAATAGACATGGTCTGCAGGACAGTCACCTCGGAGCACTCAAAGAAGGCGTACCGCAACGCCCTCCGGGACTTCTTCACATGGTTTGAGAGCGAACCAGTGCTTGAGAGCAAACCAGTGATTCGCGACACTTCGATCAACCGCGCCACGATCCTTTTGTACAAAGAGCACCTCGACCATACCGGATTGAGTCCGTCGACAATCAGCCTGAGGCTCACTGTGATCCGGCAACTCTGCAAAGAAGCGAAACTGGCGGGCGCGATCGATCAGTCCGCATGGGAAGGAATTCAGGCCATCTCGGGACCTCGGCGCGAAGGGCGCCGCACGGGGAACTGGCTTACTGCAGAACAGGCCGCAAAACTGATTCAGGCGCCGCCGGCAGACACGCTGCGCGGCAAGCGCGATCGGGCCATACTGGGAACGTTGATCGGTTGCGGGATTCGCCGCGCCGAACTCTGCACCCTCAGGCGAGAGCAGATCCAGCAGCGGGACGGTCGCTGGGTGATCGTCGATATTGCCGGCAAGGGGCAGAGAGTCCGGAGTGTGCCTATGCCCGGCTGGACGAAGGCGCTCATCGATGGGTGGTGGGCGGAGATGTTGATGACTCCATGGTCGGAACCGTTATATGTCGAACACACCAAGGCTGATGAGTATGCTTTTGTAAGTCTGGGGAAGGGAAACGGCTTTCCGCAACATCGCGACATTCAACACATCAGCCGCAACGCCGTGTTCGAACTCGTTCAGTTCTGGTCGGAGAAAGCCGGCCACAGGGTGGCGCCCCACGATTTGCGAAGAACTTTTTCGAAGCTGGCGCTCCGCGGCAAGGCCGATCTGCATCAGATCCAGTTGACCCTCGGTCATGCTTCGATACTTACGACTGAAAGATACCTGGGTACTGAACAGGATTTAGGGAATGCTCCTTGTGATGTGCTCGGAATTGATCTTTCCAAGGAGCGGGACATCTAGATCGCCTCCGGGTTGGCCAACAGGTCAGCAGTTACTGCGGCGTCGTATTCGGTTTGGTTTATGGGAGCGTGTTTGCATTCAGTGTACCCACACGACTTGCAGTATTCGCACACCTCTCCCACGTGCAAAATTTGATGAGTCAATTCGCACTCCACTATCTCGATGCCTCGCACCATGCCCCGTCGAGGCAAGCGACGTGCAGCGTCCAGTGCTGTCTGCGCAGCGTCCAGCGTCGGGTAGCGTGTGGCTTCCGAGTATCCGACTGGCAAGACGTATTCGTTATAGCTATTGGCGGATTGCGCCGCATGAAGATGAAAATGGGTGCGCTTATTCATCGCAAACCTCCTCGCGACCTGTGTACCGATGGTAGAAAGAATTGCGATCTGAGCGGCCAGCTCGGTTTGCTTGTTTGGTCGAGGCGGACTGGTGAAATTTGCCGTCTTTCCAGTATCCGTGACCTTGATCTTTGGTATCTGGATGGGCTTTCTTGTTGCTTTCCATACCTATATAGTACATGAGTCCCGCATGGGAGTCAAGAGCTATGTGCCTACCGGCGCAAGAAAGTTGAAAGAAAGGCGAAGGGAGTCAAAGTGATAAGTCCCGTTGATTTCAAGGCGCCATTTCCATGGTTCGGCGGTAAGTCCCGCGTGGCCGCCGACGTCTGGGAGAGGTTCGGAGACGTCGACAATTACGTTGAGCCGTTCGCGGGATCGCTGGCGGTTCTTTTGGGCCGACCCACAACCCCGCAGACTGAAACAGTCAACGATATCGACTGCTACCTTGCGAATTTCTGGCGTTCTCTTGCCAACGATCCTGAAGGTACTGCAGCCCATTGCGACTGGCCTGTAAATGAAGCGGATCTCCACGCCCGGCATCTCTGGCTGGTAAAGCAGGACGACTTTCGGGAACGGATGTTTGCCGGAGTCGATGATGTCATCGCCCTCGGATCATAGCCCATATCCGTCCCGCGGCGTGGCAATCCCCTTCTTGTACCATTTCCTTTTCTCGAGAGGTTCCCAGTCTGCCGGTGGGGGATCTGAGCACTTTGCGGAGAGCACCAGACCGTCTTTGGTATGACGCTGGCAATGAGGGTCTCGGCACACCACCACGACTTTTTCTGGTTGCCGCTCTTCTCGATTCTGGTAAACGGGTTCGGTCATTGAGCGTTCGCGCTACGGACAGTTCAACACATCGGGAATGCGGTTAGTCCATTGAGCATGACCATGATATCGATGGACTCGGTCGCTCCAAATGGCATGCCCGCTAAACTGGCATAAAAACACATCAGATTCGTGATAACAATGGGAATTTCTAGCTGGTCGCACCATGGTTCCTGTGTGTCCACCAAAGCAGTGCGTTGTTCTTCCGATATGAGATCAACCCCAGTCAGGGCCAGCATGGGGAATCGCCGCAGGGGGCGCCGGTAGCAATACTTATTATTTAGCCAGATCGTAAGTACGTAGTCCTGCCAGAACTGCAATGATGATGGATTACCCGATGCCAGAATGGCCACGACTGAAGTGATCGAATGGGCCATGGGCACGGGAAGTTGCCGAGGCATCATCATATTGGTGTCGCCCAGACTTCGCCCGTACACTTCACTAAACAGGAAGTACTCCGACCTGGTCAACTCGCCCGCTGAAATCACCAGACGGTCGTAAAATCCATGGGCCCTGACGTCCAACTGATCAACCAAATAATTGAGATGTGACGATGCTGACCCACCTCCGAACATGCGACAGATCTCTTCTTCCGACATACACTCATTGGCCTTTCGTCCCGTAGCGCGCACGCTCATAACCGCCTCCTTGTTCACTGCCGAGAAAAGCGTTAACAAAGCAATCACATAGCCCTGGAACCGGGGACAAACACCCTCTGTTCCATAGCCTCAATCTGCTCCTTCAATCTGATCCTCTGCAACTGCAACGCTTGCAGATCGAGAGTCAGGAGGTCGCACTTCGCTTTACACTCCCGACCGACGCCGTCGCGCTGGTGTTTCAGCAACTCTTTCTCATGGTTCCGCATCGCCACGACCGCGCCGAAAGCAGGACTGTCGCACGGCGGCATGTCGTAGTCCAGCCCGCTGATCTTCAACTCCAGCAACTTCTGTTTAGCAACCCCCTGCTGGGATACTCCAATCCTCATCGAGTCGAGGTACATTATGCGCAGATCGATCGCTTGTACCTGGCGTTCCAGTTCCTTGCGGTAGAGTTCTGGGTCTATCATTGGCATTTGCGGGCCCATGGATGGGTTCATTTTATTTGTTGCCGCTCCTCTCGGCGGTTGTGAACGGTTTGGATTGGTCGGCGTTCGCGCTACGGGCGCTCCAGAGTAGCCGCAGTTGCTCAACAAGATCGCGAGCATCGTCGACGTCAGTGCGACCGCAATAACCCGGGTCGGCATTTGCCTCCAAGTACCCAACCGCACTAACAATACTCGACAGTATGTCTAGGATGAGATCTTGTTCCTGAGTGCTCATAGCGCGCACGCTCCACAGCTCAGCAGTTTCATCGATGCTGAGAAAAAGCGTTAACGAAACGAAGCCTCAGCAGGAAACGCCGGCCTGGAATTGGCAATACTCTCCTCGATACGGGCACCCTGCATGACGTTGGACGCCTGTTGCTCCAGGGTAGTTGCCATATAATCCCTGAGTGCCCTCTCCCTGTCCGACTGCGAACCTACAAGCACATTCTCGGCAACGTCGAATATGCTCAACGGAGGATGTACCTTTTGTGCCTTCTCGCACTCGTACTTGTAATTGCGGTTCATGAAGACTGCAAAGAGCCGGTAGCGTTCGAGGATCGGCGCAGCATCCTTCATTGCCTCCGCCTGCATGTCGATCTGAGTACTGCCGGCAATCTTTTCCTGCAGTCCGCGCCATTCGCGATGGAGGCGTAAGAGAAGATCGCTGGCACCCTGCAGTGGATCCGAGCCATCCAACGCGGCCATGTAGTCGCTGGCTTCTTCGGGATCGGGGATGCCAATGCAGATGCCCTGCCCGAGCGTGGTAATGACGCGTTTAAGCCGGATGACTTTGTATCGCTGCAGCGCAGCCCACGCGATCATTGCGAGAATCCCGACGCCAATAATGACATCGGGAGAGAACGTAGAGAGGTTACCCGGTAACATTGGCTATTTGTGCTCCTTGTGCTTATTGTACTGCCGATCCGGCACCACTGGTCCTGATGATTGTACCGTGTTCCAAATAGCCGCCTCCATACACCGCAGCGGCGGTGATTGCGGCCGGGGGGCTCCATGTGCAACTGGTCAGATCGCCCGGCGTCGAACACGCACTGCCATTCGAATAGTAGTAGCTTGTGGGCGTGTGGTTCGTGTAGCCATCCAGATATACCCGCCTGACTCCGTTGTCTATGCGAATATGGATGGGCCCTTCGAAGTACTGTCCCCACCCCGCCCAGTTTCCCGTTCCTTTTGCTGTCCACGGTCCGGTCAGCGCGCTGGCAGTGAAGTAGTCGACATACTTGGTCGTGTCGTCCTTCGCAAGCATTTCGAACGTCGACCCTTCCTGCCAGATATATGCGTCAATGACGTCCACAGGCCAGGTCGATGAATTGCTCAGCGCCACTCCGGGACTCCATGAACCGGATGCAGTCGATCCGGTAGGATGAGTCTCGTACAACACATGATCGCCGCCGCCCGAAGAATCCCATCCATAGATCATGTGAAGCAGGCCCGCAGAATCGACGAAAGCACCGGGTGCCCAGCACGTAGGACTGCCTGTGTACGACCCGCAAGTGACATTCGCAGCCCATTGCCATAGCCCGCCGAAGGACGATGTAAATACTGTAAACGTGTTACAGGGAGAACCACATGAGGTCATCCCCGCTACCCATTGACCGGCCCAGTATGCTACGTCGGGGTCGCGGATGTCCCCGGCCGGGGTATCGGCCGCGCCTGGCTGGGCTGGCGATGGCGGGCTGAATAAATACGGGGCATCCGAAAAGGTGACGCCGTCGTTAGACGCCTCGATCTGCAGCGTGCTTGCATAGGAACTGCCGGTACCGTTAAATCCGACGAACGCGAATTTCCCGGAATTGCCGAACGTTCCAAAAAAGCGATGTTCCAGCCAGCCCTCCACCAGGCCGATCTCGGACGCCGAAAGCGTCCGGTTGTAAGCCACAAGATACGCAATATCGCAACTGCAATATCCTGCCGGGGAATGGGCGAAAAAGCTGGTGCCGATCACTTCATTGTCGAGAGCGATCACCGCACCGGTCGCCGTGCCGGTGGCGACTTGCCGGCGGTTAAGCCGCAATGTGGCCGTGTACGTCGATCCGGAATTACCCAGCACATCCGTCATCACAAACCACTGCTGGCGCGGCGGCTGGCCGTACTGGTTGTAGGCCGATACAGTATCGTTGGTGCTGAGATTATAGAACTGCTCGACGTTTTTCCCGCTGTCCTCGCCCGCCAGCGAAATTGCCACATTTCCCGTCGACGTCGAATCGGCCGCGAATATGTTCTGAAAGTTGCTGCCGGCGGTAGGTGCATCGTCCATGCGAGCCACCATAAACACTGTGTATGGGTAGGAATATGCTCCGCCAAGGGTCATGTACTGGCTCGACCCGCGCGCGAATTCGACAGCATTGTGATTGAGGCCGAGCGCCGGAGCGATGTAAATCGGCCGGGCGCCTCCGCTCTGCGTTGCATTGAAGGAACCGCATCCCGATGCCCAGGTGCTCACCGGAGCCAGATTGGTGAGGGCCGGAGTATCTCCGTCCAACAGGATCACGCAACCAGATAACGACGCTGGTGACCAGTAGCCCTGGCCGAAGGCCATACTGCATAGCAATGCGAGCAACGCAATTCTCATGAGTGTATCCGCAGACTCGTCACGTCGACGCTGTTCGCAACACTGTCGGTATCTCCGCGGTGGACGAGCTGAAAGTACAACTGGTCGCCAGCGGAACACGATGGAGAAGACAGGGTGATTGTGGATGTCTGCGTCTGATTCGCAGTACCCACCACGGAAGTCGTGACCGTGCCGGCCGATGACAGCGACGGGTCGACCGTTGTGCTAGAACACGCATAATTCCAGTTCCAGATCACCGAATCGCTGGTGTTCGTGTCGGTTGTTCGCCAGCGGATTTCCATTGTGAGCGACGAGGGCACCGTGCTTGTGATGGGGAACTGACCGAACCCGGATTGAGCTACACCGTTAGCGCATGTGACCACTGCCGATACCACGTTCGTGCCGATCACTGGATTAGACACGCACGGATTCGTGGTCGGCAACGATAGCGCCGATGACGGGATATTTCCCACGGTTCCGGCGATCCAGATCCGGTCGATGCCGACACTCGATCCGGTCGCTCCTGTCGATCCCGTAGGACCTGTTGGTCCTGTCGGGCCGGTGGCTCCCGCCGTCCCGGTACCGGTTGCGCCCGTAGGTCCGGTAGGGCCGGTCGGCCCCGTAGAACCAGTAGGTCCAGTCGGACCGGTTGCACCGGTAGGTCCTGTTGCGCCGGTAGGACCTGCCGCGCCACTCCCCGATCCTACCTGGGTCGATATTACGATCAGGGGAGTTGCCGTGACCGTTCCGGTCGTAACCGCACTGATGTCGAGTAAATCACCCTGCGCCGGCGTGAAGCTGTGCGTGAAGTCATTGCAGGTTGTTGCCGATGCTCCCGAAATAGTACAGGTGATGGCCTGATTTGAGGCTCCGTCGCGCCAGGTGAATGCAATCGAATTCCCAACTCCGGGAGCTGCACTCAGAACTACAGTCATCGACTGAATCAGGGCCACGCCCGGGGAAGTCGTCTGCACCTGAGACTCGGTCGTGCTGGGCAGGGCGCCGCCACCGATCGGCAAATACATTGTGCCTGAGAAGACAATACCTGCTGGCGAAGAGTAGGTTGTGACGCCGCCGCCGAAACCAGTCGTTCCGGTCGCTCCGGTTGGTCCTGTGGGGCCGGTTGCTCCAGTGCCCCCCGTAGGCCCGGTAGGACCAGTTGCCCCCGTGGCGCCGCTCCCTGTGGCTCCTGTAGGGCCTGTAGGACCTGTCGGGCCGGTAGGACCTGTGGCACCCGTGCTTCCCGTCCCTGTCGCTCCCGTGGCACCTGTAGGTCCTGTTGCGCCTGTCGACCCCGTTGCTCCCGTACTTCCGGTTGCGCCAGTGGCACCCGTCGCCCCGGTCGGTCCCGTGCCACCGCCACTCCCGCCGCCTGCCATGGCGTTGCTTGAGCCATACAGAGTTCCACTGACAATGCCTGTGCCTGTTAGTCCTGAGAGCTTCACGCGCACCCAGCGGTAGTAACCTGTGAGTTGCGTCGAGGCCTGCGTTGTGGCGGTGTTTGGCTGCGAGCCGGAAACAACGGTTCCGCCCCAGTCTGTCCATGTTCCCGGTGCGTTGTTATTGTCGGGAGCTTCCTGCACTGACAAGGTTAAGCCTGTGAAGCCTGACGAGGAGTATGTGATGGTCCAGTTGACGCAGGAAGTTCCCGTGTTGTCTGGCAAGGTGACTGTGTTTGGTCCGGTGAAGTAGAAAGGCAATGTGCAGGTGGGCTGGATTATGGCGTTCTGCGAGGACTGCGCCTGTGCTTTGCGCGGATGAAGCAGGAGAAGCGGCAGGAGCATTAAGGCGATGAGGGCTGTGATGAACAAGGTGTATTGACGACGCTTCATTTGTTGGCGCTCCTCTCGGCTGCATTTGACAGGTTCGGCTCGACGGGCGTTCGCGCTATGGAGGATGGTCATGATATTGCAGCATAGAACGCCGCAGCAATCGCAGCATGGCCGGTAGTTCCAGGATGGATATTATCCCCGGCCTGTTCGGTCGCCGGATTGTAGGCATCGGAGACATCAACATAGACCACGTTGTACAAACCGTCGCCCCGCAGCAATGCCACATCCGCCGCTATGATCGCGTTGAACTCAACGACCGCGGCATCGGATCCATTGTCGTCAGGTGGGTTTTGGGCATAGCCCGCCGCTGGCTCCCTGATACAGTTCCCAACGTACACATTCGGCGGATTGGCAATGAGGGTCGCTGGAACGATCGACGCCCATTCGTAATAGAGCGCACCGCTCGTTTCGGTCAAAAGCACCGTGTGGACTCCGGCAGCCAGCCCCGGAAGCCGATAGTAGTTCGTGCACGGAGCGTATCCGCTCGAAGTGGTCGTGCAAGTGCCAGCGTTGAACGCCACGGGGAAACCCCCGTCCACGGTAATCGTGAACGTCCCGCCGATGCCGGAGCCGCCGCCATAGACGACATATAGCGTGCCGGCCCCATTGAGCGTGACCGTCGCGGTTGCTCCGGCAGTCGAACTGCCTTTCCCAATGGAATAAGTCGGATCGTTAGCCCAGGTCCCGGTAAACGCGATATTCGATGCGCTCTGCCCCGTTACCTTCATCGTGTCGGGGATCGCAAGATACGCCAGCATGGATGTGAGGCAGGCGCTGTATGTGGCCTGGCTGGCCGTATTCTCGCCATCCGCCCGCATGTCGTTATAGCCCGTCAACCACACCGACAGTTGCTGGGCAGGAACGCCCTGCTGGAATAACGTGACATCCTGTCCCTGGCACTGTGAACCGTCGATGCCGTGATTGGACGCTGTCAGCCCGAGATCGCCGGCAAGCACATTCACGAACGAGTACTGAAATTCATTAACTCCCGGTATCGGGAAGCCTGCACCGATTCCCACAGTGACACTATCTCCAAATGCCTGTAGTGTGCCATTGTTCGAAGTCGCCCCGGTCCCTCCGTCCGGCTCCGATGGTGGATTCGGATTACCCCCACCGCCCGTCACGACACCGGATACCACGATGGTCTGCGCACGTTTGCGGATAAACGGAGCGGCTGAACACGCGACGTTGTAGATCACCAGGGAACTGCTCTGATAGCCGGTGGACCACGACGTTCCGTTAGTGCTGTAACCGAGCGAGGACGTCGTGCTGCCGTCGTATGTCCATCCTTCGACCTGGGCGTCCGCAGAACAGTAAGCACTCGCAACGCCATATGGCGAACTGTATGCAAAAGTGCGCTGCGTCACGCTGATCGACGAAGTTGGAGTCGTCCCAACAATCGAAGTCGAGGACGACGCCATCACGACAGGAAATTCCCATACTGACCCGTTTGTCGAATAACTAAAATTTCTGGATGCGGATGCAGTGTAGTAACCAGTTGCCCCGGACAGGCCGGGAGTTGTCAGCGTCCATGTTCCGGTGATCGCCGGCGCCGTGTAGAACCCGCTTGAAATATAAGCAATATAATTACCGGACACCGTATCGAAATCCACGTCTCCCACGCCGGCCTCTCCACCAGGGGAACCCGTCGAACTCCACGAACCAGCCAGATTGGTGGTGTACAGGATATGCGCACCCTGTCCCCACGCGACCCAGGCGCCATTGAGGTACGCGCAACCGGAAGTGTAGCTTAGCGTTCCCACCGTTCCGGTACTCCAGGGCCCGGAAGCACTGGAGGAGTACGCGTAGGCCGTTCCAAGTCCATCGGATTGGACCAGCAACCATTTGCCCCCGCCATAGCACGCAAACGATCGAGTCACATCGAAACCCGTGATGGTCTGTTTCGTCCAGGCGCTGTTATAACTCGACGTCGTCCACACGATAGCCGGGTTGCCACTGGTGGCATCGTCGGATGTCAGCAGCCAGTTTCCGGCCCCATCGGTGGTAACGCTCATGGAAGAATCAGTCGCCGCCAGCGCACAGGAGCCCGAGAACGCCGTGCTGCTGTTGTCAGTCCAGGATGTTCCGTTGGAACTTATCACAACGATGCAGTTGTTGTTGTTCGTATTCCTGCCAAAACCGACATACTGGGAAGCGAGACAAGAGCCAAACGACAGCAGCACCAGCGCAACGGTCCTCATAAGGTCACCGCCACGGTTAACTGCACGGGGCTGCCGCTCGGAGAAGTCGCAACGTAAACGACATAGTCGCCATTGGCCAGGCTCGCCGAGGTCAGGCTCGTCGTTGACGCACCGGTGCTGGTGCAACTAAGCGTCGAGGTGTTTATGTTCGTAATCGTGCCGCCGGAGTTTCGCTCAAGTTGCAGTGTGATCGTACCCGTGTTCGTCTGGCAGTACACCTGCGTGATAGGCAGCGATCCGCCGGTTTCGTTAATGAAAATATTATTCAGGGTTTCGGCCGCAAGGGAACCGCTCGCAGCAATATTCAAAAACACAAACTGGGATACACCGGTAGGGCCGGTGGCACCAGTCGGCCCGGTCGGACCCGTCGCTCCGGTTGAGCCTGTGGCACCAGTTGCGCCAGTGGGCCCCGTGGCGCCGGTGATCCCCGTTACTGCAGGATATATGTCGGTTGAACCGTCCGTCCACACAAACGTGCTGGAAGAATTCGCAGTGCCCTGCGGGAGCAACACACCCGTACCGGTTGTTCCATCCGACCCATTGGAAACGTAAACCGTGGTGCTGAATGCGCCGGTCGTGTTGTTCGCGAATATCCATTGATTTGACCCAAGCAACGCCGTTCCATTCGGCATGATAATGGTGGCGTTGGATGTCAGGGTGCCCGCCAAGGTAAACGTGAATGGAATGGTGTACGACAGGTCCGTAGGGGCGTTCGTGCCCGAGGTGTAGCCCGTTCCTCCATATAGCACCTGGAGTCCGGTAATGGCCGTGCCCGAGACAGTAGTGACCCTGAGGACGCAATCGTAGTTTCCGCTAGTGATGGTTATTAAATCACCAACCCTGTAGCCGCTCGCGCCGCCGTTGTAGATAATTCCGATGGCAGTGACCGCGCCGCCCGATGCAGTGTATGCGATTACCGCGCCCGATCCCAGTGACGAAAAGCTGTACGTCCCCCCGGTGATACCCGATAAGGGCACTGTCGCCATGGATTGATCGATGGCATTCTGAACCCATTGCGTTGTTGCGAACTGCGTTGTGGTCGCCGCATACGGGGTCGCGTTCGGTCCGGCTGGCTTTCCCTGAAATGTCTCGGTTCCGGTGCTCGGTTGATAACTGGGTTGATTCTGCTGTCCGAGCAGAAGTGCAACACACAGGAACACAAGCCCGTAGCGCGAACGCCGAACACCTGAGACTTTCCGCAACAACCGAGAAGAGCGGTCACCAAAGAGCGTCATGGCAAAACAGGCCTCCCCATCATAGTCCCGGTAATCACCCCACTCCCACTCAACCCGGACAAGCTGATCCGCAAATAGCGGTAGTAGCCGCTAAGCACCGTCGACGCCTGCGTAATCGCAGTATTGGGCTGCGAGCCGGAAACGACTATGCCTGGCCAGTCGATGTACGTTCCGGGAGTATTTCCGGTATCGGGCGCTTCCTGCACGGAAAGCGTCAAACCCGTGAAGCCGCTCGATGCGTAGTTGATTGTCCAGTACGTGCAGGCCGGCCCGGTGTTGTCTGGCAGAGCAAGTGTGCCCGCCGAAGTGAAGGTGAAACTGATCCGACAATTTCCCTGGATGACGATGTTGTTTGTCGGCTGGGCCAGACACGGGCCGACGAACACCGCAAGGAACGCAAGGAACTTCACACCCCAGATCATACTCGCATTCCGAGCCCGATTCAACCCGTGGCTCTCCGTAGCGCGAACGCTCCCAAGCCGGGCACCGTGAGCAATCGCCGAGAAGAGCGTTAACATCACGACACCTTCCTGATCGCACTCTGCACCTGGCTGGCACTCTGCACTTTCTTCCGGGGAACAAGAGTCTTGTGAAACTCGATATGCTCCGGCTTGACGCTCATACCAACCAGTTTCGCGGCCGTCCACCAACTGAGCCAGGATGGGTGGCTGTCCAGCGAGAAAGAGACCATCAGGTCATTGTCGCCATCATCGTCGACGATCCACGCTTCAAATTGGCCCGGAATCGGAACCGCTCGATATTCAAGGTGTGGTTTTACGGCAGCCCAGAGACCCGCAAAATCCCGCCGGGCCCACTCGAGAAGTTCGGAGTGCACAAGGCGCTTCTGTTGGTCGGTGAGTTTGCGACATCCGGTTGTCACTGGACACCGCCAAGTGCGGGAAGGTTGTTGATTCGTTCCAACTCTACACCCACCATGTGATTCTCGGCAACGTCCCGTGCGAGGTCGACCATGATCGAGTAGCTTTCCGGTTTGAGGCCTCCTCGAATGCGCCGGCTGACGTAACGACAGAAGGTGCTGACCGAGCCGTCTTTGAGGGCCTCGTCAATACGCCTGAGAATTGCGATATCGGGATACCTGCCCAAAGTCTGGGGCATAGCGACCGCGAGGGCAATCTGCTGAAGCCGTTCGGGAAGTTTGGAGAGATTGGCAGGAGGGGATTGCGGCGGCGCTTCGGTCGGGATGTTACCGGGTAACCCGGTATTATCGCTCGCCGCTAGTTCCGTATCCGATTCCGTATCCGATTCCGCTTCAGGTTGAACATGGTGTGAACACGTATGTTGCACGCAGTTTTGGGTGTGAACAGATGTTGATTCTACAGGACTTCCATCCACAGAACCTCCGTTAAACTGTTCACATATTTGTTCAACTGCAACATTGTGAACAGAGTGAACAGGTAATTCTTGCCGTTTCACACCTCCATTCAACTGTTCACACGTTTGTTCAACTGCAACATTGTGAACAGAGTGAACAGGTAATTCCTGCCGTCTCTTTCGGCGGTAGTCCCTGAAGTATTCCCGCCTGGCCTTTTCATCCTTGAGCCCGCGATAGGATTTATAGTTGACGATTTGCCAGCCCCAACCTCTCGTATCCAGGGGAATCAGCCGGCGCCCGCCGTGGTCTGTGGATCGACTCCGGGGATCGGGCTGCATCAATTTGTCAATTGAGGAGGTTACAATCTCGAGCGGAACACAGGTTCGCCGTGAAATGGCGTCAAAGGTCATATCGACAGTTCCATCGACATCGGCCATAACCAGCAGATCCATGAAGACGTGACGGGTAACGTAGTCCTCGGAGATGCTCGAATCGAAGATCTGATCGAATATCTTTGCGTACACGGTCAGGCACCCGCCTTTCCGCTTGCGCTTGGATCTGAAGGTGTGCTAATCTGTGATTGCATCTGGTTCACCTTTCAGGCCGGCCTTGTTTCGAGACAGCCGGCCTTCTCCTTTAAGAAGTCACTCAACTCTCCTGCCAAACCACCGGCCTCCATAGTTCGGGTCCCAGCGGTAGAACATTTCGACTTTGTCGCCCTCTACGGCGTGGCGGGCGTAGCCATCTTCTCCCCAGAGCTTCACGATGGGGTGAATTGTCGAGTTCGTCGCAACCGTTTGGATTCCCCGCGGCATGCCAAAGCGGTCCCGATCCACGCAAATGACCCGGCCGATCAGCCGATGCTCATGCCCCATGCGGTTCAGCGAACGGCGGGCCATAGTCTTCATGAACTGGGAGAAGGAGAAGCCGCGGGTTTCCGGGGTTACGATGGCACTCATGCCGCCTCGCCCCCCGTTGGGATTTGGGACCTATGACATGGACAGTCGTTCCCGGAGCACACATGAGCCCCACCCAGCCAGGTGGAGTCGATTACTTCTTTGAACTTCCCGGACGCAATGGCCTCGTCTACCTGCTCGCGGGTGAAGGTCTGCTGGGGCACTCCATCGAAGGCGACAATGACCTTGCGGATATTCTCGGTCATGAACTCGGACACGATTCTGCCCTTGATGCCAAATGGCCCTGTGAAGCGTTTTCCGGTGAGGTCTTCCATTGAGTATTACCGGATTGCAGTGCAGTTAAAGGTATATCACTAAAGGAGATTGTGTGTCAAGAGGCTCAAATGTGCTCAGTTGTTACCGCTCTTCTCGGCTGACGTGGAAGGGCGGGGATGGGGAGCGTTCGCGCTACGGATTATTACGCGGCTGCCTGCGATCCACTGGGCCCTTACGCCGATCCTTCGCCGGGCATACCTCATCACGATACAGTGGAAGGTTCGCTGTCCATCCGTCACATGCCGTGCACAAGTATGTACGATCCGGCTGGCGTTTGAATGTGTGCCGGACACACAATGGAATCTTCATCGCGCGCACGCTCCCATCTTCGGATCGTCCAAAACTGCCGAGAAAAGCGCCAACGCCAGAATCAGAACCCCAACCTGGCAAGCACCTTCCGGTTCCGCTTCTCACTGTAGTACTCCGTAGCGGCCTCAGCCAGCATACGGGCACCGAGCAGAAGCGAAATGCAGACACACATGAGGTCGGTCATGACTTTCTCTTAGCCGCCTTGAGTCGGCGATACTCCTCTTTCTCGGCTTCGGACGTCCCGAAGTTCTTCGGTTTGCGCTTGTAGGCACGCTTCGCATTCGCCTTAGTGCCGTGGCGCCGTCGTGCGGCCTTACCTGCTGTTGTTGCCATTGTGTCTCCCTGTTCAGACCACCAGTACTCGCAGTTTCCGGCCACTCTTCCAGCCCTGACGCCAGAGCAGGGAAGGGAGTCCGAAGTACCCGTAGGGGTTCGCCATAGGCAGCTTCCCGTTGATAGCTGCGGTGTAACCGATCCACCATTCTTCCACGTTAACGCTCCTCTCGGCTGGACGCTTACAAATGTGGGGGCTGGCGGCTCTTGAGATTATGAGACTCGTCCGCCAGCGCGTCTGGATGGTTAGTCCACGTCGGTCCCCACGAACAGATTATCGGGCCATTTGTCAGTTCGTGTCTATGGTACAGGAGTACTCTTCGGCGTGGCAAATCACCTTATCCTTGACGGAACCACTCAACCAGTGACATAGTTTACCAAGGGCGCAACCTTTCGGTGCACCCGCAGGCGAACAGACACCAGAACAAGGAGCCAACCATCATGGCAGCAAGTGCAAACATCGTCCTCAACCCCGACAAAACGAAGTGCGTCGTGGAAATTACGGACGGATTGGGCGAAGTAACCCAATTCGAGGACATTTATGACGTTCCCGGTGAGGGGGATGAGGTCATCCTCCAAACCGAGGACGGCGACTACTACATTCTGGCGGACTATGGCGACGGTCTCATGCTCTATGAGCCCGATGCCATTGCCACCCAGCACACCGAGTACGAAGGCGACCTCGCCGACTACCTCAAAGAGGAAGAGGGCGACGAGACGGGAGATGCCGCATGAGCAGGCATCGCCACACTGCCGTAGCGGTTTCCGACTACGATCCTTCCGTTGCCGCTACGGACGATCTTGAGCGTGCCGAGGTCGCGCACGCTATCAATGAAGCAAACAGCGGGCTGGACCACGACGTGACCGAGTTGGAGGGCGCGCCCGTAGCGCGAACGCTCACGGGCACCACTTCCAATCCAGCCGAGGAGAGCGCCAACACAGAAGGCTTTCCCGACCCGGAAGCCCACGAATCGGCTTCAATCGACTGGGATGCACAAATCAAGGAAGCGTCGGGAATTCTCTCCCCAGAACAAGTGCCGGACCTCTCCACAATGATGCCGGGCTATCTGCCCCTGGACAGCCTGACCCTGGTACCGGGTCTCTACGGCCGGCCGAACGGGCACGCCCCCGATCATATTCAGGAACTCGCCGATTCAATTATGGATATCGGCCAGCAGGTTCCCGTTGAGTTCGTCATTGGCCACGACGGAAACCATCTCGTGACGAAGGGATCCGGTCGCATCACGGCCATGAAGAAACTCAGGGACGAAGGAAAAGAGTGGCCGGGAGGCCCTCACGTCAAAGTCCAGCTCGGCGACAGTGACGATCTTTTCGCAGCGTTCATCAAGGGCGCCCAGGAGAACATCCACCGTGACAACCTCGGGCCCGAAGAGATGGTTGAAGTGATTGAAAAGCTTCGCCAGCCTCCCTTTAACCTGAAAACAGACAAGGAGATTGCCGAACGCCTGAAGGTGAAGCGTCCGACAATCACACAGTACTCCCTCTATGCACGGCGCATCCCGGAAATCCGGGAAGCGGTCCGCAATGGCCGGATGTCGTTTAAGGCAAGCCGGCACGCGCCAAAGAAGGCCGAGGAACAACTGACATGGTTCCGTGGCCTCGAAAAGCAGGCCGCGCAACGTGCCGCCGCCTCGAAACAAAAGGCGCCGCCCGGAAAGAAAGCAGCCCCGGCCAGGGTGACTGCAAGTATGGCTGAAAGGCCAAAGCGAGAACCATCGGCTAGAGCCACTGGCCCTGTGTTATCGAGCGGAGCCATGATGCGCAAGGATATTGCCCTCGACCTCAAGGGAATCGTGCGCAGCTACTGTAAGGATAAGGCGCCTGAAACGAAAAAGATCCTTACGGGCGTTGCAGCTTATCTCAGCCAGGAGATCAATGGGATGATGCTCGCAGGACTGATTGACACCATTGTTCTGACCGGCATGGCGGGAAAGACTGCGAAGCCGAAGTTACCCGGCAACAAGCCTGCGAAGAAAGGACGA
>Ga0116134_1000225_pt1 | contig 30156 bp, 23 predicted proteins | sample June2015DPH_19_5_FD_89737 | JGI IMG/M metagenome (GOLD analysis project Ga0116134, IMG submission 89737) | Peatland microbial communities from SPRUCE experiment site at the Marcell Experimental Forest, Minnesota, USA - June2015DPH_19_40 | ecosystem: Environmental > Terrestrial > Soil > Wetlands... | reverse complement strand
CCAGCATCCGCAATCATCTGCACTTCGTCGATCACGATGGTTACGACCTGCTCAAGGACATGCGGGTTCGTCAAGGCTCTGGCGGAGAACTATTCATAGGTAAGAAGAGCGATGTCGTACTGGCCCCGCAGCAGCGGAGTGATATCGTCCGTCTCGCCGGTGGCCTCAATGGTGCGGATGCCGAACGGGCCATAGACGCGATGGAATTGCCGGAGCTTATCGTTGACCAAAGCCTTCAATGGCATCAGGAAAAGCGCTCTGCGTCTATCAAGCGCGCCGCGCACGGCGGCAAGCTCGCCGAGCATGGTCTTGCCGGAAGAGGTGGGCGCGGAGGCGACGACGTGTTCGCCGCGAAGAATGCCGTAATCGTTAATGGCATCGAGCTGAAGCTGATTGAGCCGCGGGATCTCGCCTGCCCAAGCCTGGATGACGGCGGGAGGAAAGCCGAAACTCGCGAGGCTTGCAATGTCGGCAGTAGCGACAGGGTTCCCATATTCGGGAAATGCGGCACGGAAGATTGGGCCCGGCGCAAACACGGGCCAAGTGAATTCTCCGTCGATGGTCCCTCGCACCGCAGGATTCTGCTCGCGCCGAATTATTCGTGCGGTGTCAACGACGCGCCGGACGACATAATCCAGCAGACGCAGCACACCAACCCGATCGCCTTGGCGGACTTCTTCCGGCCCTTGGAGCGCTTCAAGGAAATGCAACGTGAGGAAACTATGCCCAAGACGAGGACTTTCCCATGCCTGCTCAGTCGGGCCGGAAGCGGTTAAAATCACACGGCCCTCGCCGCTAATCTGGTTCAGCTTGGCATCGACCGATTGGATATCGCGTGGCACACCCTCAACCTGGAGCGCCTTGGCGCCCATCGCGCCAGAAAAGCAGCAGTCGAGCACGATCAATAGTCGCCGAGCTTTAATGCGCGCGCACCAGTCGCCAAGCGTCGTCAGCGGTATTGCCGTGGTGGCGAGATCGTAGATGTCCGTTTCGCATGTAGCCAATTCATGGGTCTCGGTTCCGTGCCCCGAAAAGGCGATCACAACGACGTCATCCGGATCGCTCGTTGCGAGCACCTCGAATTGTTTGCGGATGGCCGCTACGGTAGCTTCTTCGTCCAGGAGTAACTTCGTCGTGCCGCCAAGAGTATCTGTAAAAAGGGCATGTAGCGCGGTTGCATCCCTGCTAGAGCAGGTGAGCCAATTGACCCCCGGCGAGGCATAGCGATCAATTCCAATGAATAACCCTTTAAAAGCCATGATGAACTACACTCCGCGCTTCCCAGTTATAAGGGAGTGAACGCTTTTACCTCGCCTTTGGAAGATCCCGGCAGCACGATGCCCGAGCGGGTCCGTCGCCCGACATCCCGGATGAGAACCAGGGTCTGATGAGTTGTATAGAATGCTTCCACCATACAGATCCGCTCGTCACAATTGCGATCCATGAGGACGATCTCTCTTTCGTACGTCATGCGCCTTCCCTGGGCGGGCACGGCCGGTCCCAAGGGGTGAGAGGGGGTCACCGCGGCGCAAAGGATTTTGCCGTCATAGATCGCCTCGAAAGATTTGGACATCACGACGCGCCGAACTTCGGCTGTGAAGCGTCCATCGAAATCGTGGACCGATGGCTCAAGGGCAACAACGCAGCACGCGCGAGGGTTGGTGGTCACGTAGCGGCGGAACGCCGAGTAATTGGAAGCCCCGAATTTGCGGGCCAGCCCCATAGGCACCTTGATGCCGAAGGCCTGATCGTGCGCTTCCTGAGAGAACACTTCGCCCTGAAATAAAACTTCGGAGGCGAACACGTTTGCTTCCCTCTCGAAGAGATCGGTGATGTCGGGGTCGAGGGTCTTCTCGCAATCGTGTATCAGGCGATAGACCTTGCTCTGGTGCGGCAGCGTGCCGTGACCAGCCTCATGCAGCTTGATAAAGGGCACCCGTGGCTTCGGCGCATGCTTGTCGATAACGACGAGCCTGTCCTGGGACTCGAAGAGGCCCAAGACCTTGCTCAAAGCGGATTTGATCGTCGCGATGCCGGCCTTTGCCTGGTTTATGAATTTCTGGAGCAGCCCCTCGTTCAAGACTTCGTCGTCAACCACGGTCAGCTTTGCCGCCGCCATCAGATCGTCGATTGGCGTGGGAAACCTTCCAAGCGCAGAGGCGTCCCGCAACAGCTTGTCAGCGTGGCGCTGGACCGTGCTGAGTTGATGCGAGTCGAGATGTGAGTCGTTGGGCCGGGTCACTTGCGTTTCTGTTTCCGTATGAATGCCAAATAATCGAGCAGAATTTGTTCCTCTTCTGGGGTTAACCCCTGGACGGCGAACGTTGCGGCCTTGGCCTGACGGCGGCCGGATGCGTCCGCATCCGAAGTGAAGTAACCAGCGCGTTTCATCAGGTCTTCATACGAGGCCTTATAAATTCGCGCAAGAGCATGCAGGATGTTCGGAGAAGGTTTTGCAATCTTATTATTTTCCAGTTGGCTGAGATACGCGTTGGAAACTTCCTTTTCCGTTGCATCTTCGACTTGGCGCAATGACAAGCCCGCAGCGGTACGTAACCGTGCAAGATGCGCGCCGAGTGACTCGTCAGATGCTCGCTGATCACCAACTTTTGCCATGAGTGCTCCTTGGGATTAGGGGTATTTATGACCATTTTGGGCGCTTTAGCTGCGTCCGTCAAGCACTGCTAATTAACTGCTTGATAACTTTAGCAACGCTGTGTATAATGGGCTTATGAACCTCGGAGAATCGAGGCAACATTGGCAAAAGGAGCTAGATATGGAAAACATTGACGAAGTGAAGCAGGCCGAGGTCGACCTGAAGCGGGCCGAGGCGGAACTGGGAATCGCGCAGCGCGACGAGCAGTCGGCACAGGCCGCTGAACAGGCCGCTGTGACAGACATTGATGCGGCGGTTCACGAACTCCGGGAGGCGGAGGCTCACCACCATGAGATCCACTTCACGGTGGACGGCGAGGAATACGAAACCCGTAAGCACAAGCTGACGCCTAACCAGATCATCAGCGAGTTTGGAAAGCAAGATCCGGCTATCAGCTATCTGGTGGAAATCCGGGGTACGCACAAGGTCAGCTACCAGGGCAAAGGCGACGAAGAGATTAAGCTTCACGACTGTGACCATTTTCAGATCGTTTCGACTGGCCCGAAGCCGGTATCGGATTGTGCCGGCGCGGCGGCATTCGTCGAAGGCCTGCGCACGCTCGGCTATGAACCTAACGCCCTGCCGAACTCCCCGGACCATGTCGTTTTCAACTATCCGGTGGAGGTGGGGCGCTTCGCCGGCCAGACGGTCCGGCTGGGCTTCGTCGTTCCGCCTGATTTCCCAAATATCACGCCCAGCGGCCCGCACGTTTCTCCCCACGTCCGGGCCATCCATCCGACGAACGATCTTCCGCATCCCGACGGTGGTGTGCACCAGTCGCAGTCGGAGGCTTTTCAGAAAGGAGCAGGCGGTGCGTGGCAGTATTGGTCCCGCCCCTGTGCCGATTGGGGCAAGAGCAAAAAGACGGTGACCGCTTACATGGCGCACATCTGGCGCCTCTGGGAAACACAATGAGCAGGGCCGCTTATAGCGTTGCGATGACAGAAGAGGTGGCCAGCGCAGCCAGCGCGCATCTGCTCCGGACCGACCGCCAGGAGGATCTGTGCTTTGCCCTCTGGCATCCAAGCCGGGGCCGGAGCCGGACAACGGCTCTGATTTACCGTTTGGTCCTGCCTGAATCTGGGGACCGCAACGTTCACGGGAATGCGAGTTTTGAGCCGGCATTCTTCGAACGGGCTATGTCTGCGGCGGCGGCGGAGGGTGCGGGTCTGGCCCTCATGCACAGCCATCCCCGCGGCATCGGATGGCAGGGGATGAGTCTTGACGATGTCAGAACCGAGCAGAGCAGTGCCGGTGCGGTTTTCGGCGCCACGCGGCAGCCATTTGTCGGCCTGACCATCGGCGGCGATGGCGCCTGGAGTGGCCGCTTCTGGATGCGAACCGCGCCGCAGACCTATGCCCGTCAAAACTGCGCTACGGTTCGCGTCGTGGGCGACCGTCTGAGGGTGACATACATGGACGAACTGGCTCCTCCGCCCCTGGCAAACGAGGAACAGATCCGCACGGTATCGGCATGGGGAGAGGATTCCCAGAGGGACCTCGCGCGCCTTCGGGTTGGATTAATAGGCGCTGGCAGTGTCGGTGGCCTTATCGGGGACGCCTTGGCACGCACCGGCTTTGAAGATGTGACGGTGATGGATTTTGATCGCATCAAAAGGCACAATCTGGACCGGCTCGCCTATGCGACGCGCGCTGACATCGGGCGACTGAAGGTCGAAGTGCAGGCCAGGCACCTAGCCGCGCGGGCGACTTCTGATCCTTTCAGGGCGGAGCCTGTCGTTGCGGCGGTCTATGAGGACGAAGGTTTTCGCGCGGCACTGGACTGTGATGTTCTGTTCGCATGCGTCGACCGGCCGTGGGGCCGGTATGTGCTCAATCTGATTGCCTATGCCCATCTGATCCCGGTTATCGACGGCGGCATCGGCGTGCGGAGCAGCCGTCTCGGCAAGCTGGTGGCAGCAGACTGGAAAGCGCACACGGCGACCGTCGGGCGCCCTTGCTTGCAGTGCCTGGGGCAGTACGATCCTGGTCTGGTTCAGACGGAACGCGAAGGCCGTCTTGACGATCCTACCTATATAGCGGGTTTGCCCAAGGACCATCCGTTGAAGGCCCGCGAGAATGTCTTCGCTTTTTCGATGTCCTGCGCCAGTATGCAAATGCTTCAAATGCTGGCACTTGCTCTGGCACCGCTGGACCAGCCAAATCCAGGGGCGCAGCTCTATCACTTCGTCGGCAACATCACGGAACCGCCAGCGTACGGGAGTTGCCATCCTGTATGCCAGTTTCCCGGTATCACCGCCTTGGGCGATGATTGTGGTATTCCTGCCACCGGAATTCGCGCGAAGAACGCGGACGCGCTGGACGAACCCGCATAATTTCAACAAACGACATCGTTTCGGCTTCTGATCTGAGGCGGCCCACCTTGGCGTGAAGTGCGTTCCGCGCATCACCCCGCTCCGAGAACAGCTTCTCGGCTCTGGAATAGAGCGGCGCCGCGGCGGGCCCGTTATTTAAGAAGTAAAAGTGATCTGCAGCAGCGAGCAGCACCTGCGGGTCTGCCCACTCCTGTACATCCGTGGAATCAATGTGGAAGGCGCCATGGCGAGTCGGACTCGCCACTTGGTGGCGCAGGGTGAAGACGTAGTACGAGCAAGTAGCTAGAAAAACGAGAGCAAGGGCGATAGTAGATCCCGGCCGAATCCTCACGTGAGATTCCCTGGTGCAGAGTGCTTCTCAGAGAGCTGGGGTCAACCCGAATCCAGGACATCAGGCGTCGCGTCCGGGATGTCGGGTCCAGAAGGACGAGTGGTTGTCATCTTAGAACCCCGGCAGTTCTAAGAAGTTTCCCGAGGGCAAATAAAATGGAGTCCGTCGGCCCGAAAGGCGCTTCGGACATACTTTCTGTGGCATTGGTGCCCTTCAGACAACAGTGGGCTCTTTTATGGCCTTTCTGATTTGAGTGAGAGCCTGGAATACTTCCGGCATCAACCTCTTCGCGTCGTCGGTCACAGCGTAGTGGCAGAGATCCGGATTCCTCTTGCTGTCTTTGGCGACCGCCTCTGCAAATTGCATCATGTTCGCGATGAAGGGTTCCGAAATGTGCGGAAGCACCTCATTCTGGATCAGAGCGTGCAAGAACTCAGGTCGTACACCTGCCAGTTGGGCGTCCCGATTGATTGCGTGCGCCACATACTGTTGAAGAAATCTCGGCGTGACGGCCGGTAGCGCAAGAACAAAGGCGAGATGTACCGATCCACCAATGGCTGCAACAAAGATCTCGTCTGCCTGATCGAGTTTATGCGCTGGATCGTGACAGGTGTACGCGAAACCAGACTTCTCGATTTGGATTGAGCAAGCCCGGCCACAAAGTTTATTAGCAAGGCCGTGACCTAGTTCATGAAGCACTAGCAGCAGAAAGAAGTCTAACCCGCGCACATCGTGTGCTCTTTTTGCAGCCGCTGTTTTATCGGGATCCACCTGCGGAAATACTCGGCGCGGACTCTTGGCCGGAGCGAAGGGAAACTTCTTTGGGGCTTCCATTGCCGTCTGGTTCGCTTTTCTTGGCGGACCCTTTTTGCGCTTAGTGCTCTTCTTTTTCATCGCTTAGTTGATCCTCGCCGTTCGCAGTACGCACTCTGAGTGTATCGTCGGCCAACCGGAAGTTCATCGACAAATGGGCCGGCCCCTTATATCAATCGCAGCTTCAATAGGTGTCGGTAAACAATTCGACCGGCAACACTCCTCTCATATATCTTGACTGCAGCAGGACGAGTGCTAAGAATGCATGCCTCAAATTCCTTATAGCGCCACCAACTTCTCCGGAGCATTCACGCACCTCAATGGGAACGGACAGATTTCTGTTGCGTGGGCTCAGCTCGTTTGGGCAGCTATAACCGTTGGAAAGGCAGCTGGTGATGAGTATGCCTACGGAATTTACTCTGCCCTTGAGCGATTGCATCGCGCATCGATGATGCGGGCGTATTTGCTTGAAGCAAGCTCTGGGCTACTTCTTCAAACGATGCCGTATGTGGCGTCAGATCCCTCTGAGAAGACTTCGATTTCGTTTTACATTGGGATGACGCTAGCAAAACTCTTTGCTGAAGCTTTGTTCAACGTGCCCCGCATGCTGCACTTCGCTGTATACGGACAAAACTATCAGATCGCCGCTGGGCAAGGCGCCTCCCGTCCAGACTTAATTGGACTCTCTGCCAGCGGAAATTGGTTTGTCTTCGAAGCAAAAGGGCGCTCCAACGGATTCGATAGCGGAGCATTGGTAACTGCGAAAGATCAAGCTGAACAAATTAACCTAATAGACAATGTCGCTCCTCTCTGCCGGATTGCAAGCCAATCGTTTTTCTCAACAAACGGACTTCGCTTCCGAATGGATGATCCCCAGCGCTCAAGGAGTAACCGACCGAGAACTTTGGACATTACTCGCAACGATTTCGAGCACGCTTACTATGATCCAATCCGTGCGATCGTTGAGTCTCGTGGTTCAATTACGCAACTTGCGGTCGCACGCAGAACCTTTCGCGGGGCACAGATTAAGGAACTGGATTGTTGGATCGCACTAGCAGAGCAAGACGTCTCGCTGACCGACCAGTCAGAACCAAATTCGCCCTTTTCGAGTGAATACATCGGCAATGATGGAGTACTGGTGCGACTGGGCTCGTCTTGGAGTGAGGCAAATATGAGGTTGCAGCCGCACCTGAGGTTAGTTTGAAATTTGATGCAACTTCCGGACGGGCACCTTTGCAGACCGTTGACACTGCTGCGCGGGCCTCCTGCGCCGGGCCTCCCAGTAAGAACCGCGGAGTGCCCAGGGCACTCCGCTGGAAGACCCAAGCACTTGGTCTAAACCGTTGCTTTTTTTGCTCTATCCGGCTTCGCCTTTGAATTTGCTCTACAACAGGAATGTCGCCGCGCCGCCTCAGCAAATGCGGCCGCTTACCAGTAGCTCCATCCCGCTCCAAGCGGGCGCGACGACTGGGTTATAAAATGGGGTCGGAGCAAACAGTAACCTACGAATACCTCCCCTTGGGCTTCTCCCGGTCATCGTTTGCGCGAGGCGGCTGGAAGGATATTAAGGAATACTCATTTTTGATCCGCCTAACCAAGAACCTACTCAGCATCTTTCAAAATTCTTGAAACGATCTACCATGGTGAAGTCACTAAGTGAACAAGGAGAACTGACAGTCGGATACGAGGCGTCCGCGCGCAGAAGGCAACGCCGGCGCGAACGTGTCGTTGACAGTTCGTGTCCGAGTCGGGACGATGACCAAACCCACCAAAATCCGTGAAATCGACCTGAAACCGTATCAGACGCATTTCTTGTTTCAGAGTGATAGTTTGCTGACTTCGAAGGGCATCGAAAAACTCCTTAAAGAACTCCCTAAAATCATCGATGACGGTCTCGAAGACGAAGACGACCGATGTGAAATTCTTGCGCAAGGTCCTCTCCGAGCAATTACCAAGGACGAGCAGATCGCATGGCTCGCTTACAGCAAGAGAGTCAAAGTGCGATGGGCTGCCGGACCGGATGCACCCAAAGACATCGAGCATCATCTCGTGGTTCTGACTGCGCGCTCTTCATTCCTTTCCGTTGTCGCCACGGACAAGTCCTTAGGGGCAAGACTTACGCGAGGGGGGAGCGGAAAAGAATGGAAGACACTGCATCGAGTGTCGTTCAGCCGGCTGGAGAGAGCATTGGTATCCGGCAATACCCGGACCCTGTGGCTGAGTGGCATTCATCGATCGGTGGCTACAAAAGCAGATAGCAAGGTGTTGATTGGACCGGATGTCGAGGCCAGCCTCGACGCCCTCGGGGACCAGAGTTATCAATACACCTCGACGAGGTGCGCAGGGCCCAAGGCTCTGCCGGCCTCGTTCGTCGGGGTGACGCCGCGCATGGCGAAAGCCTGGCTGGGGCCGAGTGCTGACTGGGAAGTATTCGTCGCAAATAGCCAGCGGTTGCTCCAGTTGATCGAATCTCCAGGCGCCAAGAAAGAGACTCCATATCCGGTGCTAGCTCGCGCAGAAGGTTCCCTTAAAGATGTAAAGGACGCCTTCGATGTGAGCCTGGCGCCGCCGGAGTATCTCTACGATGAGGACCCGGACCTGATTGCTGAACTTGAAAACCTGCTGCAACAAGCCACGTGGACTGTGCAAGCCGGAAGCGGAGCAGACTGCATCCTGGCACTGAAACTGGCGGATCGAGTACACAATTTCAAGATTGAGGTTCGGGCCGAGGGCGGTGGGATTCAGCATACCGTAACACCCAGCGAGAAAGAGCCCTCCCCAGAGGTGGAAAAGATCGCGGAGCTGTTCGGCAGGGCCGATCTGCTGAAAGTCTTTTACGATTCACTTCATACTTATTCAGACGGCCAGATTTTCGAAGTTAAGACGCGGCCGTTCCCGTTTCCAGTCAAGGATGAAGACTTTTCCAAGTTCGAAATCACACTGGAGAAACCTCGACCTGCGGGCAAAACCGAAGGACTGGACCTTTCCCGAATAGGCGTAGCTGGCGAACCGAGCCTGTTTACCTGGGTCTGGCAGCACTATAAGCAGGGATGGCTGTGGTGCGACGACGGAAGCGGAGAGATAGCTGATTTTATCCATCTCGATCCCGGCCATTCAACGTTATCGCTGATCCACGTCAAGGCCGCTAATTCCAGTTCGCCCAACAGAGGCATCTCGGTCTCCGCATACGAAGTCGTCTGTTCCCAGGCGTTGAAGAATCTGCGTTACACCGAACGCCGGGAACTGGAGCAGCCTTTGAAAGAGAAGATCGAGTCAGCGGATGCCAAGATCGTGCGCGGCTGGCACAACGGCAAAGCGCTGCCCCTCAAATCAACTGCGTTGTGGTCCGCGATCAATAAGGTTCGCTACAGCGACCTCACCCGCCGTGTGGTGATCGTACAGCCCCACGTTCGCAAATCGCTCCTGCCTGCGAATCTAGCGGCGAACACTTCGCCGGCCAGGCAAGCGCGCCTGCTCTACACTCTCCTGCACGGAGTCAAAGCCGATATTGACCGTTACGGTGCTGAATTCGAGGTCGTGGTAGATAAGTGAAACGGCCCAAGCACAAGGGGCCGGCGCCACCGCCTCGGTTCGTACGCGATGTTCGTAATCTTTCTCGCATGGCGAATCTGGGATTCCGCACTTATCAGGCTCATGCAGCATGGCAAGCCGTGCAACGCCTGGTACACGGCGGTCTCGTCCTTACCCTGCCGCAAGGGACCGGCAAGACATTTGTGTCGCAGCTGATCGCGCACGAACACCTCCGCAGGAATCCCGGCACAAAAGTATTGGTGATCGCGCCGACAAAGGAATTGCGGGAGCAGTATGTCCGAATGGCAGAGTGGATGGGGCATTTGACACCCCGGCTCGTTGTGCTGGATTTTAAGGAGCCTTTTAGCCGGATTCGTAAGCAGGTTCGGCTAATGGTCGAACAGGCCAATATTATCGTCACCACCCCGGAGATGTTCACCAATCGACTGGGCTGGCTCTCTCCCCGGTCATTCCGATCGATCACGTTGTGCATTCTCGATGAAGTGGACTTGTGGCTCATCGATGACTTTGACGACCCGGAGGGAAACCGGTACCACGCTGCCCTGTCCAAGTTAAAAGATCGTCTTCAGGGGCAGGGCACGCGCTTTCTGGGTCTGACCGCATCGTACCTCAGCCAGCGCGGACGGGCCCTCCTGGTGGATGACCTCCAGTGCCGCGAAGTAACCCCATTCCATAAAACCATGGTGCAATGGCTTCCGAAGGTTCGTATCGAGCCTGTTCGCTGCTCTGATCCGACAGTCGTAAAAATGGATCAGGCAATTTCTGCGAAAAGCTCCGAGCTTGTCGGTCGGCTTAATAGCGAAACAGACGGAGAACTCGAGAACCACCAACATGACTTCTGGCTGTTCATTAAGGCACTGGTGAACGGTCTGCGCGGAGGAGCGGCGGCTAGCTTGGCTTTGGCTCTGCTGGAAAACGAACATGGACGGCTCCAGCTCTTCGAAGATGTGCCGTCCGGAGGACCTAAGGTCAGCCGCAGCGTGGACCTCGCCCGGCGAGGTCGCCCGGCGGTCGTATATTGCAGGGAAATCCAATTAGTGAATCAGTTGGCGGGCCAAGCCTGGCCGACTGCGCCGGCCATAGCGCATTCGGGTCTCGGTGATCGATATCTGCAGGAGACGTTGCGATTCAAAAGCGGTGCCCGTGACGTTCTGCTAATGACCCGCGACTTGGGCAAGCGCGGTCTCGATTTTCCGATGGCCCGATCTCTGGTTCTGTACAGTCCAAAAAGTTCTGTTCGTACGATGGACCAGGAACTGTGCCGAACGCGCGGACAACGCAGGGACCGTGGCAACAAGCCGGTCTACGTTCTCTTCTATGCGGGCACCTATGAAGAGGAGAAAATGAGGCGGGTTCTCGGTGAACTCGTCGAGATCTTGATGTACGAGAAGTTCCAAAAGTTTACTCTGTCTCGACGCTGGCACAAATGGCTCCGTGAGCGATCGCCCCTGACGATGCCGGAGTATCTTTCTACCGCAGCGAAACACAGAAGAACCGGGGCGATATCGATTTCGTTGTCGGAGACAATCGCCACGAAGAACGGCAAAAGGTTGCCTGCAGCCCGCTGACCCATGTATGCAGCGAGAGAGCCGGCATTCACCTTCGCCAGTGCGTCCTTCGATTGCACTCCCTTCAGATAAACCATCGGCGACTTGATGTCGCGATGGCCCATCCAGGACCGGAGCGTGCGGATGGAGAAGACGATGCAAGAACCAAGGGCAGGAGTGGCGGGCACCTTGACCACGGGGCCGGTTAGGTACCCACAAGTGGGCCAGTGGGAAGCCAGACGTGCCAGTCAAGTCCTGCCGATTTCCGCCGGGATGGGGCGACCGCCTACCGCAGACGGATCTTGCCTTAAGTTAGCGCTCATGGCGCGATGCCCCTGAGGATCACGGCAGCGGTTTGTTGAACGGCTTCCAAGCTCTCGCGCAAGAGATTGGCGTCTCCGTGCCAAAGCTGGATGTAGTCCTGGGATGCAGTTTCGTTATGAAGTCCGACAGATTGGCAAACCACGAAAGCCACGGCTTCGGCCTCGGTTTCGCGGACCTGTTTCGTGGTCAGCATGCGACGGTCGCCACGGTGCAACATTTCGTGGGCGATCTCATGCACGAGCGTCGAAAACTCCTCGGCGGGTTGCATCCCTGAAAGCAGCGTGATCTTCCCGCCATGCGAGAGACCCTTTGCGGGAGCAATTCTCTCGGAGAAGCTAAGCTCGACACTTTGCGATTCCACGAACTTGAACAACTGTTCGCGGTATCCGCTCACGTCGCCATTGACTTCAGTCAGCGTCGGCAGTTCCTTGCCTTCGGTCTGGCTGATGTCAAAAACGTAGACGGCCCGGAAGCCGTACAGCGTCCGCTGACCCTCCGTGGTTGCGTCTTCACTTGGTTCTTCGGTCGCGACATCCTTCGTGCTTCGTCTTCCGACCATCGGGGCGAGAATGAAAATGCCTTTTTCTCCCCGTTTAACGAAGCGGCCAAGCGAGTTCCATGTCCGAAGTCCGGCAACGTTGGTGGCATCGGGCTTCTGACGTGCGATGAGCATGATGTTGCCGAAGCTGTAGGTGTGAAACTTCGCCATGGCTCCGAGGTATGCGGTGAGGACTTCACTGTGACCGGACTCCAATGCTGCGACGAGGAAATCCACGGCCTCTTTGGTTCGTTGGTTGACTTCTTCTAATTTCATTGTTTTTTCCCTTCTGCCGGTGTCGGCTTGTTTTTTCTTTCACTTGGAGCGGCAGCGAGGAAAAACAAGGCGACACGGGCAAAGGGACGAAACGGAGCGCGTAGGAGGGTGGCAGGGCGTGAGTGAAAGCGCGGCGAGTGCCAAACGCTTCTGGTTTATGTTTGGCGCGAAACCGGCGCAGTCCGAAACGCCCGTTCGAGCCCGCGGCCAAGCGGGCGTCCACCCGGAACAGGGCGCAGTGGAAGGAAGATGCGAAGCTTACCGCTGGCGTTGATTTGGAAGGCGGGTAGATTTCCGATGAAGTGTTGGGCTACCTACACCGGGGTCTGTGTTCGTTCCGAGTTCGACCAGGAGACGACTTGATCAAGCTTGGAGCGGCCTGCCTCGGATGGCTCCCAGGAAAAGATACATCCTCTCGTTTAACTGTTCACTGCAGCGAAACGCGGAAGTTCCGGTAGTGCTTTTGCATCCACCTCGTGGGAGACCCACCCTGGCAACGCAGGTCCAACAGTTCGCGCACCTGATCGTCGCAGAGCGTTAGGATCACCTTTCGGGCATCGTTAAATACCGTCATTACCTTCCTTACGATCGAATCTTTCGGGGGACGACGCGTCACGATCACTCCCAAGCTCCCGATGCGAACACCTAGGTATGTCGCCGTCTGATTGATCGCGTCCGTGTCAAGTTCTTCCGTGTTCTTCGTTTCGAACATCAAGATGATTCCATATTCGTTCCGGACATATTCCCAGAAGCTTTCATCAGAATCGTTCGTAAAGATGATGTCCCGGCGCTCGGTGCCATCGATCGTTTTAACCTCCGGTTGGCCATCGATAAGCTCGGGATTAAACAGGAAGTTCAATATTTCCAGAACCAGGTGTTGATACCGCTCAGCATCGGATCGGCCTATCGCGATCGCAGCTAGTCGTTCCTTCAGTCGCTCGGATTCTCGACAAACATCTTCATCTATGTAATCGAGCGTCGGGCGGGCGTCGCCGCCTTGCGCTTCACGAGCTTTAACGTAACGTTCGACGAGCGAAATGTCCCGCCTCGTAACCGTTACTACTTCGGTCTTCGCCTGGGTGCCGGACTTCTTTATCTGGTCGCGTCGCGCCTTGAGATAGGCATTGAACTCGCTGCGCACGAAATCGTCATAATTGATCCACGGCAGCACGCGCACGATTCGCCTTGGTACGAACAGTATAGGAGCCCCGTTGATTGGGCTGATCGGCAAATCTTCAAAAGCGTCTTCCCATTCCTTAGAAAGGTGATTGAAGATGTGTGAAACGGGAACGTTATTCGCCATCTCAACGTTCCAGATTCGACACTGCCGCTGCGTATACTCGATAAGGAATCGTTTCAGAACGTTGGCGGTGATATCGCTGACGCGATCAGGTCCGATACCGGCTGAAAGTAACTGCATCTCCTCCACGTGCCGCACACCGCGTTGCTGCAAAGCGGGGGAGGCCTCTAGCGTATCAATGATTAAGCCGGCGAGGTAACTGCCAACACCCGAGCCTCGTTTCCCACCTTGCGTGTATCCGAGGCCGATCGCCGACACCTCGGGGAAATCAAAGAGTCGATGTGCCTCATCAGTATCTCCTTCGCGAATCGCCGCGACGCCTGCATTAAACGTGGCAATTAATAGCGTGTGGAGCTGTCGGTATTCGCTGTCGCGGCTCTTGAACAGTAGGAAGGGATCGATTCCGAGAGGAAGATCAATGCCGATCCTTGGAATGACGAAGTCGACTTGGTGCGGGGAAAGATGAGGCAACAACGGTGCTCGTGGGTCCAAGATGCTCATTGGTCGTCCTCACCCTCCTCCGGTTCGTCGTCCTCGTTCCCTTCGTCGTCAGCTGCCTCCTGATCTAATTGTGCGAAATACGCACTGATGTCCAGTTCGTCGAGGCGGCCCAGATCGAATACCTCGTTTTCTTCTTCGTCCGTGGTAATCCAGGTTGGATCTGGGGTATATTCAAGCCGTTCTTCGACGTCGTCTGCTGAAACGGAGTACTCTATATTCTCCATCGCGCACTCCAAGCCAGCTTGAAGCGTGGCCGCCTCATTTTGCTTTTGTTGAATCACCTCCAGCTGCGCATCGAAGTCGACACCCTGACGGATGAGAACTTCTTCGACGGTCTTTGCGACTAATAGCACTTCCGGGTAGCTGGGAGGGTTCCCCGCAGAAATAAACGGTTTGACACGGTCGAGGTAGACATCACCTTCAATGAGCTTCTTGGCATCGGCGATTGCGTCGTTAATCTGTGTCACCATTAGCTCTGCTACCGGGATCAAGCTCATGGCCTTGCCCTTGGCGATATTGTTCATCTCGGAATAGAACGTCCGCAGATGGCTCAGCAAGGCCTTACGTTGTTTGTTCTTCTTGCGCGCTTCATCGGCGAATTCGTCTAGCTTTTGGATGGCGGCCCGGACGAGGCTCAGTTGCTCTGTGCGAAGGGCAATTTCCTTCTTATTTTCCTCTTCCTTTTCTGCTTTTGACTTTGCGTCCTGTTCACCTTCGCTAACCGGCTCATTTTCCATAAATGTTTACACCTCCGAGATTAGGCCCTTTTACGCAAACGTGGTATCCCCGCAAAAGCTGGATGCGGGGCGTGTGACCTCACACTCTTTTGGCTAGTCCCCACAGCGATAGTCGAGACTCAAAATAGTCCCGCACTTGCCTGTATCGCTCGCTCAGCTTGGAATCGGCTGTCGAAAGAAATCGCTGTTGCTCCGCTACAACAAAATCATAAGCCGGCTGCACGATATATTTCGCGTCTTGCGGCTTCGCAACTTTTGCCATCTCCTCCCCGAGATAATCCAAAAACCTTCCACCACCGGCATCCACTTTGGTTAGGTCCATAATCCGGTGGACAAGGGAACATAGAGCTTCCGAGACTGCGCTTGGACGGTTGCTGAATTCCGCAAGTGCGGCCCCCAAATACGTCCAGAATTCGTCTCCGATCGCGACGCGCGGATATTTCGCGTGCCGGGATTCCAGTACATATGCGCGCTCCAGTGCGGTACCGTAGATTTCTTCTGGGCCGATTTGCGTTGCCAGCCCAACGTCTATGCCGCCACGAAGAGCATGCTTGCTTGCCAGCGAAGTCATCATGACAATGGAAGCTGCTGAGAGTGCAGAAAAGATTTTCACAATTGGCGTCATATCTCCGCCGACCGGTCGCAGTGGCACAGACATCACGAATGAATCGGAGAAACCGACGAAATGAGGTTGCAAGCTTTCCTTTGTGGGGATTTGACCGCTCAAAATCCCGGCCTCAAATGCATTGAATTGCGTCCGGAACATATCCCGGAGACCGCAGACAAAACCCGCAGTGTCCTTCAAGACCTGCTGCGCGCTCGCCTGCTCGTCTGGCGTTTTGGGCAGTTTCAATTGCCGAAATTTGTCGCGTTGGCCTTGTACGTCGAGGAAAGCCACCAGATGGTAACCCAACGTATAATTCTTCTTTTCCATGCAGACTCCGCGTGCAAACTATTGATAAACAATGACATACTAACAGAATCAAGGTCGATTCTGACATTTCTATGCAATCTATCATATTCATGTTGACAATGTCAAAACGTGGACCTATCCTGAAGAGGCTCTTAGGTGGTTCACATGCCAGATGGGGATCGTTTTGAACGCAGGCTTAGAGGTAAGGGCTGGAGGCCCGTATATCGTCTCGGATGCGCTTCAGCGCCGATAGAGGCGGTGGTTGACAGAATCTTGGGCGCTGTAGCCCATGCCTTCAGAGAAGAATCAACCGCAGGTGTGCAGGAATTATTTTCCCACTTGGCCACAGCGGTTTCGGCAGTCCAGGGATCGCTGTTCCGAACCGCGGTCTCCCAGGAGACTTTCGACGAGCTTTATGCAAACACCGACGGTGTTCTCAAGGATGAATCGTATCCAGAGATGCTACGGCTGGGGCAGAAAGCAGCTCTGCGGACGTTCAACGAAGCTGAAGGAGACGCCAAACTTTTCTCCCGCGAGGCTCTCAAGCAGCAATTCACCCGTAATCTCGCATGGGAGCTGGCCGAGAGGAGATGCATCAGCGCAACCCGCGAGGGCATTATGAGCCAAACTCATAGAGATCCTGACGCACAAATGAAATGGGAAGCGGATGTTCAGCGCCGACTCCTAGATCCATGTGCTTCCTTAGGTAAGGCATTGCTTGCGGAGATTCCGACTGTGATTCGCGTACCGAAGCGGCAGTTCAAACCAAAAGAGATGACGCTTGAAACCCTCCGCGAACCTCTTCAGGTTCTCGGGGAGTAAAGGAATGGGTATGAATTTGAAAATCCGCCCAACTGAATTCGCGTTTGATTTCAGCCGCGCCGACCGAGTCGTTTGGACGCATTCAAACAGAGATGTAACGGTTGCACTCGACGGATCACCTGCAAGCTTTTTCGTGAATGACGAACAAATCGCGGATCAGTTTTCCGCAATGTTAAGCCCCGTCTTAGCGGATTTGGTCGATGTAGCTATCGCAGTCCATATGGCAGACCGCCTGGCCCTCAGAGACTTGTACTTCACCAACGGATGGAGCCGCCATTTCAAGCTCTTTCTTTCGGTCCGCTCTCCAGACCGATGGAACGATCAAGCCATTAAATCACGCCTTGAACAACTTTTATCTTTTCTCACTGAAGACACCTGGAGTTTGTCATTCGTGCTCCGCAATGAAGGTAAACGCTCTTCGGAGATCCAGCAGCATCTCTTTGCAGAAATCGGCGACGGGACTGTGGCCATAAGCCTGTTTAGCGGCGGATTGGATTCCTTGGCCGGCACAGCAACTGCAATACAGAAGAGCAAGGCTCAAAAATTTGTTCTTGTTTCCGCATCGCCAAACCCACGGCAACGCTATGGGCAGCAGGAGCAAGCAAAACTGTTGCGACAGAACTTGGGCCTTCCGATATGGCATGTTTGTGTTCCGTTCGGATTGCATGGCGGCGATCAGTACGCCCAAGAACCGTCGAGAAGAACTCGTGGGCTTCTCTTTGTCGTCCTAGGGGCCGTCACTGCAATTTCCGGGCACGTGCCAACCCTCAGTATCTATGAAAATGGTTGGGGTGCGCTCAACCTGCCCTACGATGACTCGCAGATTGGCACCGATAATACTCGTGCCCTGAATCCTAGATTCCTCAGGCAAGCAGGCCAGTTCATTCAGTCGATTACTGAGCACGAATGCTGCATCGTGAACCAAAGCATTTATGAAACCAAAGCCTCCATGCTCAAGTCGGCCGGGCAAGACATATTGGCTCGATGCATCCCACTGACTTTCTCTTGTGACGGTTTCCCCCTTCGCGCCAAGAACCACGCTCAATGCGGATTTTGCACCTCCTGCCTTCTTCGACGGTATTCCCTTGAGGTGGCCGGACTTGCGAAGTTCGATTCGGACTCCTACCTCCAAGATTGGAAACTCAATCGGTTCAAGCCGAATAAGCACCACCTTCGAGGATTGCGCGCCATGGATTGGCAGACTAGAAGGCTGGCTAAATGTTTTGCAAACAAGGAGGCGTGGCTTCCGTTGGTGACCGAATTTCCTGAACTGCGAACAGTTGTAACTGACTTGGGATTGTTGAATCAGCAACCTGTAGATGAGGTGAGGGACCATCTCATGGCAATGCTTCACGAACACATATTGAGTTGGAACACATTTTCAGCCCTTCAACTGCTATCCACATCTTCACTCCGCGCTGCTTAGAAAAGAGGAAGAAGTCATGAATCCGACCATTGAACAAGTTGACCCACGAATTCTTGGCATGCGCCTGCAAGAAGCCAGAAAATCGGCCGGAATGACTCAATCAGAAGCCGCTGATCATCTCGGCATGTCTCGCACTACCATTGTTGCCATCGAGAAAGGCGAACGAAGGGTCAGCTCACACGAGATCATCCAGTTTGCCAAACTCTATCGGCGTTCTGTGTCTGAGTTGCTGAGTCAGAGAGTCGTTACTGACAGCTTCGTACCGCAATTTCGTGCTGCACAAAAAGAGCTCGACCCCTCTTTTGAACGTGCAGCCGGCGAATTGCAGACGTTGTCGGAGAATTACGTTGAATTGGAAAGGATTCTCGGTACTCCGCTGATCAGACGATTCCCGCCTGAGTATGACACGAGGGGCGGGACTGCTGATCGCATTGCAGAAGATGTCGCTACCGCGGAACGCAACCGCCTGGGCGTCGGTGACGGCCCTATCGGCAATCTGCGCGGGCGACTTGAAAATGATGTGGGATTGCGCATCTTCTATTTCCCTATGGAAAGTAGGATCGCAGGTCTATTTGCATACAATGATCTGCTGGGAGCTTGCGTCGGAGTGAATTCGAAGCACCCTAGGGACAGAAGAAACTGGACGCTCGCGCACGAATATGGTCACTTCTTGATGACACGGTATCAAGTAGAGGTAACTATCCTTACGACCGATACCAAGATGGGTACCAAGGAGCGCCTTGCGGACAATTTTGCAAAATGCTTTCTCATGCCTGGGACGGGCTTGAATCGACGATTCAGTGAGTTGCACCGGGCGGGCGCAAAGGGCATTACCTTGGCGGATGTGTTCAATCTGGCTAATCTTTATCAAGTGTCTGTCCAAGCGCTGGTTTTGCGCCTTGAAGACCTGGCGCGATTACCGGCTGGCACTTGGCAAAGGTTAAGCGTCGAAGGAGTAAAAGTTCAGCAAGCTCACCGATTGCTTGGGATTGATGCCAATCCACCGCTTCAAGAATTGCTTCCTCCGCGCTACGTGAGCCTGGCTGTCGAAGCCTTCCGTAAGGAACATCTCAGCGAAGGTCAACTCGCTAAGTTCCTTCGCACCGACCGCGTTTCTGCGCGGTTACAGGTCGAACAACTCGAAAAAGAAATCCATCTCGAAGACGGCGGCAGCTTCACGCCGATAGCTCCCGATCTGGCACAGCCACTCGGAGGAAGATAGGATGGACTAGATTGATCGTCCAGCAGGCGCTCGTTGTCGATACCTGTGTTCTTATCAATCTCCTGGCCACTGAGCGCCTTGACGAGATCGCTCTGCATGTCGCACCCGGCCTCCTAGTGTGTTCTGCGGTCGCCAGTGAGAGTATTTACTTGCGTCCGCTCGACGTCACTCAGCAACCTGAGCAAGTTGTTCTCGATCCGTTCTTCGAGAGCAAAATCCTCACGGCGTGCGATTGCGACAACGAGGCAGAAGAGGAGCTCTACGTGAATTACGCTTTAGTGCTAGACGACGGCGAAGCAATGAGTCTTGCGATAGCTCATGCCCGCAAGTTGCCTCTCGCGACCGACGAAAAAAAGGCCACGAGAGTCATCCGAGACAGCGCGAAACACATACGTGTCGTTTCTACTTCTGAAATTCTCTATGCTTGGGCCACTGGCAAGGGCCGAGGCGAAATCAAACCAGTGCTCGAAGCAATTGGCATCCGGGCGCGCTTCCGGCCACCTGATGACGACCCTTTGGTAGCGTGGTGGAATTCTTTTAGTTGAAAAGGAATCCCGGTGAGCCTACACATTTCAAGAGCGCAGATCAAGAATTTCCGTAACTTCGCCGACATGGACGTGGTACTTCAGCCAACATCTGTCCTTCTAGGAGAGAATAAGGCTGGTAAATCAAACTTTCTCTTCGCTCTTCGACTCGTTCTCGACAACACCCTGCCCGATTCGTCTCGAATTTTGCGCCCGGAAGATTTTTATGACGGTCTAGCAAACCCCATCGGAGAGACCGTCGAAGTCTCAGTTGAACTCTCTGGTTTCGATGCCAATATCGGGGCGAAAGCAATTCTCCAGAAATACCTCATCTCTGCCAAGCCTCCCATCGCTAGGCTCACGTACCAGTTTCGCCCCAGGCAGACTCTGCAAGGAGCACAACCCCAGAGCGTGCTCGATTATGAAGCCGTTCTCTTCGGAGGGGTCAAGCAGGTTCCTTTCGATTTTCAGCTCCGCAACTATGTTCAATTCATAGTTCTGCCCGCATTGCGAGATGCCGAGTCCGACCTGTCGAACTGGAAACGTTCTCCGGTCAGAAGGTTACTGGAAGATCTCTCTCTCGCTCCCAAGCGTATCGAGAAGATCGCGAAATCCTTGGACCAGGTTAGCAAACGCCTTCTCAAAATTCCGGCGGTTGGCTCATTGGCATCCGAGATTCAGATCCGAACGGACGAGATGGTTGGCAAAATCCATGGCATCGAAACCCAACTGGCGTTAGCATCCAGCGATCCGAAGCAACTCCTACGCTCTGTCAAATTACTCATCGATGGTGCGAAAGGGCGGCAGATTAGTGACGCCAGCCTGGGGACTGCAAATATCTTGCTCTTGTCGCTCCTGATGCAAGAGACAGAGACGAAACTTGCCAAGAAGCAATTGGTTTCTCTGATTCTCAGCATCGAAGAACCAGAAGCACATCTTCATCCCCACATCCAAAGGGTTCTTTTTCGCTATTTTCTCCAAAGGGAACACTCCGTTCTCGTTAGCACGCATTCGCACATATAGCGAGTGTCGCCCCGGTGAAATCATTGATCGCGTTAACCAAAGAAGGGCCTGCCGGCACCAAGGCTTATGCATCCTCCCGGCTCCCGCTGACTGAATGGGAAGAGCACGATCTGCAACGCTACTTTGATGTCACGAAAGCAGAAATGGCCTTTGCAAAAGGCGTGATCCTGGTAGAAGGAATTGCTGAGCAATTCCTCATCCCTGCATTCGCAAGGAATCTACGACTGAATGGCACTAATCCTCTGGAGCTAGATCGCGTTGGAATCTCGGTGTGCGCCGTTTACGGCACCGATTTCCTGCCGTATGTGAAGCTTCTTGGACCAGATGGGCTGAATATTCCCTTTGTCTTGATCAGCGATGGAGACGTCACTATCAGCGATGGCAGTTTGGCATACGCCGGTCTGAAACGTGCGATCAAATTTCTTCCTGCTAACCAGAAACAAGCGGCTGAGACCTTGCTCACAAAGGGCCAGGTTAAGACGCTGCAAAAGCTGCTCATGAGTCATGGATTTTTTGTGAATTCTAGTACGTTAGAAATTGAAATAGCCCTCCAATACCCCGGTAAGACAAAGAGGGCCTTCGCGGAACTCGTTTCTGAGAGGCGGGCGGACAAGTTCGCAAAATCCGTGGATGCGTTAGGTCAGATGGAGGAAATTGACGAGAAAGCCCTTGATAAACGTTCCCAACTGCTTAGCCAGATCGAAAGACTCGGGAAAGGCCGCTTTGCCCAACGGCTGTCGAATAAGGTCCAGGGACGTCCCGGACCAAAATACATTGCTGAAGCGATCGCACAAATCGTGGAAAAGGTGTTGAAACGCAGTGGAGTCGCTCCATAAGGAATTCGCAAGACTAAATACCAAGCAGAAGGTTGCCGTCGAAGAGGCGGGCAACACGGTTGTGTTTGCAGGCCCAGGATCGGGCAAAACGGCGACGCTTGTGCTCAAAGCTGCATACCTGCTGGCCCAAATAATCCCACCACCGCGTGGCCTCGCATGTATCACCTACAACAATGAAGCTGCTTCCGAGTTCAGAAATCGGCTTGAAGGTCTGGGCGTTCGAGCGAGTGGGCGCGTTTTCTTGGGGACTCTTCACAGTTTTTGTCTCAACTGCATAATTCGTCCCTTTGCCCCCTTGGTCGATCTTCGAACGAGCGACATCGAGGTAATCACCGACCCTCGGGCATCGGAGTTCCTAAAATCAGCTGCCAACAAAGTTGGGCCGGACCTCCACCCTTTTGACCTTAAAGAAATGATCACGAAGTTAAGGAGCCGCATGGCCTGCCAAGAGGACTACAGCGGCTTCGCCGATTCTGATCTCAAGATTCTGCAACTCTATCAACAAGCTCTCAAATCGGAAAGCCTTGTTGACTTTGAAGGGATTGTGGAACAAGCATTGGAAATCATCCGAGAAAATGCTTGGGTCCGAGATTTCCTTGCGGCCCGGTTTCCTTGGGTTTTGGTTGATGAATACCAAGACCTCGGCGGGCCTCTTCATAAAATCATTGAGGAATTGGTCGCGGGAGGTATTCGGATCTTCGCAGTCGGCGATCCAGATCAGTGCATCTATGATTTCACCGGCGCTGAACCCAGCTATTTCTTGGAACTCACGACGAGGAAGGACTTTGAAACGGTTCGTTTGAATCTTAACTACAGAAGCGGCAAAAAGTTAATTGCAGCTTCTCAAGCCGCGCTTGCTGAAGCAGGCCCCCGTGATTACAAACCCGACCCCGCCCGCACAGACGAGGGGGAAATCCTATTCTTCAAGGGAGCATCGACAGATGAGCACCCGGACGTGATCGTGGATCAAGTGATCCCTGAACTCATCGCACGCAGCCTGCGATACGAAGATATCGCAGTTTTTTACAAAAGGAAAAACCGATTCTTTTCTGAGCTCATACAGGCATTCGACAATGCCAAAATTCCGTACTTCCTAGAAAAAAACGACAAATATCCAAAGACCAGACTGACTCGCTGGCTTCAGCAGATCATTCAGGCTGGCTTGGAGTTAGGACATGAAGGGGCTTCAACCCTTGATCTGGATGAACTGGAGCGGTCCTATGACGCGATGCTTATCGAGGCCGATGGAAGTGTCGTCAGTCCGCTCGAAAGCCGAGTGGCACTTTTCAGGGCAATTACTAGCGTGCGGGACCCACAGGAAGCATTGGCTGACATCTTCAAGCGCCTTGACACGCTCTTGGACATTTCACGCCTCATGCAAAATCCGCAGGATCTGTACGGTGACCGGGATACATGGGCCTTCCTGTCAACCTCTACGCAAGGCGGCAAACCGCTCGATGGATATACGGCTGAGGACTTTAGCATGGAAGGTAAGAAACAGGGAAAGCTAACTCTCACGACAAATCACAGCAGTAAAGGCAGGCAATTTGGCGCTGTCGTAATTCCAGAACTCGTAAATGAGGTTTTCCCTGAGCGTCCTTGGGACCCGAAGAAACTGCGCTGGGAACGCCGCTTGTTCTATGTTGCCTTCACTCGGGCAAAAAGCGTTGTGGCACTTGTCTTTGGCAATGTCTACCGTAAGAAAAACGGCGACTTGAGACAAACCGACATTTCTCCCTTTGTGCGCGAAGTGCATAAACGATTGAAAGAGCAGTGAGGTCCGGCGTGAGTGCTCGTGTAACCGGGTGCTCGGCGATCAGCACCCGGAGTTACGGCAAGTCGTCCGCTGAGGTAATCACCCGATAATCGACTCCTAACGCCCCAACAAAATGCCGCTCGCCGCAATGGACTTTCTGATTTTCAGTACCGCGCAGACCATCGGCCGCCGTTGTGCTCTTGGTTTCGCGTACCAAGTACAGCAGAGGTCCATCTTCTCCAAAAACCTGCTCCATCACCAAGCCCCAATCCGGGTTGTATTGCCCAACCGGCGTTCCCACCTTGAACCAATTTGGTAGCTTTATGAACAGGCGCACGTTCTTCATCTTCTTCAATCTCTCAACGAACTTCTTCTCGGTCTCCGACTGCACAACGATGTGGTCGTAAATGGAGTTGTCCACCGCAACGAGCCGCTCGGAGATGGTTTCTTCTTCTTCCACCCACTCGTTCATGTCGTACCAAGTGCCGTCCTTTTCGTACTGGATGCCGTCCACTAGTTGCTGAACCGCCTTCTCTCGCACAATGCGTGCTGTCTGCAATGCGAACTCTTGCGGATTGTCGAGCGCCGCCTGGCGGTTTGCGGTGTCCGTGACAATTGTGGTCAGTGTTTTCCGAGTGAGCTTGATCGGCGGCGTAATGTGCGCAATGAGGTCTTCGATCATCGCGACGACGTTGGGCACCGCCTGACGACCGACCAGTCTCGCCACTTCTTTGCCCCCATAATACTGGTAGTCCAGGACATCTTCCTTCTCGGCTGCAATGACGCCAACTTTGGAGGCGACGATACGGGGAGGATCAATCTTCAGCTTGTCCAGCGCGACCAGAACGTCGCTTATCAGTTTCTTGGAGTCTACAGTGACTTGATACCGGGTTTTCAGCTTGATCTTTTCCCATAGATTGAGGAACTCTTCTGGCAACGCATCTAGCGGTTTGCGCTTCGCAATTCGCTTTTGGCGTGCGTTCACAGGCCTTGGGGCCGCCCCTTCTTTGCCAAAGGCCTCTTCCATCTCCGCCTGAAGAGTCGAGACAAACAATTCGTAGCTCTCGTTTGCTACAACTGTCAGGATGTTCGTCTTGTCTTCGGTCACACGTTGTCCCAGCTGGTTCACCACTAGGCGCATGCCCCGCCCGACCTCTTGCCGCTTTTTAACCTCAGACACGGTCTGATTAAGCGTACAGATCTGGCAAACATTCGGGTTGTCCCATCCCTCACGTAGTGCGCTATGCGAGAAAATAAAAGCCACGGGCACATCGAGCGATAGTAGGCGCTCTTTGTCTTTCATGATCAGGTTGTACGCCGCTCGATCTTCCGCGCTCTGACCGCTTGTCGAATCAACCGTTTCTGTTATCCCCCCTCTGCGGTTCTTTTTCGCAAAATAGCTGGCTCGCACGTCAGCGGCCTTCTTGTCCGCAAACTCGGAATACTTCGGTTTGAGCTCATCAAATGCTTCATCAAACAGCTCGCGGATGATGCCCGGATAAAGGCCGTCCACCCGATCTGTTCCTTTGCTCGCCGGAGGATCTCCGAGGTAGTTCTCCACGCGGTCGATAAAGAATAACGAGAGTACTTTGATGCCCGCCGCCTTCAACCGCTTCTGTTTCCGAAGATGTTCCTCGACCGTGTACCGGATTTGTTCACGGAATAGAGCCGCCTGATCAGCACCCTGCGTCTGCCCTACGCCGACTTCGATCCCATTTTTGAACCGTACTACTTGATCGCCCACGCTGATCTCATCAATCATAAACGTGGCGTACTCAGGACGATCAGCTTTGGTTTGCAAGCAGTCACCCGGCTTGAAAAGATAGGCTTTCTCTTTGATCCCAGCGTTTGCCATGCGCTGATGCACCGCGATCTTTGCCTGCACAGTCTTAGCGGCAGTCCGAATTTCATTCACGCGCACAAACACCTGGTTAAAGTCATCTTCCTTGACCACTGACGCCACTTCGATCTTTTTCACCAACGACTGCCGGTATGCTTCAAACGGCGTGAGCCGATAAGCCAGGTTGTAAGGGTTTCGATGTGTCGCTGAATAGCGCAGCGCCATCAGCGGATGCAGGCTCGCCAGCGCCCGGATGCGGGCTTCGCTCTCCATATTCTGAGGCTCATCCAGAATCAGCACCGGCCTAGACGCTTGTACGAGGAACAGCGGCGTAGCCCCTTGCAGACGGTCCGTGCTCTGCCGGATGACGTTGTCCTCCTTGTTAAAGGAGTCAATTGTCATTACCAACAGTTCTACGCAGTCGCTCTGCGCAAACTGGCGCACCTTAGCGATGCTCTTGGAATCGTAGACCGTGTACCGATAGGGCACATTGTCATACAGCGCTCGCAGGTGGTCTTGCGTGATCTTCAGGGACTTGATTACCCCCTCGCGTACGGCCACCGACGGCACTACAACAATGAATTTTCGCAAGCCGTACCGCCGGTTCAATTCCAGTGCCGTGCGAATGTAGACGTAGGTCTTGCCTGTGCCAGTTTCCATCTCCACGGAAAAATTCGGGAACCTTAACAGGTGATCGCCAAACACCGTATGGATCGTTTCCTCAATTGTCTGGAGCGCGGTATCTGGCGCAATGCCATTCTGTTGCTGGACAGCCTGTAGGTTTTCCAACAGCTGGGCATCATCCAAGTCCAGCCGATTGCGCACTGGTCCAAAAAGAGACCCTGCGTCCGCGGAGGCGAAGTCAACCATGTTCCGTGGCTGTCCGCGTAACAGATCAGCCGTGGATTCAATAGCCCGCAACTGGAAAAGTTGATTGCCGTCAAATTGTAATCGCATTCTACGACCTCAAATCGTCTTCAAACGGCACTGTAGGGCCAAGTTGGCGGCGGCCGAGTCGTCCAATGCAACATCGCGGCAGACGAACAGATCGTCAGACTTCAACTCGCAGTTTTTCGATATATCCGAGAGGATTTTGTCATCCAGAGAAATGATGAACTTCTGCCCTGAATCCCGATCGGTTACGTCATAAACCCTGTTGCCGTTGGCGAGGTCTCTGGGTGTGAAATGAGTATTCAAACCGAAACCCTCGCGCAAAGCTACTTCCCAAATCACATTCTCTGGCTTCCAGCCAGCCACTAGCGGGTCATTGAAGAGAGCTAGCTTCTGCCCATACGCTTCCGGGTCACGCTCTTCATCCTGTGACCACTGCTGGATGTTCGGCTTGGCCAGTTTGAACACTTTGAAACCAAGATCTTCTGTCCTTTCAGCCGGCGCTAAGTCCAGCCTGCTCTCTGTATCTTCCGTAAACCTCTTGATGACCGAGCGAATGCGTTGTTTGCCAACATCCGTCAACTTCTTCAACTTCGATTCGGGCTTCGGGAGAGGTTCGGGAAGCTGCACGCAGACAAATCGGCGATTGCCCCCGTCCTCTCGATTTAGTGCAAGAACAGCATTGGCGGTGGAACAGGAACCCGCAAAAAAATCGAGCACTAGATCGCCTGTTTTGGAATCGGTACCGATTTGAAGTATGCGCTTAAGGAGTCGCGTGGGCTTGACCGTATCGAGCACGTTATCCGTGTTCTCATAGGGCACATGTTCTAGCAACTCCTTCTTCGCCTCCTGCGTGTGCCCAACATCTTCAAACTTCCATAAGGTTTGCGGAATCACGCCCTCTCTGACCTCGGAGAGAAATCGCTTGAACCGTGGCATGCTGTTCTTGTCGTTGCCCCACCAGATGCGATTGTCCTTGTCTAGCTCAGCAAATTTTACGCGGTTGAATCGCCAATAGTTGCCTCTGGAAGGCGTAAATATGTTGCCACCGGGCGCCGTAACCTCAAATTGCGCATCCGAATAAAAATTCCTTGCTGTCATGTCACTCGAAGACCACACACCACGAGGATCATTGTCCGGGTTCTCATATCTTGCTAGGGCTTCTTCGCTGCGAGGCAGCAGCGCTGGTCGCCAGGTGTCAGCGTCGCGAGCGTAAATCACGATGTAATCATGGTCTTCTGAAAAATGCATTGCGGTGTTCTTGGGACCAAATACTTTTTGCCATATGACCGTGGCGATGAAATTCTCCTCCCCAAACACCTCATTCATTAGGATTCGGAGATGGTGCACCTCATGATCATCGATACTGATGCAAATAAGCCCATCTTCCTGCAGCAGTTGTCGCGCCAGGAACAGGCGCGGATACATCATCGAGAGCCATGCGGAGTGGTACCGTCCGCTTGTTTCCGGGTTGCTGGTGAGCAGGTTGCCTTCGGCGTCTACCTGCCCCGTGAGTTGCAGATACACTTTGAGGGGGTCAGCGTAGTTATCCGGATAAACAAAATCCTGCCCAGTGTTGTACGGGGGGTCGATATAGATCAACTTCACTTGACCGAAGTACGGTTTGAAGAGCAGCTTCAGAACTTCGAGATTGTCCCCTTCAATAAAAGCGTTGCCTGTTGCCTCGAAACTGATAGATTCATCAGAACACGGAATCAGCGTCCCCGCGCTCGGAGTTTGCAACAGACTGATCGCATCGTCTTTACCCGCCCAGCTGAAATGGAAGCGTCCGGGGCCAGACTCGGCAGCAGCTCCAAGAGTGATCTTCAACTTGTCGAAATCGATCTTGCCCTCAACAAACACTTCCGGAAACAACTCACGGAGCCGGGCGAGTTGCGCCTCCAACACGTCACCACAACTTGCTCCAACACGCTCGATTTTCGGTCGCTGGCTCGTTGCCACTTGTAAACCCTCAGACTTAATTTGACGCGGTGTCTGCAAGATTCTACAGCACTTTCAGCAGCATCCCCCAGGAACGATTAACAATCGAATGCGTTTCGGATGTAGCAGTTCATTGCGCTGTCTCGCCCGCCCCTGGACCGAGTATCCGTCCCAGAGCCATCCCATCGACCACCGTTGCAGCGGAATCTTCGAGGTAATAGCGCAGTAGTGACACGGTGTCTCCGTCGGCCGCTTCAATCCTGTCCAAGTGACATGACAGACATTGCATCGACGTCTGCGCCGACAACAGCAGATTGCGAACCAGCAAATGTGGCGAAACCACGTCGCCGAGTTGTTCATCGGACAGAACTCCATTGTGAGAGCTTTTGGCCGGCCACAACCAAATCGAGAGTTCGCCGAGATAGACCGTCCCCTCGCACGCCCTCGACGTCTACCTCTCCTGCAGATTGCGGCCCACAGAAACGGACGAGCGGATAAAAGCGCTCTCGTATGAGTTGCACAATATGCTTGTTCATCAGTTTTCCTCCCGATTTACTTGATCGATCCGACTCTTGCTATTACTGAGCGGCTTTTCCATGTCTGCTCTCGGCGACGTTTAGAGAGTAATTCCGTGGCTGTTGAGGTTGAGTCCGCTGCCGGTAGGAGACTGTGCGTTTTCCGCGAGGGACTGCGTGAGCGAGTGGCCCGCTTGTTCAAGCGCATTTTCGCGTGTGATGGGGTGCGCGTGCCGGTCAAAGAACTGGCCTTGGCTGTCGATGTGTAACCAGCGGTGGGATTCAGGATGTTGGTAGCTGTGGATGCCGTCGGTTTCGCGCTGCCACTTGTAGACCTGGGCTTCTGTCGGAAGAGCTGTTTCGATGGGGCCGTACTGGCGGTTGCGCTCGGCTTGTTCGGGCGTGAGCGGCGGAGATTGTTGTTCCGGTTTCAATTCATTGAGGTGTTGCACAGTCTGCTCCTTCGGAGTTTGGGATTGTGAATGCGCAGCGGGTGCCTCGTGAAAATCGAGGGCGGAGGTTTTGCTCACATCGGTGCTGAGGCGCTGGGCTAGCGTCGCGGCATCATTAGTGTAAATGTGGGCGTCCTGGGACGCGCGGGAGACGGAGACGTAGGCAAAACGGGGATTGAGGAGTTCGGAGAACATGTTGGTGTCCATATTGACGAGGACGCGATCTTCGGTCAAACCCTGGGAACTGTGGCTGGTAACGGCATAGCCGTGATCGAAGTGTCGCATCCGAGCGGGGTCAAAATTGACAGTTCTTCCGTCCTCCATTTTGACCGTCAAGCGATTGTCATTGCCGATGGCTTCGATCCGGCCGCGATCACGGTTGTGCACGTCGAGATCCTTATTATTGTGCGTGAACTGGATGCGATCACCGGCGGAGAAATCGCTCGGAAAGTTGGTGTAAACATTCACTCCGCGCAAGCGCTGCGGATCGTAGGCCACATGTTGGCCATCCGCTTTGGCAACGGCCACGAAATTGTTTGCGGGGTCGGTCGCTACCACCGTCGCGTAAGTGTTTTTTTTCAGGCCAAGCTGTTGGCTTCCACGAATGTACTGCACGGTGTCGCCGGGGGTGTACCTGGCCGCCCATGCTCGATCTGCGCCGCTCATGTCGTTCCGAGCCACGAGCACAGGGAAAGAAACATTCTTTTTTCCGAGTGCGCCAGAGGCTTGTAACTCGATCCTCACGGCCTGATTGATGTCTCTCCGGGAAGCGTTGTCGGGAGAGACGATCAAAGTTTTTTCGGGGTTCGAGGCGTAGTCCCTGGCGATAGCGGCGATGCGCTCTTGGGGATTGGAAATCTCGGTGATGCGCCCCTGCGCTTGCAGCAGGGAGATGCCGGCGTGCGTCTCATTCCTGGCAAGATGTTCGACGGCTTTGAGCAATTCGGGGTCTTTTTGCCGGACGATCTGGTCGAGTTGGGCGGTTCGCATTCCGGCGTCCTGCAGTTGCTCGAAGGGCTTTCCCGCGTCTACGGCCTGATGCTGGCGTGTGTCGCCGATAAGCAGAACGCGATCATGGGGGCCT